>Ga0182027_10014299_pt1 | contig 10998 bp, 12 predicted proteins | sample 712E1DmetaG_FD_121300 | JGI IMG/M metagenome (GOLD analysis project Ga0182027, IMG submission 121300) | Permafrost microbial communities from Stordalen Mire, Sweden - 712E1D metaG (Illumina Assembly) | ecosystem: Environmental > Terrestrial > Soil > Wetlands > Permafrost | place: Sweden...
CGACATCACGCAGCAGCGCGTGGATGCGATTGTGAATGCCGCCAACACAACGTTGCTCGGCGGTGGCGGTGTGGATGGCGCCATTCATCGCGCCGCCGGACCGGAATTACTGGCGGAATGCCGCACACTCGGCGGCTGCGCCACCGGCCAGGCCAAAATCACGCGCGGCTACAAACTTCCCGCCAAATGGGTCATTCACACCGTCGGCCCGGTCTGGCGCGACGGCAATCACAACGAAGATGAATTGCTCGCGAGTTGTTATCGGAGTTGCTTTGCGCTGGTGGAACAGCACGGCATCAAAACCGTGGCGTTTCCGTGCATCAGCGCCGGCGCGTATGGTTTCCCCATGGAACGCGCAGCGCGGATCGCCGTGCGTGAGACGAAAAGTTTTCTGGAGCGAAATCAGTCCGTCGAAAAGGTGATTCTGGTCTGCTTCGGCGCGAGCGCGCTGGAAATTTACAAGGTGGCATTGCACGAAATTTCCCAGCGGTAAAATTATGCCGTGCTGCGGGTGGTTGGCGTTTGACAAAGCGGGATGGACAATTCACGTTGCAGCTTCTTTTCATGAAAAAAATATATTTTGCAATCATCCCAATGGCGCTTGTGCTGCTGGCCACATCGTGCAGTTCGATTGGAGGCAGTGGACACGGCAAGAGCCGCCCGTTTGACGCGAGTCTCGCCACAATGACCCTGCACACGGACGGAAATAAAATCCTCAACACGCGCGGTGAACCGGTGTTGCTTTCCGGGGTCAACATCGCCTCGCTCGAATGGAGCAACGGCGGCGAACACGTCGAGGAATCGGTGAACCGCGCCATCAACGACTGGAAGGTCAATTTCATCCGCCTGCCGCTGGCGCAGGACCGGTGGTTCGGCAAAATGACGAATCAAACGGACGGCGGGGCCGCTTATCGCGACATCGTGGACAAGGTGGTGGACACCTGCGCGGCGGCACGGGTTTATATTGATTTGGATTTGCATTGGTCGGACTGCGGCAAGTGGGTGAACAAGGGCGGCAAGCTCGGCCAGCACAGCATGCCGGACCGGAACTCGATTCAATTCTGGCGGGCCGTCGCGACGCGGTACAAAAATCATCCCAATGTGATTTTCGGACTCTACAACGAACCGCATGACGTATACTGGCCGGTCTGGCTCGACGGTGGATCGGTAAAGGACAAACCGTCAAAGAAGGATCCCAATCAACAGAAAATCACTTACAAGGCCGTCGGGATGCAGAAACTTTACGATGCTGTCCGTTCCACAGGCGCGGAAAATCTTGTGACGGTCGGCGGACTTAACTGGGCCTACGATTTGAGCGGCGTGTTGCGCGGTTATGCCATCAAAGGTTCGAACTACGTATATGAAACGCATCCATACCCGGAGAAAGGCAAGCGATGGGACAAATCTTTTGGCGAGGCCAGTGAAAAATACCCCGTTTACATCGGTGAGTGGGGTTTCGGCAGGAATGACACGAATGTTTTGAACTACGCGCAGAATCTGATGGATTATGCCCAACAGCGCAACCTGTCCTGGGCGGCCTGGGATTTCCATCCCAAAGCCCATCCGGCATTGATTAAGGATTGGACATATGAACCGACTGATTTCGGAAAGTTTGTAAAAGACAAACTTGCAGCCGCAGCCGCGGCACGCGGTTCAAACAATTGAACCGGTCAAAAATAAAGGCGAAGCTTCAGCTTCGCCCTTGTGCAAATCGGTTTTAACCCGAAATCACTTTGCCGCAGTTTCAGCGACAACTTTTTCTTCCTTCTCATTTACGAGGGTCGCGCCCTTGCCAAGGCGTTTGCGCAGGTAAGTGAGTTTGGCGCGGCGCACCGAGCCCTGGCGTTCGACTTCAATCTTGTCCACGCGCGGTGAATGCAGCGGGAATACGCGTTCCACGCCTTCGCCGTAGCTGATGCGGCGCACGGTGAATGTCTCGTTCAAGCCGTGACCGCGACGACCTATCACAACGCCGGAAAAAATCTGGATGCGTTCCTTGTCGCCTTCGATGACCTTGGTATGCACGCGCACGCTGTCGCCGACCGCAAAATCAGCTTTGTCCTTGCGATACTGTTCCGATTCAATTTTGTCTTGTAATGCCTGGTTCATAAATTTTGTGGCGTCGCTCCATGAGCGTCGCATTTGTTTTCCGGCGGTCACAGACCGCCGCTACATCAAATCCGGTCTTCGTTCTTTTGTCAGCGCTTTCGTCTGTTCGCGCCGCCATTTTTCAATTTCGGCGTGGTTGCCGGACAGCAACACTTCCGGGACTTTCATCCCGCGAAATTCCGCCGGACGCGTGTATTGCGGATATTCCAGTCCCGGCATGCCTGGACTGAACGATTCGTCGTGCGAACTTTCGTCGTCGCCCAGCGCCCCGGGCAGCAACCGCACAACCGCGTCTACCACCACCATCGCCGGCAACGCACCATTTGTCAGCACGTAGTCGCCGATGGACAACTCATCGTCAGCGAGCTTTTCCCGCACGCGCCCGTCAAAGCCTTCGTAATGGCCGGTGACGAGCAATAAATCCTCCTGCTGTGCCAGTTCATGCGCGATGGCCTGATTAAATTTCCGCCCGGCGGGCGACATTAAAATCACGCGTGTTTTTTCGCGCTTTAAACTTTCAATCGCTTCAAAGAGCGGCTCGGGCTTCAGCAACATCCCCGGCCCGCCGCCGAACGGACGGTCATCCACCGTCTTGTGCCGGTCATGCGTCCAGTCGCGCAGGTTGTGGATTTTCAAATCCAGCAAACCGGTCTCGCGCGCCCGCATGACGATGCTTTCGTCGAGCGGCCCGGCGAACATCGCCGGAAACAAGGTGAGCACATCAATTTTCATCTTGTAGCGGCGCTCCATGAGCGTCGATTCCCAACCCGGCGGTCAAAGACCGCCGCCACAAATTCAAGCCAGTTTGTCCTCGACGATTTCAACCGAACAATGCAACCCTTTTTTTGCGCTGCCCGCCAGCAACAACGACCGGATTGCTTTGATCGTCACGCCCTGCCGGCCAATCACCTGGCCCATGTCCTGCGGATCCAAACGCAGTTCATAGACCGTCATATCCCCCCGCTCCACCGGCGTGACGGTCACCGCATCAGGATGCTGCACAAACCCTTTTACGACATATTCCAAAAACGCCTGCATGACGTGTCAAAAAAACAAAATCAAGCGGCGGCTGCTTTGCCCGCCTTTTTAATGAAGCTGGCGACGGTCTCGCTCGGCTGCGCGCCTTTGCTAATCCAGTATTTGGCGCGGTCGAGGTTGATCTGGCAATTATCGCCTTTTTTCAACGGCTGATACGTGCCGATTTCCTCGATGAACCTGCCATCACGCGGGCTGCGGCCATCGGCGACCACAATGCGGAAAAATGGAGCGTTCTTGGCCCCGACGCGCTTCATTCGAATTTTGACTGCCATAAATTTGTTAAAAGAGCACGGAGACTAGCTGCCGGAGGCCAGGTGTCAAGTTTCAAGTGTTGGGTAAAAGCCATGAGCTGGCGGCTCAAAATTGAAAACTTGAAACTTGGGGTTTGAAGCCTGAAACTCAATCAAATGAGTCGGTCGTATGAAGAAACTTTGGGCGGCAAATCCCTTTCGCGCTCCGCCCCAAGCGAACGCCACGAAATGATTTGCGAACGCCTGCATGCGGCCATGACGGCAAGCGTCTCAAACCTTTCCACTACGCAACTGCTTGCGCCGCGCACAAAAATCCATGTTTCACACTCAACCACGATTTGTCCCGACCTCGCGCTCGTGACGGTGTCCACAGGCAAACTCTGGCTCGCGGTGGAAATCGTCAGCCGCGATGACCATCACGCCGACACGGTCATAAAAAAGGAAATTTACGAGGAAATCCACGTGCCACGCCTGTGGATAATTGATCCGCGCTACGACAACATCGAAATTTATCACAGCACCGAATGGGGACTGACCCTCAAAGGCATTCTGGCCGGAAGTGAGATTTTAACGGAAAAATTGATTCCCGAATTCCAAATTATCATCGCTGAATTGTTTGCGATGGAACGCGCCGGTTAAATGCCACCGCATCGATGTAACGAACGCCGGTGCCGCCAAAAATGTCCAGCGCCGACCCGATGGTCAGGTCAACCTTCCCCTGCCCTAATTTCGTGACTTCTTCCAAATCACCTAACGAATTCGCCCCGCCTGCGTAAGTCGTTGGAATGGGCGTCCATTCACCGAGCCTTTCAACCAGTTCGCGGTCAATGCCGCGGCACAATCCTTCCACGTCCGCGGCGTGAACCAAAAATTCCGCGCAGCTTCCGGAGAGCTTTTGGAGCGTGTCTTGCGAAATGGCCAGTTCCGTGAATTTCTGCCAGCGATTCGTAACAACAAAGTAATCAGACTGCCACAGCTTTGGACTTTGGACTTCTTGCCTCGGCGAAGCGCAGCGAAGACGGGTGGACCTTGGACTTTGGACTTTTTTCCGGCAACTCAAGTCGAGCACCAGCCGGTTTTTGCCAACGGTCTTGACCAGTTCGCCGAGTTGTTCCCAATCCACACGGCCTTCGCGAAAGACCCGGCTTGTGACGATGACGTGCGACGCGCCGGCGTCGAGCCAGCCGCGCGCGTTTTGCGCGTCGATGCCGCCGCCAATCTGGAGTCCGCCGGGAAACGCCGCCAGCGCCGCGCGCGCCTCGGTTTCATTTCCGGGGCCGAGCATGACGACGTGGCCGCCGGTCAAGCCGTCGCGTTTGTAAAGTCCGGCGAACCACGCGGCGGAATGGTCGGAGACAAAATTCGTGCGCAAGCCGGCATCACCGAGCGTACCGCCGACGATTTGCTTCACTTTGCCTTCATGCAGGTCAATGCATGGACGAAACATGGCTTGAAGCTAGAGTCCAAAGTCCAAAGTTCAAAGTCCAAAGTTGATCAGAAACAGCCATAGGGCGCCAATGAAAATTTGCAGATTGCCAATCACCGGCACCACTTCATAATCGGAGTCGCTTATGAAGGCCGTTACAAAGGAAGAACGGCGTGCTGCGTATCCGCTCGTCCTGATTTTTGTTCTCCTGGTCGTCGGCATTGTCGCGACCGGCTGCCTCTACTATCGGTATTACGAGCAGCACTTTCGCATCGCAGCCGAACGCCAACTTACGGCTATTGCGAAACTGAAAGTCGACGGGCTGGCGCAGTATCGCAAAGAGCGATTGGAAGACGCCTCCATCTTTTTCAACAACACCGCTTTTTCCGGGCTGGTGCGGCGCTTTCTCAATCACCCGGAGGACGTGGACGCGCGGCGGCAGATTCAGGAATGGATGTCCAAATGCTCGGCAACCGATCAGTATAACCTGAGTTGCTTGCTGGATGCCCAAGGCGTCACCCGCCTGTCATCGTCAGCCGGACTGCCGCCTGTGTCTTCCGTTGTTTTGCGGCGCATTCCTGAAATCCTGCGATCGGGTCAAGCGACCTTTCAGGATTTTCACCGGAACGAACATGACCAGCGGGTCTATCTGGATATCCTGATTCCCATTTTTGACGAACAGGATGCCAGCCGGCCGCTGGGCGTTTTCTATCTGCGCATTGACCCGGAAAAGTATCTTTATCCCTTCATCCAGCGCTGGCCCGTGCCCAGCGAGACGGCGGAGACACTGCTCGTCCGGCGGGACGGCAACGACGTGCTGTATCTCAATGAACTGAAGTTTCAGACCAACACCGCCCTCAACCGCCGTATTTCACTTGAAAACACAAACGGGCCTGCTGTGAAAGCCGTGCTGGGACAGGAAGGCATCGTGGAAGGCACGGATTATCGCGGAGCGCCGGTGCTGGCGGCTCTGCGTGCCATTCCGGATTCGCCGTGGTTTCTGGAGGCGCGCATGGACACCGCCGAAGTGTTCGCGCCGATGGGGGCGCGGCTCTGGCAAGTGGTCGTTACAATCTGTGCTCTACTCTTCGGTTCGGGGGCTTGTGTGGGTTGGGTTTGGCGGCATCAGCGCGCCCGCTTTTATCAGGCAAAATATGAGGCTGAAGAGGCCCGCACCAAACTTAGTGCCATCGTCGAATCCTCCGAAGATGCCATCATCAGCAAAAGCTTCGACGGCATAATCATAAGCTGGAATGCGAGCGCGGAACGCATCTATGGCTACAGCGCGGCGGCGGCTATCGGTAAACCAATCGCAATTCTCATCCCGCCCGAATATTCGAACGAATTTCCACAGCTCACCGAGAAAATCAAGCGCGGCGAAGCTATCAAACACTACGAAACCGACCGCCTTCGTAAGAACGGCGAACGCATCCAGATGTCACTGACCTTATCTCCTATAAAAGACGAGGCTGGGGCGATTGTGGGGATCTCGGTCATTGGCCGAGACATCACCGAGCGCAAACGGGCGGAGGAAAAGATCCGCCAGTTGTCCCGGGCGGTGGAACAGAGTCCCGCCTCGATTGTCATTACCAATCCCGCCGGTAACATTGAATATGTCAATCCCAAGTTCGTCAACCTCACCGGCTACACATTGGCGGAGGCTCTGGGCAAGAATCCACGCATCCTGAAATCCGGCGAGAAAGGCCCGGAAGCCTACCGAGAACTGTGGCAAACCATCACGGCGGGAAAGGAATGGCGCGGCGAATTCCACAACAAAAAAAAGAACGGCGAACTCTATTGGGAAAGCGCCTCTATCTCACCCATCCGCGACCTCGCGGGCCGCATCACCCATTACGTGGCCGTCAAGGAGGACATCACCGCGCGGAAACAGACCGAGGCCGAACGCGATCAGCTCATCCGGGACTTGCAAAGCGCCCTCGCCAACGTGAAGTCCTTGAGCGGACTGCTGCCCATCTGCGCCGGCTGCAAAAAAATCCGCGACGACAAGGGTTATTGGGACCAGGTGGAGAGCTACATCCAGAAACACTCCGAGGCCAAGTTCTCGCACGGCCTGTGCCCGGATTGCATCAAGAAGTGGTACCCGGACCTGAAGGAAGGCGGCCCCGGTGACTTACCCAAGAAGGCTCAATAACCAAACTGGAGTCCAAAGCCCAAAGTTCAAAGTCCAAAGTTTGAACCACAAAGACACAAAGGCACTAAGAGAAAGCTTTGACACGAATTCAAATTGACGAAAATTTGCTTAACTCAAGTCTGAAAAATCCGTGTTAATCCGCTCGCCTCGGCGAAGCTTGGCGAAGCCGGGTGTCCATCTGTGGTTAAAACTTCTTGGCTTTCGCGGTTGATATTCCCCTTCCCGCCTCGACAAGCGGCTGTTTTTTCCTAAATTGATGGCGATGTCTTTGTCGTCTCAACCGCTGGTTATTGCCGGACGTAAGTTTCGTTCGCGGCTCATCATGGGCACGGGAAAATTCTCGTCGCCCGAAGCCATGCGCGATGCCCTTGACGCCAGTGGCGCGGAAATGGTCACCGTCGCTTTGCGCCGCGCCGATTTGAGCGGCAAGCGTGATCCTTTCGCAAATATTCTGGAATTCATTGACCCGAAAAAATTTCTTCTTCTGCCCAACACCAGTGGCGCGATGAACGCCGAGGAAGCCGTGCGCCTCGCTCGCCTCGCCGCAGCCGCCGGTTTGCCGAAGTGGATCAAGCTGGAAATCCATCCCGACCCGCGTTTTTTGCTGCCCGATCCCATTGAAACCTTCAAGGCCGCTGAAATTCTGGTGAAGGAAGGTTTTACCGTGCTGCCTTACATCAACGCCGATCCGGTTCTGGCGAAACGATTGCAGGACGTCGGCGTTGCCACCGTGATGCCGCTCGGTTCGCCCATCGGGTCGAATCGCGGCATCCAGACGCGCGACCAAATCCGCATCATCATCGAGCAAGCCACCGTGCCGGTTGTCGTGGATGCCGGTCTCGGCGCGCCGAGCCACGCGGCGGAAGCGATGGAGATGGGCGCGGACGCCGTGCTCGTCAATACCGCCGTCGCTGTTTCGAGCGATCCCAACCGTATGGCCGTTGCGTTCAAAATGGCCGTTGAAGCCGGACGCACCGCCTATGAAGGCGGGTTGGCTGCGCAACAGGAAACCGCCAGTGCGACCAGTCCGTTGACAACGTTTCTTGATTAGACGCAGAACGGGAAGGTTTTTCTCATTGACAGTCAAACCCGAATCCCGGATAGAGGAACAGTTTTCTTTCCGAAACAATAAAAGGCAACGCAGGCACGGCGCAGTTGGAGCAATTGGAAAAAATGAAAACAACCGTTCGTTCAATAACAATGGTGAGTGCGGCTCTCCTCATGTCTGCCACAGGCGCGCGCGCGTCGGGTTGGAACGATAATTTAGATTGGAGCGATAATTTATATTTAAGCGCTGATGTCGGTGGTATGTTCCAGCAGGGGACGTCTCTCATCCAAAATGGAAGTTCTGCAAGCGTCACTTTTAACCCCGGCGTCCGCGCTGATATTGATCTGGGTTACAACCTCAATGATTCGTGGGCTGTGGAGTTGGAAACAGGTTTCATGTGGAACTCCATGGACAACGTGGGCGGGCGTTCGCTTAGCTCCATTTCCCAAAGCGTTGACATGTATTCAGTTCCGATATTGGCAAATATTATCTATAAGGTGCCAACAAAAACCTCGTGGGTTCCTTATTTTGGAGTTGGTGCTGGCGGAGTAGTCGGCATTTATGACCTTAAGAGCCGGGGAACCGATTATAGCGACACCGACTTTACCTTCGCCTATCAGGCGGAAGCCGGATTGGACTATGCGTTGTCAAAAAACGTTTCCGTCGGCATCGCTTACAAATTCCTCGGCGCGCTTAACCAACACTGGCTCCTTAGTCCCAAACTTCCTCATGACACTTATAATCATGTTACGCTTGACGGAGTTTACATTCACGCTGTTGTGGTCAAGTTTACGTGGAGTTTCTAGGCCGGGTTGAATCCGCGCAAAAGTTCCTCCAAACAATCTGCCGGTTTCTTTAAAGGAAACCGGTTTTGCTTTTTGCATATGGTTTCCACCCTAAAATCTTTGTTTCCTTCCCCGGGCAAATCCGGTTAAAAGATGGGCTGTGAATCGCACAACCTTGTCCGCTCCACGCGCACGGCAGATTTTGAACGCCGCCGCCAAAACCCGTGTGCTCGTCATCGGCGACGTGATGCTCGACCAATTCATTTGGGGCAGCGTCGTGCGCATTTCGCCCGAAGCGCCCGTGCCGGTCGTCGAATTTGAGCGCGAAAGCTTCATGCCCGGCGGCGCGGCCAACATCGCCCGCAATTTGACCGCGCTTGGCATGTCCACGGAAATTTTTGGCGCGATTGGCAATGACGACGCCGGTCGCTGGTTGAAAAAACTTTTGGCCGGACAAAAAATCAGTTGCGGCGGATTGGTCACCCACACCGCGCGGCACACGAGCGTCAAGACCCGCATCGTCGCGCACAAGCAACAGCTCGTCCGCATTGACCGCGAAACGCGCGACGGCCTCGATGCGAAATTGACGGGCCGTTTGCTCGCGCAATTGAAATCAAAACTCCCGCGGGCCGACGCCGTCATTGTCGGCGATTACGGCAAGGGCGTCGTGACGCAGCCGCTGCTCAATGAAATCAAGTCGCTCTGCCGCGCGCGCAGCGTCTGGTTGAGCTTCGATCCCAAGCCGGTTCACCATTTGAATCTTTCCAACCTTTCGCTCATCACACCGAACCGTAAAGAGGCCTTTGAGCTGGCGAATTTGCCGGATGAAACGTGCGATACGAATCCGCTTGCCGATAAAAATCTCATGCTCGTCGCGGAACGATTGCTTAACGAACTGCGACCGGCAGTGCTTTTGATCACGCTCGGCGAACTGGGTATGTTGCTTTGCCGGCGCGGGCAAAAACCATTTCATATTCCGACCGTTGCGCAGGAAGTGTTCGACGTTTCCGGCGCGGGCGACACGGTCATCGCCATATTCACCCTGGCAATTGCGGCGGGGGCGTCGCCACTCGAAGCCGCGATTCTTTCGAATCACGCGGCGGGCATTGTCGTCGGCAAAATCGGCACGGCCACAACGACATTGCAGGAATTACTTAAAAGTTTTAACCGCGGATAAATACCGATGGACACAGATAAAAATGAAAATCAAATCCGTGTTAATCCGTGTCCATCCGTGGTTTCAAAATGAATCTTCCAAAAATCACGGTTGATGACATCCGCGCCATGAAAGTGCGCGGCGAAAAAATCGCCGCGCTCACGGCCTACGATTTTCCGCTGACCAAACTGCTCGATGAAGCCGGCATCCCGTTGATTTTCGTCGGTGATTCGCTAGGCATGGTCGTGCTGGGTTATCCCAACACGACGCACGTGACGATGGCTGAAATGGAGCATCACGTTCGTGCCGCCGCGCGGGCCAGACCGCGCGCGTTGCTCGGTGCGGACATGCCCTATCGCAGTTACGAAACGCCGGAAACCGCTGTCGAAAATGCAAAACGCCTTGCCGCCGCCGGCGCGGAATTCGTGAAGGCCGAAGGCGGACGCGAAATTATTACGCAAGTCCGCGCCATCATCGCGGCGGGAATCCCCTTTTGCGGTCATCTCGGCATGTTGCCGCAACACGTCCTGGAGGAAGGCGGCTATCACGTCAAAGGCAAAAAAGAAACGGAACGTGAAACATTGCTAGAAAATGCCAAAGCACTGGCGAACGCTGGAGCGTTTGCGATTGTGCTGGAGATCGTGACGCCGCCGGTGGCAAAGGAAATTACGACGCGCATTCCGATTCCAACCATCGGCATCGGCAGCGGCGGCGATTGCGACGGTCAGATTTTGGTCACACCGGATTTAATCGGAATGTTTCCGTGGTTCACGCCGCGATTTGTGAAACCCAGATGCAGCGTCGGGGCGGAAATCAAATCAGCTGTGGCGGCGTGGAAAAATTCCGTGCAATCGCCGGGCGTGAAATGATTCGAGTAGGAGACGAGGTGACGAGTCTCAAAACAAGTTTAGAGACTCCTTACGTCGTCTCCTACAATTTGAGAAAGGATCGAGCGTGAAACTTTTCATGAAATTACAGATGAAATTTTTCGTTGTCGTTTTGTTCTTGGCATTCGCCGGCGGCGGTTGCACAA
>Ga0182027_10014300_pt1 | contig 10997 bp, 9 predicted proteins | sample 712E1DmetaG_FD_121300 | JGI IMG/M metagenome (GOLD analysis project Ga0182027, IMG submission 121300) | Permafrost microbial communities from Stordalen Mire, Sweden - 712E1D metaG (Illumina Assembly) | ecosystem: Environmental > Terrestrial > Soil > Wetlands > Permafrost | place: Sweden...
CATCAGACCTCCAGTGTATTTCAATAGAAGCCTCGAGAATCTTACAGTCCCTGGTTCAGGATTCATACCTGAATACTTGACATACAGCGATGGAAGGGCAAGATTCTACAGTCCGGACGATGATCCGCAAAATCTAGGTCACAATACTGATAATAGTTCCACACTAATATTCTCGTCTACATCATGCGCTAACGCAAACATATCGTTTGAATATAACAGGCTCAACATCAATGCGTATGAAGTCGGGGAATGCCTTGTAATATTCAGCGCCGCGCATCCTCTCAACCCTAACCTATCAGTATCTTCAGAGATGGTGATGATAAATATAACAAACGTCACGAGCAACCCTATAATTATTCCTGTAGAGATTCCTATAAGCACGTCGAGCGGAGGAGGCAGCAGCAGCCAGCCTACTCCAATACCATTGCCCCAGGAAGTTGAAGTTCCAAAGCCCCTGCAGATATTGACTCCTAAACTTGTGACGACATACCAGAACGCAACCATAAAGATTCCTGTAGTCATAAACAATACATGGAATGATTCGCTCATAGGCATAACACTCGAAGCTACAACAAACGCTGATAATGTTTCATTATATATCGACAAGATATACATCCCAAAACTTAACAAGGGCGAGTCGACTGAAGCTACACTCTATGTCAAGAATTATAAGAGCGAGGGACATTACGAGATCCAAATATTTGCGAACGTGACTATACCTGACTATAGAGATAGCGCGACCATATACATTAATTCTGCAGAGATGAATTCTGAAGGCGACGAACTTGAAAGCAAAATATCTTTTGCAAGGGATCTTCTTAGCAGCAATCCAGAATGCCAGGAATTAACGGAACTTCTCGTACAGGCGAAAAAAGAACTCGCGAGCAGCAATTATGCAGGCACGGCAAAAATAGTCGACAATGTCATAAACGGATGCAAATATCTCATGAATAACGCGAAGAAAAATGTAGAGAAACCTAGCGGACAATTCGTCAAGACATTCGAATGGCAGAAGTCATACAACGACTATGCAATAATAGGATTATTCGCGCTTCTGTTCATCATATCACTATTCTACATACTAAAGAAGGACAGGCCAGAAGAGAATATATAGGAGCACGGGGCAGGATAAAAATCAGTTGATTGATTCGCGTTTATTGAAACAAGTAAATCCTGATAAGCATCAGTCGTGTAGTTGAATTCTGCAAAGACCATAACATTATCGTTATCGGAAAGATTGATTAGCTTATTCGCAGTATCATCACATAGATTCGTGATAAATTACTTATAAAAAATATTTATCGTAAAGCATATCTAAGATGTATAAAAGAATAGCAAATAATATAATAATTACAGCATATATACGCGCTTTAGTTTTATCTTTTTTAGTGAATTTTTTCCTACCTAAATAAATCACTCCCCAAACCAATTCTGGAAAAAATAAGCCTACTACACCTATAAGCCCTCCGAATTCAAAAAGCATGTCCCAAATAGTTATCATTTTGAATTATAAACAGATGATTTTATAAATTTTCTTCAAATATAGTCTTTTATTTCAAGTGGTCAACAAATCCACCTACTAATTAATCCTACTAAAATTAACAGTTATAATCGTATCCGCCTCTTGCCTCATTGTATGTGGAAGTACAGCCCGAATTTTCATTTAAGCTATGTGTTGCTTTCACATAATCGTCAGAATATCTCACATAACTCTCAATCTGACTCTTCGTTCTTGACGTCGTATCAGGAGTATAATCTGAATGTATATCCATTGTTGTACGAGTACTCTGATCATTAGTATTAATAGATACTGTTGGTTTAACAATTTCAGGATTGTAAGGATTAGCACACGCTGCAGAATTATCTTTATCACAAGTCATCGGACTGTTGGCTCTAATCTTTCTTAATTCCTCTATTTTATGTTCAAAATAGCCTTCGTAACCCTTCTTACCGCCTTCCGATACTAAAAATAATAGTTCTTCAGCCGGAATAACCATTAGTAAAATATCTAATGCAGCCATAGTATAATCAGTTGGCGTTAAATCTCCTTGATATTCTTCCACAGTTTGCAAATTTTCCCCCAACTTGTAACCCTGATATATAGCTATTCCTATAATTATAAGAGGTATTATCAACGGTACAATATGCCCTGTCGGATCTGTATTTTTTACAGGGTTGTTTTTTTCAAATGCGTACCGATTCAACGACTGAGGATCATACACATTTTGTATTAGCGGGTCTGGCGTGCTAAATTGTGGTCCTAAAAGCATTCTCGCGTTGAAGTCTGTCTGACCGCTTGTCTTGTCATATTCTTTTCCTTCGTATCCGTATCTACTTTTATTTCCTCCTGTTAACAATTCACCGAAAGGGCTGTATGAGTTTGTTTCTGTCACGTTTCCAGAACTATTCATTACAGCTACGACGTTTCCTTTGTTATCCGTTGCGAAAAAGGTTTTGACGCCATTTAGGTCTTGTGCTACTAGTTGTCCCTGAATGTAGTAGTATGTGAAGTTGAACACTCCAGAATTATTAATCACTTGAACAAAATTCTGATTAATATAATATGTTGTTTCGATGACTGAACCAGAAGTATTGTAAACCTGCTTCACAAACACACGTTCCTCGACAGGATGATAAGTAAACTCCTCCATCAAATAACCAGACGAGTTGGAGCCGTTGTAAATCCTCCACAACTGATTAAAAGAATTATAAGTCCTAAACTTGCCATCGCCAGTTATCAAATTTCCATTAGCGTCGTATATTAAACTCATCTCAGCAGCGAAGCAGAACGGCATACTAAATATTAGCAATGTCAGCATTATTCCGATTCCATAAATATACTTATTCTTCATGTTAATATCACACTAGTCGTAGCACTAAAATATGCAGACGTATTAGCATATGCATAAGTCTCATAAACATTTGAATCACTATAATTTGTGGCAATAAAGACCAAAATAGACTCAGAAGCATTCAAAGGCAAGGTCTGATTCGAATATATAAACTTCAAACCATCATGGAATCTCCAACTGATTATTTGTGTACTATTAAGATTGTTCTTCACAACAAATTCAGATACAGAATTATTCTTACTCTCAGTCAAAGCCAAAAGCGACATCATCTCAAGAGGACGAACACTAAAACATTCTCTAATCCTATCAACATACGTCGACGTCGTCACATTGATTTCTGGACGCATAGTACCCTGAGGATATTGATACTCCACAAAAACCATAATAGAATCATTATTCAACAAATATGTTGAATTCTTAATAGAAGGAGTACTAATAGACCAATTAACATAACCAGAATTCCAATTATTAACAACATCAAAAAATAAAATATTTGTCGTATAATTCTTAGAAATCCTATTGTAATTCTTGATTACTGCTCCGCGTAATCCGAAACTATCTCTATATGAATCCGTCGACTGATTAGCGTTTATTGAAACCAATAAATCTTGGTATGCATACATGCCCTACCGGGGTTTGTGAGAATAAATGCAACAATGGAAGAGATTTGAATAGACGAAGTCACACCCCTAAAATCATAGAAACAGATCATAATTAAGGTAGCTAACTAGCCAGAAAACAATTATGAGTGTGAGAAAAGTATTCTAAGTCATAAGTTTAAGGAAAATTGAATGCAACATATACTCCTACAGAGAATGCTATCAATATAGCTACTAGAAAAAAGCTATATATTACGGAAAGAATCTTATCTATAATAAATCTTGATTTTCTAGCTGTGAAAAACAACTCGAAAGGAGATATTTCGAAAGATTTTGGAGTAGGAATAGGTATGACTGCTTCTCTGTGTATATGTTTAAAATTTTCTTTAAGCCGAGTATATAATATACTGTGAAGAATTATAGCACCAATTAAAGAAATAAATTCAGCCAACAACACTATTTGAATCATAATTCCTCCATTAAAATATTAGCTTTGAAAGTTACTACAATTTAAAGTTTGTTATTTTACTATTCCCTATTCAACATTTATAACTATAACTACCATCAGATCTTTGGGTTGAAGTACATCCTGAATTCGTATTTAAAGAGTGCGTCGCTTTTTGATAATCAGGCGAGTCTTTAACATATTTCTTAATATCTTCTCTCTCTCTAATTTCTAACGACTTATCACTAGCTAAAGGATTCCATTTACCTGTGTAAAGATATGTTGGATTGGTGTTTGTTTCTCCACCATACACTTGTATACCTCCAATGCCTACTGCTCCACCTGCTCCTAGGGTAGAATATCCTTTGGACCATTTTAATCTTCCGTTCTTATCTAAAGGCATATTTCCACTGCCTGTTAATCCAAAACCAACTGAACCTGTGGGAGTAAAACCTCCTTGTCCAGTAAGCCCTTTTCCTTCAAAATCATCTATAGTAGTCCATAATCCATATATTCCTTCAATACTAGCAGAAGCCCCTTCTCCACCACCAACAGTGGTTGATGTAAAATAATAAGCAGTATATGTTCCATCCATGTGAAAATCAGCTATACCTCCTAAAGAACCTCCACCTCCACTACCTGCTGCTCCTTCGGCAGCTCCTTGTGCACCTAATATTAGATGCCCTGTAGGATCGGTATTTTTATATGGATTGTTGTCTTCAAAGCTACAACGATTTAAACTTTGAGGTGCATATGCGTTAGATATAAGAGTATCAGGTTGTATGAATTGTGGTCCTAAGAGCATTCTTGCATTGTAATCCGTCTGTCCTGTCGTCTTGTCGTATTCTTTTCCTTCGTAATTGTATCGTGATTTATTTCCCCCAGAAGTTATTTCTCCTGTTGGAGAATACAAATTGTTCTCTGTTACGTTACCTGTTGAGTTCATTGTTGCTACAATATCGCCTTTGATATCTGTTGCAAAATATAATTTGCTTCCGTCTGGATTTACTTGCGCGACTAACTGTCCTTCGTGGTATATGTATGTGTAGCTGTATATTCCTGAAATATTTTTTATGAGTACTAGATTCTGGTTTATGTAAAATGTTGTCTCGACGACAGTTCCTGAACTGTTATAGACTTTCTTAGTCCATACTCTCTCTTCAGTAGGATGATACATATACTCTTCTAAAAGCGTACCAGATGAATTAGAACCATTGTATACCTTCCACAACTGATTCAAAGAATTATAAGTCCTAAACTTCCCGTCGCCAGTCACCAAATTTCCGTTTGCATCATACGTTAATTGCATTTCTGCTGCAAAGCAGAATGGCATACTGACTATTAGGAATACTAGTAAGATGCTTATTCCTGTCAAATATTTCATATTCATGTTAGTATGACTCCTGATTCGTTGTCGTTGTATGTTGTAGTATTCACGTACGCATTTGTTGGATATATTCCTGTGGATGTATAGTTTGATGCTATGAATATCATTATACTTTCCGTTGCATTTAGTGTTGTTGAGTTCATGATATTTGATACTCCGTTGTTAAACCTCCAAGACATTGGCTGGCTAGTATTCAAGTTATTCTTGACGACCAATTCCGAAACGGAATTTGACTGGTTTTCCTTTAGTGTTAACAAACTTGATATCTTTATTGGTCTAATCTCGAAAAACTCCCTGATTCTATCGATGTAAGTCGACGTCGTCACATTGATTTCAGGTTGACGATTTCCTTGAGAGGAATAATTCGTTTCTATGAACACGAGGATAGATTCGTTATTGTTCAAGTAGGTAGAGTTCTTTATGTTTGGCTCACCAATAGACCAGTTCACATAACCACTATTCCAATTATTCACAACATCAAAGAATAGTATATTTGTCGTGTAGTTCTTGGAGATGCGATTATAATTCTTTATAACCGCACCTCGAAGCCCAAAACTATCACGATAAGAATCAGTTGACTGATTAGCATTAATCGAAACAAGCAAATCCTGATAAGCATCTGTCGTATAGTTGAATTCCGCGAACACCATGATGTTATCGTTATCAGAGAGATTTAGGAGTTTGCTTGTATTGTCATCTCCAATCATTGTAACATTCACATTCGTTAAAGGATTGTAATAATTATGAAGATCAAAGCCGATGATTCTCCTAGAAACGTTTGTGTACAAGACATCAAATTCTTCAATCTTCACACCATCAACATTAAACAAGAGTGTCTTTGACTCATTCCCGTCGATTCCTACGGCTACACATGTAAAATTCTTAGAGCCTGGCGATGTATAATTGGTCTGAATGAAATCCATGACGGATTGTTTTGATGTTAAATTAAACACTATTGAATTGATTCCGTCGCTGCAATTCCATGATGCATTATAACTATTCTCGACGATGTCGCTGCTCATGTCAAACTGGAACGTCCTATAAGATGTGTTCGAGTAAATGATTGTGATATTGTTAGCGCGGATTCCAAACTTAATTTTCTTCCATTCGTAGTCGGTGATTCCATTCGAGGTAACATTGAACTTAACGACGTAATCGCCTCCGCGAGAATAATTCGTTTGTACGAAGAACATCATGTTTGTAGTTATCGATAGGTTTGTCGCGTTAATGTATTGTCCGTTTCCCAAGTCTATCGTAAGGTTTACATTGTTCAAAGTCACATTGTTATCGTTGATAACAAAGAATTCAAACGTTCTATTCTTGCTACCTGACGAAATATCGCGCGGATTATAGATATCGACACCCGAGCTACCGTCGATAATAGAAGATGGAGCGTGAGCTAATCCATTATACACATACTTTTTCGATTGATTATTCTTTACAATCTTCATTATATTTCCTAGAGAATTATAAGAATATCCGTAATTGTCAGTACCTATAGCAACTTTAACCATTCTATCCAAATCATCATATGTCATCGTGTAATATTTTCCATACACCGTATCATTGATTGATTTAATATTCCCGACAGAATCATAAGTATATGTTAGGTTCTCGACGTTCGGTATTGCAATGTTTATCAGTCTAGCAGTATCTGTACTGTATGTAAATGTTTGTACTAGACCATTATTGTATGTTCGAGAATTAATTGCTCCAAACGCATTATATGATGATGAATTAATATAATTAGGAATACTCACAACCTTGCCTAAAAGATTATAGTTATAGTCCAGCTTATACTGGATATTCTGAGAAATCAACCTATCACTAGAATCATACAAATAATCTAAGACGTAATTACTGCCATCAATAGTTTTTATTATTCTTATAGGTCTAAGCCTCTTATCATAAGTATAGGAAATATTAGCATTATTGTAAATTTTTGATAAAGTACCGTAGTAATCGACATCATATACAAACGACGTGTTAACGTCTAGGGATTTCTTTGATGTTATCCTGTTAAGTTGGTTGGTCGTAGGATAATAATAAACTATTTATAGGCATTATACGCCAAGATATCATGAATTATGAAAATTTAGTATATGCTCTAATATACTTAGGTTTAGCAGTATTTTTTTATTACTTATCAAAACAAACATATACTGACCTCGAAAAGTATATACTTGAGGAATACAAAACATACTTATCGCCTTACTACTGGGGTCTTTTTGCTGCAATCATAACGCCTTATACATATTTGAGACCGACAAAAGATTTCAAATGGGCGTATTTTCTATTAATATTCAGCCCTATATGCAAAATCATATCTTTTACATTAATATTTCTCGCTCTAGGAGAACTAGGAATATTTCCTATTCATTGGAGACCATTTAACTTTCCTCAATAATACATATACAGAAAGAAATATCATCCCTACACTATAAATATATCCATATATGGTTGAAAAAGGATCAATATTTATGCCAGAAAGATACAAAACAGCTAATATCACCACCAATATAGTGTTACAAATTGGAATAGTAGTCAATAATATGCCTAAAAAATGTACCTGATTTTTAATAAAATATATTAACAATATTAGACATAAGATAAAATAACTAAAAATGACATAAGTAAAAAAAGAAGAACTAATATCAATATGCAAAGAGTGAAAGATATTATCTAACAAATCAAAAATAAAAAAGATTATAGAACATAGTATAAACCATGTAGGAATTTGCATATTTTTAGCCATTTGGACACCTCATATCGGAGTGTGAATTACAATATTCTTCTGTTACACCCGTATTCTTGTTCGTTCCAGTATTACCAGCATCATATGTTGAGCATCCGTAGTAACAAAAGTTACTAGATAATGAACTGGATGATCCTCCACTAGAGCCTGATGATGAACTCGAAGCAATTGAATTTATAAGGTTTTCTGCCGTATTCATAATACTATTATATAGATATTCTATATAGGTATTTCCCGTAAGTATATATGTGGTTCTGGAAAAAAACTTGTAATCATATCTAAATTCAGATGAAAGACTCGACCAATCTACAGAATAATCGGCAGCAGTAGATACTGTATCAAAAAATAACGCTTTGTTTTCTTTACTCATCTGTTCTGAAGTAGGACCTAATAGGTGCTTTCCATCATCACCTTGATACATATTTGAATCAACAAACCATGCTGTGGTAGAATATGTTAATCTGAATACGCCTACATAAGGAAGAAGAGAAACTCCTCTCTCTATCAAATCATGCCCTTCAATACTATTCCACTCATTAGTCATATCTGCTTTTAGTTTTTCTATACCATCCGCGTAAGGTTGAAGAACTCTAGATACGTGCTCCACCTCGCTACCGACATGTCCTGTCGGATCCGTATATCGATAGGGGTTATTCCTCTCAAAGGCATATCTATTAAGACTTTGCGGATCATATGCACTAGGAACTATAGAATCAGGCTGGATGAATTGTGGTCCTAAAAGCATTCTCGCGTTATAATCCGTCTGACCGCTCGTCTTGTCGTACTCTTTACCTTCGTATCCGTATCTACTTTTATTTCCTCCTGTTAACAATTCACCGAAAGGGCTGTATGAGTTTGTTTCTGTCACGTTTCCAGAACTATTCATTACAGCTACGATGTTTCCTTTGATGTCGTTTATGAAGAATGTTTTTACGCCATTCACGTCTTGCGCGACTAATAATCCGTCTTGATAGACGTATGTAAAATTGAAAGTTCCCGATGTATTTATCACGCGAACGAATTCTTTGCTAAAATAGTACGTTGTCTCGACGACAGAACCTGTGCTGTTGTAAACCTTCTTTATCGCCACTCTTTCTTCTATTGGATGATAAGTATATTCCTCCAACAAAACGCCTGATGAATTCGTTCCATTATAGATTTTCCAAAGCTGATTTAGACTGTTGTATGTTCGATATTTACCGTCGCCAGTAACCAAGTTACCATTAGCGTCGTATGTTAGCGACATCTCAGCAGCGAATGTGAACGGCATAGAGATAACTAAAAATAACACGAACACGCCTATGATTTTTATAGTGGATGATATTTTCATGCTAATATCACCCCATACTCAGAATCATTGTACGTCGTTGTGTTTACCACGGCGTTCGTCTTATATATTCCCGCAGTCGTATAATTTGATGCAATATAGACTAAGATAGATTCGGATGCGTTTAATGACGTGGAATTCGTAATGTTTACTAAGCCAGTATCAAATCTCCACGACATTGGTTGACTAACATTCAAATTATTCTTGATAACTAATTCGCTGACGGAATTTGATTGATTCTCTTTTAGCGTTAACAAACTCGCAATCTTAATCGGTCTAATCTCGAAAAATTCTCTAATCCTATCAATATAAGTCGACGTTGTGACGTTAATCTCTGGCTGTCTGTTACCCTGTGTTGAATAATTAGTCTCGATAAATACTAATATCGATTCGTTGTTGTTCAAGTATGTTGAATTCTTTATACTTGGTTCGCCAATAGACCAATTTACGTATCCTGAATTCCAATTATTAACGACATCGAAGAACACTATGTTCGTTGTATAGTTCTTGGAGATGCGATTATAATTCTTTATAACCGCACCCCTCAAGCCAAAACTATCACGATAAGAATCAGAGGATTGATTAGCATTAATAGAAACTAATAAGTCTTGATACGCGTCTGTCGTATAATTGAATTCTGCGAACACCATGATGTTGTCGTTATCTGAAAGATTAAGGAGTTTACTTGTATTGTCATCTCCAATCATTGTAACATTCACATTTGTCAATGGATTATAATAATTATGCAAATCATAAGTGATTATTCGACGAGAAACGTTCGTATACAAAACATCAAACTCTTCGATCTTAACACCGTCGATATTAAAGAGAATGGTCTTTGATTCATTCCCGTCGATACCAACTGCTAAACATGTAAAGTTCTTAGAGCCTGGCGAAGTATAATTCGTCTGGATGAAATCCATGACACTTTGCTTGCTTGTCAAGTTGAATACTATAGAATTAATGCCGTCTGAGCAATTCCATGATGCATTATAAGAATTCTCGACGATGTCCGAACTCATATCGAATTGGAACGTCCTATACGAAGTATTTGAATAAATTATCGTTATATTATTAGCGCGGATTCCGAACTTTATCTTCTTCCATTCGTAGTCGGTGATTCCATTCGATGTGACATTGAATTTAACAGTATAATCGCCTCCTTTGGAATAATTTGTTTGTACGAAGAACATCATGTTTGTAGTTATCGACAGGTTTGTTGCATTGATATATTGACCATTACCCAAGTCGATAGTAAGATTAACATTATTCAAAGGCACATTGTTATCGTTGATAACAAAGAACTCAAATGTTCTATTCCTGCTTCCTGAACTGATGTCACGTGGCGCGTAGATATCGACACCCGAACTACCGTCGATAATGGAAGATGGAGCATGTGCAAGATTATTGTAGACATATTTCTTGCTCTGATTGTTTTTCACAATCTTCATTATATTTCCAAGAGAATTGTAAGAGTAAGCATAATTATCTGTTCCTATAGCAACGCGAACCATCCTGTCTAAATCATCATAACTCATAGAATACATTTTAGTGTTTACTGAATCATTTATTGACTTAATATTCCCGACGTTATCGTATGTATATTTCATGTTCTGGACTGACGGAACAGAA
>Ga0182027_10014301_pt1 | contig 10997 bp, 14 predicted proteins | sample 712E1DmetaG_FD_121300 | JGI IMG/M metagenome (GOLD analysis project Ga0182027, IMG submission 121300) | Permafrost microbial communities from Stordalen Mire, Sweden - 712E1D metaG (Illumina Assembly) | ecosystem: Environmental > Terrestrial > Soil > Wetlands > Permafrost | place: Sweden...
GTGAAATAATTTATAAGACTGTTGATGCGACAACTCTTCCAGTAACAGCTAAGATTCGTGCTGGAATAAATTTTAAGAATATTGTTGCTGTTAATATCGCTAAAATTATTGAGGATAATGGTGCGAGTGCTATTGGTGTTCATGCTCGTGTTGCAATTCAGGGTTATGCTGGAAAGGCTAATTGGCAATATATTAAAGATGTGAAAGATGCAGTAAGCATTCCAGTTATTGGTAATGGTGATGTTACCAGTCCAGAATCTGCAGCTAATATGATTAGTGAGACTGGATGTGATTATGTAATGATTGGAAGAGCAGCTCGTGGTAATCCATTATTGTTCAAACAGTGTGATGATTATTTAAAGACTGGAAAGTACGAGAAATACGCGGCAGTTGATCAAATCAATATGTTCTATAAATATTTAGAGTATGCTAAAAAACTTAATGTTAACTTCAAGTCTGTCAAAGTTCAGGCAAACTATTTTACTAAAGGAATTAAGAAAGGTTCAATGATTAGAGAGAAGATTAGTCATACTAATAATATTGAAGAAGTCAGAGATATATTTGAGAAAGCTAATATTCAATAATTATTTTATCTAAATCTTTCTTTAAATGTTTCAAAGTATGTTATTAGGAGTGGTAATAATATTGGGCCAATAAATATTCCCATTATACCAAACATTACAGCTCCCCCTATGACTCCGACAATTATGCTTATCTGACTCACCTTTGCTTTTTCGTGCACTAACTTTGCAAATAGTAGATTGTCAATTAAGTTGATTATAAAAAAGCTATATATTAGTAAGCCAATTCCCTTATATAATATCCAAGAATTATTTGAATAATATCCGCTTAAAATTAGATATAACGATGCTGGTATCCATATTATTGCTGTTCCTGCTGTTGGAATCAGTGTACAGAAAGCTGTAAGAATTCCTAATATAACTGGAAATGGAACACCGAATATATAGAATCCTATAGTTGCAACGGCTCCCTGAATTATTGCAACAAATAATTGTGCATAGACCACAGTATAAGTCACGCTTCCAAATTCCTTTGCGAGTCTGTTTGTTGTCTTGGTTCTTAAAGGAATTATGTAAACTATTTGTTTTAATAAGTTCTCCCAATCTTTAAGAATATAGTATGCTAAAACAAATGCTAGAAATATCTTTGCAATCATAAGCGGTATGCTAAAGATAAATTGTTTTATTTTATCTTCTATAATCGGTGGAAGTTTTTGTAGTTGCTTATCAATTCCGAATTTTGACAATTTTTCTGCGCTAAATTTTTCTGCCTGATTAAGAAGCGCGCATACTTTTGAATCTGCACTAATACATCCAAAACCAAATATTTCTCCTTTCACAATTTTATCTGATAACGAATTATAGAATGTATATCCCTGCTGTGTAACTTCAAAAGCTAAAAAAGAAAAAGGAATCATTATAATTATGAAGACTATAAACAATGATAAACTGATTGAAACAAGTTTATGTGATATCTTTTTACTAAGTCTCTTAAATATTGGAAAAGTAATATAAGCAAGAAGAATACTGCTTAATACAATAGTTATAATCGGTCGTACAAGCATAAACAATAAGATTAATGCCAGTATAAATATGATGAATGGCACTACTTTCTGATAATCATTATTAAATTTTTCCATAGTGTGAAAACTGTATTAACATTCAAGTGCTATCGGAATACATTAAATTCATATCTACATATTCTTCAGAAAATTCTCTCTGATCCAAATTCTTCCCGAATTCATCCGCTGTTATTCTCTCATTGTCTGCATTGTCTAATTCTTCTTCAGTCCAAAAATCTTTAATCATTTATTCACCTCTATAATAACTAATTTCTAATCACTTCTTTTTCCATCACATAATATCTATCGTAGTAATCCGAAGATTCATTTAAATGTGCTAATGCAATTCTTCCCGTATTTCTTGGGTCATCATCATATATATTGGAATATATATTCCTCTTTCCGCGCTCTAACTCAACATTTATTCCTTTTCTAAATTGATCGACATCGAATTTATTCCATTTTGTTCCTAATACATTGCCTATAATCTTTGCTTCTTCATTTGTGAACTGTCTATTGTCTTCTTTTGGTGTATTCTCATTTGTGAATCTTTTTGTGGCTTTCATTTTATCCTACACAAATATTATTTTTATACTTTCTTTGTCATTAGCGTTTTCTCATCATTGCTGCTGCAATCATTGCGCCAATAATCACTCCTATCCCTGCAGCAATCAAGACTGATTTTTCAGGATTCTTTTGAATGTATCCGTCAACATTCTCTCTAATATCTGTTGCTTTCTCTTTTAAATTATCAATACCTTCCTGTCCACTGTCTCTTATGCTTTCGGCTTTATCCATTATCTTGTCAACACCATCATGTGTTCTCTGCCTTAAATCAGGAATTTTCGTGGAATTAATTTTATGTACAATTTTTTCATTTACCTTTTTTTTATTGGCCATTTTTTTCACCTTCAAATTATCTACTAGACTCATTATCCGATTCTTTTAACTTTATCAAAAGGCCTATCACAAAGATTGTTATTCCTATTGAGAAGAATGCTGCAGTATGACTCCAGCCTATATATTCTATTAAGAAGAATAATAGCGCAAAAATCAAGAATAATATTCCAACTCCTAATATTACAAATGAAGTTAATTTTCTTAAGATTCGTTTTTCTATTCGTATTATTCTCTCTTCAATATTTTTCATCACCACTTCCGCACTTTCTGCTATAGGAGGTATTATACTTGCAGTTATGATTTGAGAAATAAAACCTAGTCCATCTTTTATTATATCCATAAATCCGTGTCCTTTATCGTTTTCAGCCATTGTTTCACTCTTTAATCAGTATTTTGTAATTCTCCTAAATTTTTTTATTCTACTGAAAATAATTTATTTTTTAAATAGGTCCTGTAATCACAAACAAAACCATACTAACCATCGTTGCCATAATTAATGTTACTACAGCCACTACTGTTGACTTCAGCCAACCAATAGAAAATAGTTTACCTAAACCAATCAACCAAACTATTGTGCTCATAATTACAATAATCCACCACATTCCTGCAATATAAGATGCGAATGCGAATATTATGGAACCATAAAATGCAACTTCCATTGCTGTACCAAATCCTTTCTTTTGTTCGTCATCAAATAAATTCACAGCAAGATAAATGATAATTGCCGACACTGCAAAACTTATCATAAATCTAGCCAATGCGCCATAAAAAATCATTCAAACCTCTTTTCCCGTTTTAAACTGTAACTGTAAGGACTCCTTTTGCGAGTTGCGTGCCTGTGCTGTCCTTTGCATCACATTTTACAGTATAAGTTCCTCGTGTACTGTATGTGTGCCAAACATTATTGTTTGATACATCGAATAATTTCTGACCATCACCAAAGTCCCAAGTGTATGTAGATGCACTAAATGCGTTTGTGCCACAAAGGAAAATGTAGTTCATACCCTGTGGGAAATAAGGAGCAATAGATACGCTGGCATTTAAAACCTGAGTTGGCTGTTCCTGTGTTCCTTTTACATTTATTTGTGTCTCACCAATTTTAGTGATAGCTCCACTAGTGGCGGAACATTCAACAGAATAAGAGCCTGGTAAATATTTGTGCCAAACATTCTTGTTTGATACGTCAAACAATTTCTGACCATCACCAAAGTTCCAATCATAACTTGTAGGTATAAAACTGTTTGCGTTACAGTTAAATACATATTCATTGCCGTTCAAGCCTTGCGGAAAATAAGGAGCTATATCTAGGCTCACTGATGTGTTTCCTGAAGGCGGTATGTCCTGCACGGTGCCAGCTTTTATTCTCAAGATGTTTGTTTCGATTCGCGATCCAGTTGTTGCAGTGCAAGTTACTTCGTATTCTCCTGCTGCACTATATGTGTGCCAAACATTCTTGTTTGATACGTCAAACAATTTCTGACCATCACCAAAGTTCCAATCATAACTTGTAGCACCAAAACTAGGATTGCACACGAAAATATAATTCATCCCTTGTGGATACCAAGGTGCGATGCTAAGACTTCCATTCGTCGAATTTGCTGTCGTAGAATTTGTTTGATTTCCCGTTGTATTTGGTGGTTGTGTTGTGTTTCCTGTAGTATTCGTCTGATTTGTTTGATTTAATATAGTATTAGTATTTGCTATTATAGTAAGGATTCCTGTTTTGCTTATCTGTTGATTTTTTGCGACACACGTGACATTGTAGATGCCGTTTGCATAGCTGTGATAAACATTATTTTGATTGTAACCCAAGAGTTGATGCCCATCGCCGAATGTCCAATCATAACTCATTGGCGTGAATCCTTGTGCATTGCATACTAGAACATAATTGTTTCCTTGTGGATACCATGGTGCGATGCTAAGATTCACACTTGTCTGATTTATTGTAGTATTCGTCTGATTGGTTTGACTTGGTGTCGTTACAATACTAACAGTATTAGCGTTTAATGTAACTGCTGTTTGTGCAAATGCTCTTCCGTTTAATGTTGCACCAGTTTTTAACACAATCGCAGTTTGATCTAAAATATTTCCATTGAATACAGATGTGGTTCCAAGTGTCGTTTGACCAGCAACTTGCCAGAATATATTCTTTGCCTGTGCACCACCAATTAAGATAATATGCTTCCCACTACTTATATCAAGAGTTTTTGCTATTTGAAATATCCAAATATCAGTCGAACTTCCAGAGAGAATTACATCTGAAGGTATTATTACATCAGTACCCCATTTGTAAAGTCCGGCTGTTAGTGTCATTCCACCAATATTTCCAGCTCCAAGTTCAGTATGATCTGGTAATGTTCGCTTAGCGGCATCAGTATATGCTGTTTGCATATCACTTACTGCTGTAGTCATTGTAGTTGGAGTTGGAGAAGTATAATCAGCAGCATAAATTTTTCCAGTCACAAGAGAAGATGTCGAAAATGTATTAGAAGAATCTAAAATTAGACCAAAGCCTGTGATAGCAGTAGCGGCAATTGGACTCACACCAATATTACCTATAATTGAAGTTATCCCGGTAGTTGAAATTCCAGATTTTGTTAGAATAACAAAATTTCCTGCTGTTCCAAGATTTACAGGAGATTGCGCTGCATAAACACTAATTGCACTAACTAATGTCATAAATATAAAAACTATAACGCACAGAAAGACAGTTGATAACATTTTTTTTTGCTTCATTTTTATTCCCCCTCTATAATGCCATTAAATACTTTTTATCTAGTCCCCTTTTAATAATCAAAATTTATTGTGCTTCTGTTTCTCCTGGAGATGCTGAAATAGTATCTTCTCTATTTTCTATATCGCCTTCAGAGAATCTATAATGTCTTGTTATCTTAATTTTTGCGGTATCTTCAATCACATCACCTGTTTTATCTGGTAATAATTTCATATTATGAATATCTATTCCTTGAATCTCTATCTCAACTTTTCTAATGCTTGAGTGATTGGGTGTAAGTACAATTGTTTTATGATCAGGTCCCCATTTCTTCTCGAATGTTCCTGATGTATAATTAAATTTAGATAAAGGAATTTTTGGAAGAGTCGATCTCTCTGCTTTCAAATAGATTATATAATCTCCATAAGTCATTATTGGGATAGTTCCCAATCCTTCTGCGTTGCTTTTATCTTCAAAACTTGTTGCATCTCTTCTATGTATATAATACAAACTGTCTTTCTGATTTATACAATCTTTAATTTCTTCTAATTTGTCTTCGTCTGATTTTTTCATTAATTATCTCCATAAATATTATTATCACGACTATTATTATTATTCTGCTCTTATCCCCAACTATCATCACATCCAGATATTCTATGTAAAAATTCTACATAAAAAAATGGTTATTAATACTATTTTCATTGATGGAATAAAATTTTCCTTCGACAAGTATCATGTCTTCTCGCTGTGCTGCTGATTCTGTAAATCTTGTTTCAGATATAAATTTAGACTCTTTTGCTTTTGCCATCGTTCATCACCATATTTTTCTGGAATTCAAACCATCCAAAAATATATTATTTCAATTAATAAATATATTATTTCAATTAATATTTGTTTGTAACATTTATGTTCTCATAATGTTCTTTCCAGCAGGCCTATTCTTCACCATTCCTTTACCACCTGGACTCTTTGCAGCCCTTCTTTTTGCTGCAGTCATTCTTCCACCCCTACTTTTTTTAGCCATTCCAAGTTATTAATTCAAATATCATCAGAATCATCATCCAAGATAGATTTACGTGTTTCAATATGCTCCCTAACAATCTTATGTTTATGCCCATCTCCGACTTCAACGTTTTCCTTTGAGTCAATGATTTTATTATAAGAATCATTAATACGAGAATCTCTTTTTGAATCACGTATAATAACTGGACCAGGCATTATAAAACCGAGTACTAATAAAACAAAACCTATAATTACAGATGCCAATGCCCACTCTACAGGAACAGTTACTCTAGCTGATGATACACGCGAATCTATATTTCCATTCCCTACAGTAGTAGTATCTGCACTAATTACTTGCAGCGGCATAAAATATAATAATCCCCCAACAACTAAAAAAATTACGCCAAATATGATAAGGCTTGTTTTCATTTTATTTTCCCCCATCCTAATTTAGTAATACAAAATATTACAATTATAAAAATTGTTTAAGCGTTTTTTATCACGTGAGCTACTACTGAGATCACAAACAATACTACAAATATTATAGCTAACCATTTGGCAATCGCAAATGATGCTCCTGAAATTAGTCCAAATCCAAATATTCCAGCAACTATCGCCAATATAAAAAATAGTATTGCCGAGGATAACCATCCTCCTAAACCTTTTTTGTTCATTTGTTTCATTTTTGTCTCCCGAGTATCCATTCAGATTACTCTTATTCCTGCGCTATTGCCACTTTTTTTTCATCCATTATTTTGTTATTATGAATTTTCTCTTTTATCAAATATGCAGTTATGGCTGCTCCGATAGCTGCACCCACTCCTACTGCAATTGCTGTTGCCTTCTTTGGGTTCTCGGCTATATAGCTTTCAGCATGTTGTTGTGCTTCACTTATTCTTGCTTTTGCTTTATCGAATTCAGATATAACTTGCTTTTTTGCCGTGTTGAAGTCTTCTCCAATTCCTTTTACTGCTTTTGATTCCATTTTTATCATCCTCCAAAATCCAAAAAATAATATTAAATTATTTTTATTTACTAAATTATTTGTGATGACTACTAATTAGCAATCATCAATTACATATTGTTTTAGTCATATGTGGGTTTTATGCTGTTTGTCCTTCCATAGATTCTGTGAATTGGTGATCACGCGCCTCTTCAATCCAATGCTCAACAGTTGCATGACCTGGAGAGTTTCCTTGAATATTCACTTTAAGAGATTCCTGTTTCTCTCGAACCGCTCTAAGAAGCTCATTCGGATTTGAATCTTGGAGTTGAGCTATACTATGAATACCAGATCTATCTAGAAGCTCTGCATACTGTGGACCAATATCTTTGACACTAGCTAGTTCTGCCATATTCTGCCAACTCTTAACTGCAGTTAAAGAAGCTCCAGTTTGACGTGCTACCTTAACAGCATCTGCAGCCCATAACTGTTTAGTATTTTTTATTCCCATCGTATGAAGTCTTTTACTATATTCTGTACCTATACCTTCAATAGACATCACAGGATGTACGTCACCAAAAGGGCTTAGACGCGTTGTCTGAATATATTTTTCACTTTTTTGTGGTTTAGAACTTCCGACACGAGTAGCTATTAATACAACAACCAACAATAAGAATGCTCCGCCAACTATTATCCAAATCCATGATAAATTTGGCGTTGTCACAGTACTTGTTACTGGAGCCACTACAACTGGTGCTGGTGGTATTGGTTGCTCTACAGGTACTGGAATTACTGCAGGCATAGTTATATTGGTATCAGTCTGGTTTTGTTGTGATGTTGATGCACCTGTATTGAATGGAGTGTTTCCTGTCGTAAAGCTCCATACATAGTCTTGTATAAGCGAATTGCCTGCAAGATCCTTAGCTCCTGTTGTTATATTGGCTGTAAATACATTTCCATAATGTTGGTTTGGAGAAAATAGGTTATTTGGTGTAAACGTTGCTGTAAGACCACTATAAGTTACTATACCTTCTACTGGGATAAACTCATAAACTCCTGATTTCGGAGTAGTTCTTTGAGTTACGATAAAAGTATCACTGTTTATAGTAGAAGAATTCATATATTCATTAAATACTACCATTACTTGCTCGCCTCTTGTCAAATTCTCTCCATTGTTGACTATTGATACAGAAGTTATTGTTGGGCGAGTTGTATCTGTCGATGCATTTACTGATGCCACCATAATTACTGTAAGAATTGCTGTGAATATAACCACTAGTACAATCATCCATAATTCCGATATTTTTTTATTTAATTTTTTACTTGTCATTTTAATTCCTCCAATATAACTATTTGTTTTTTCTGCCTTTACTTTTTACTAATTGTTTATCATATCATCTTTTCTTAGCATATTTTTAGTATAATCTTAGTATTAAATTAGCATCATTAAATTTTAGTATCATATTTTAGTAATAATAATTATTTCATCATAATATAATTTTGTTAAATGCGTTAATGTAATATTCTCACTATATCAATATCATATTTTATCAATATCATATTCATATTTTTTATACTATTCTTCAACATACACTAGCATATTGTCCAGTCTCTGCTATATCCCATGAAGATAGCTCGTTCAAATTTTCAGTATCCCATACTGTAGCTTTGTTGTCATCAGACTTTTTTCGACTTTCGAATTTCGGCTCAAACCAATATTTCATTCTCATCACCCCGTTGTTCTCGATATTTATTATAATATTATATTAATAAATTAAATTATCCCCCAACATATCCCCCAACAATTTTTTTATTCTGCAACCTAGACTCAGCTAATCCTGTTATTTACTTGACAAATTGAATTAGAAGTGTACTTCCAAATTCACTAAACGATATGTCAAAGAAAGTCACTTCACCCAACAGCAACTAACCGCCCCCGCGGATTAGATGTGATTATAAAATAGTAATAACTTTATCAACTTAATACAATATTATAAGTGTTTAGCTATAATAACCTTTGGTAGAGAATTACAATGTACTTTTGCTTTTTAGTAGAAAATCTTAATATTATGTCTTAATAATTGAGATTTTAATAAATATAATATTAATCATCGAGAATCTATCACTAAAATAAGTATTTTACTAAATCATATTATAAAAAAATATATCTAAAAAGAAAAGTAAAAAAATATTTTTACACAAATTTTATTCCAGTAAAATCTTAATATTATTTTAAATTTATTTTTTAAGGAGCATTTTTAACTGGATAATTATTTCTTTTAACTAAAAATATTGCGGTGATGACAATAATTATCATAATAAAGCCTATTATTGTCAGAATAAGTGGTTTATTGAAAGTGTTAGACCAAAATGTTTTTGAAAAAATAGTTTGATTAGAATTATCATTAATTATAGTGTTTCCTGTAATCCCATTTTGTCCAAAAGACGGACTAGAATTTCCTGTGACTACATTCTGCACTTCAACATTCGGAGTTATTTGATTATTATTTGGATTTTCTAGGACAGCCACACCACTAGTACTTGCATTATTTGAATTGATATTCTCATCTGAAGAATTTAATGTGTCATTCTGAATCGTAATATTTTCTGACGAACTATAGTAATAAATTCCACCACCACTTCCTCCGCCACCACTTCCTCCTCCACTGCTTACTCCTGTATTAATATTTCCACCATTATCGGTGGTGTTGGTCTGTGTTTGATTAGTATTGTCGACTGTAACATTTGTTGTAATGTTTGTTGTTATATTTGTTGTAATATTGGCAGTTATGTTAGTTGTTATATTCGTTGTAATATTAGTTGTGATGTTTGTTGTTATATTTGTTGTAATATTAGTTGTGACATTTGTCGTAATATTAGTAGTTAAATTAGTTTGATTGATAGGCAAAGAGAAATTTCCTACATTTACGACATATCTAGATCTATTATTCATATCGCCATCAAGATATGCAAAATATTCTATGGCGGTTGCAACAATCTCATTTGTAGTCTCAGTATATTCGTAAGCATGCAAATCATCATTATAATTAAATATTGTATCCCCATCCGCCTGCGCTGGGAATGCACCACTTATCCATCCAGGAATATATGTTCGCCCATTATTAAATGTTCTTCCTACATGGAATTGATCAATGATTGATTCATTGTGCCAACCATTTCCAAATGCACCCAATTTACTTCCAAGAATAGTAGTTACACCATCTAAATATACATAAGTATTCTTTGTCGAATCAAAGAACTGATACCCAGTGCCTCTGGCACCAATCACATTTCCTGCAGTTGCAGTACTGTATCCTGTATCAACAAGCCATCTTGAGTGGAATTGATTGGGAAAATTTCCTATTCCAAATATGAAACTCACGGACTTTACAGGCGCGTTAAGACCTACTCCCTGCTGAACTAAATTCATTCCTGTCAGCCATGATAATTGGTTTTGAGCAACAACTGGTATAAACGATTCTGAAGACGAAACCAGTTCTGTTGTTTTTTGTCCTAGAAGTCCTTCAATAAGCATATATCTGCTGTTCTGGAATTGGATGTTTGGATCAAACTGGAAGATACGCTCTCCATTGTTAGACATTGCAGTTGGACCTGCATCCTTATAATCTTGAAACATTTTACCCCGGAAAGATTCTTCAGGATTAACTCCATTTAATTGATATGAAAGGCCAAGAGCAGTCATTGCATTTTTATGCCTGACATATTCTTCCCAATAAAACTCATTACCTCGAGTCGCGTCTGAGATGAATGTTGTACTTACCATGTTTCGCATATTATATGCTCCTTGAAGATAACTTGAATCGTTTGTATAATCATATAATAAGAATAATGATGCA
>Ga0182027_10014302_pt1 | contig 10996 bp, 8 predicted proteins | sample 712E1DmetaG_FD_121300 | JGI IMG/M metagenome (GOLD analysis project Ga0182027, IMG submission 121300) | Permafrost microbial communities from Stordalen Mire, Sweden - 712E1D metaG (Illumina Assembly) | ecosystem: Environmental > Terrestrial > Soil > Wetlands > Permafrost | place: Sweden...
AAATCGGGCCATACTTCATTCTCGCCCTCGACAGTGGGGCCGCCACAGCCTTCGGGCTCGGCTTCGTCTGGCCCGATTTTCTCTCGCAACGCTGCACCCTGGGAATTAGATGACAGGCCCTAGTGTCATGTCTCAGATATTCGCACAAAACACAGGTTGTCCTCCTGAACTCCCCCGAGAAGCTGTCATCCTGAGCGAACGGGGCCCCAAACGCTTTCCGGGGTCCCCAAAGAGCGCTTTTGCTCTTTGGGGTGGAGCGTGGGGGGTGGTGAGTCGAAGGATCTGCTGTCGTTTTTCAATCAACTTCGGAGACAGGACGCTAGTTACGGAGGTTACGCCTCAAAAACTTCTTTTTCCTGTGTTGAAAATTTGCATGCCAAGCGCTGTTAGAATTGTTATTATTGAGGGGTGGACAGTACGGGAGACTGAAATCGACGTCACTTCAACTCATTCAGAATCAATAGGATACATCCTTGTTGCCCCGCAGGGTGGCTTGCTTGGATTCAGTGGATAATGCCCGTCCATTCATAGCCTGAACGAATGCAACCGGGCCGGAAAAGCGTGCTATCCAGCTTGTCGCCGAGTACAATCGGCTGTCACTTGATCTGAACCGCCAAAGGTGACCTGCCCCCGCCCCATAGAGCTGATGACCTTAATGGGAATTGACTCGATGCGAGCGCAGGGCGCTTTTCGACCTGCTTGCGCCCTTCTTTTGTCCTGGGACCTTGCATCATCAGTACTCTGAAGTTTGTTACCATCGTGGCACCAACGTAGCACGAAACTGGGATTTGCATCACCACAACTTATTCAGGATCATAAGGATAGATTGTCGCTGCCCTGCAAGTAGCTCGCTTGGTCGCAGTGAGAAAGCTCGCCCATTCATGATCGAGAAGAATGCAGCCAATTCGGAAAAGGTCGTAATCCAGTTCGGGACCAAGACCATCAAGGGCTATCTCGAATCCGCCAGTTGGAACACGATCGAAGAGTTGCTGAACAATGCTCCGCAGAGCTCGCCTGAGTCCTTCCGGGTTCGCCTTCTCGATACGGATGTTGTTGAAGAAATCTCAATCAAGGACGTTAAGGCCGTCTTCTACGTAAACAGCTTCGACGGAAATCCAGTCCGAAATCATCTCAACTTTCATACACGCGCGCCGATCGTCCATGGCATTTGGATGCGGTTCCAGTTCCTCGACGGCGAAGTCATGGAAGGAATCGTATATAACTCCATTCGCTATCTGGTTGATCCTGGGTTCTTTGTGCTGCCGACCGACCCCGGCAGTAACAATAAGCTTGTCTACGTGGTGAAGAGCTGGCTGGTTGACCATCGCGTTCTAGGATTGCGCAAACTCTAAACTACGGTTAGAACCTCTCTCAAAATCGAATAATCTAATATCTCTGCGGCTACCCCTGCTCCTGTAAGGTTTTTCGATGTTACTTCCTTTCGAACCAGACGGCCACGGCATCGAATCCTACAACTGGCTGAAAGCGTAATTTCAGAAGGCATGTCTATCAGGAACTCGAAATCGCGATCGATCAAAGCGCTATCGGCAAGAGCTAGATAGAAGTACACTCCCCGGTTGCTAAGGTCCCGGGTATACGCTGGAATCTCACGGTCTCCTGCGATCACAGTGAGGGGAGCACTAATTCTGAATCGTTGGCTTCCTCGCTGCTCGTTTGCCGATGTTATCTCTCGCGTCATGCACACCGCTTCATTCAAAATGCCCTTGTCTACTATCAAAAAAGACCCTTGGCGCAATTGCCGAATCCGCGAAGTCTGGACAGCCTTGTGAGCCGTTGCGCCGGAGTTTCGTTGATGCTTCCCTGCAGAGCTTTGGCTAATTGGCACGTAAATTCTATTGCAATTTCAATGCCAAAACACGTACGCAAAAATGCTGAGCTAACAAGCTAGTTCGGATGCTAACATGCAATTCCTTGCATACAACCTGGGTACTTATTGGATAACTTATCCAGAGTACCTTCATTGCAACCTCTTCCATTTGCACGGGACCATTCTCGTCCCAAAATCTAAATGACGCCCGCTCCGCGGCTTTGGCAACTGCCCTACCTTCATTCCATTGCTTCACTCGATGCACCGTGGCACTTGCTTGCCGAAAGATGGCGATCGTTTCAAAAGCTGATTGCCGCACGACGCCGAATGCCCATACAAAAAAACCATAGCAGAGCTAAAAGCGACGAACGCTTCGCAGTTATCCATACTCCCGGCTGCTGCTAGTAATCCACCGTGTTCGCCGGGAGAATCCAATAACTCCACGCATACCAGAAAACCGGCAAAATACATTGCGAAAAAACAATGTCACCGTACAGTCAAGATTCAGTTGTGTGCTTGCCCGACTTACGAAACAGGAACAATGCGAGGCACAGAAGTCCGGTGCCGAGCAATACGAGCGAACCGGGTTCCGGCGTCGCGGCCAATGTTGCGGTAGCAGCGTCCAGTTTACTGTTGCCTTTTGAGTTTTCGTTGCTGACGCGATAACTCCCCCCGTCAGCAAAATAGAAATGCTCGTTCCCTCTTCCCCCGGTTTTGTAACCGTCAAAGTGGCCCGAGAGGAGGTTCAGCTCATGGCCGCCCGTATCGACAAGCACATCAGCTGTAGTCGAAGTCCCAATCCCCAAATTGCCCGGATAGAACAGATTCTCGAACAGAAATCCACCATCTCCCGACAGAGCAGAGGTACCGGTGGCAACACCGGCGTTGACCGCCTCACGTGCCGAGTAGCCGAACGCGGCAAATGCCCCACGCCTTGCTCCCAAAGACCCGGGTTCACCGCTGGGAACAAACGCGCTGCTTTCAGCGCCCCCCTTGGCAAGACCCGTTGGGCTGGCACCAAAGGCGGAATTGGCGGCAACGATAGAACCACTGGCTTGGAAACCAAAAGAGTCCGCCCATGCGAATGGTGTCAACGCAAAGGCCACCCCCAGCGCGAGTGAAACTGCTATGAACTTTTTCATCGTTCCCCCGATTCAGCGATCCCCAGACAGCACACTGCAGAAACCTCAAACGAAGCCCCACCCCCAGGCAGGGACTTCGTCTTCGACGGTTTACATTCTCTATTAGCAAATCGGGAGCCAAACTCATGAGATTTTAATTCAACAGGTTACAGCCGTTACAAATAGAGAATATGCAATGTTTTGCGCATATGAATACCAGAAAGGTTCTCTAACTGACCGGATTCATAGAAGGGGTTTCAATTGGGGATTGGAATTGTGACTGAAACACGGCGGGTACCCACCTCCCGCTATATATTGGGAGCAAGCCGGCGGGAAGACCAGTTTTTGGGGAACACATATGGCCATCGTATGCCAAGCTGAAGTAATTGCCAGCAAGAACAAAGGGACACATCGTCGGCGTGCCTAGGAAACGACCCCCTTGAAGCACTCCCGGGCATAGCGCCTCTTCACGCCCCCGTCGCTGTCGGGAGCCTAAGTTGACGCCGGCTCGCTCCACCCAGACCGAGTATGTGCGCTCTGCAGAGGACGATCTATTCCACTGCGATTACTGAGCTGGCCGGAAGCAGATATTTTCGCCATCCAAGCTGTATTCGGCCGAGCAGATGTCGCCTCCGCAGATCATCGTTTCGCCTGCGTAGAGCTGGCGGCGCGTGATCAAGCCCAGGGTGCCGCAGCGCGGACAGGACATCACTGCGACAAACGGATTCTGTGCATGGCCCAGCTTGGCCTGGTTTTCCAGAACGAAAACCGTTCCGGGGTCCATTCTTTCGGGGATCCATTCTTCCATGAACTGCAAGTCGGCTGACATCGTTCCCTCCATTGGGTTGATGTAACCGAACCGAATCCGGTGTTTTGGAGCCGGCCCCTTAGCGAACAAGTGCAGACTGCGAATGGCGTCCCGAAGCCGGCGAGGCCTCGGGCTGTATCGATATTTCAAACAGTGTTGCCGGGGATGACGATTGAAGTCAAATGGAATCGAGTCGAGGGCGTGGCGAGAGGGGTTCCCCAGCTCAGATCGAATCGCTCTGCCTTACTTGGCTGCAGCCGATTTTGCCTCGACCTGGGAACGAGCTAATTCGTCGATCGCCCGGTAGGTCTCCACGTTGCGCAGGATCGCCTCGACGTACTCGCGCGTCTGCGTGAATGGGATGGACTCTACAAACTCATCCATGCCCTGGTAGGGGCCTGCGGCCTCCCAGTCCACTACGCGGCTGTCACCAGCATTGTAGGCAGCCAGAGCATACTCCGGCACGCCGCCAAACCGCTCAATCCGCTGGCGCAGATAGCGGGTTCCCAGGCGGATGTTCGTCTCTGGATCGAGCAGTTGAAAGGTCTGGAAGTGGCTCATTCCCTCTTCCTTGGCCAAGGCCTTGCCGACCGGAGGCAGCAACTGCATCAGTCCCCAGGCGTTGGCGTATGAGACCACCGAGGGATTGAACTCGGATTCCTGGCGGATGAGCGATGCGACCAGATAGGGGTCGAGGTTGTTCTTCGCCGATTCGGCTTTGATGATGTCCCACCAGGGTTCGGGGAACAAAATCCGCCAGTAGGCCAGCGGGACAGCCTTGATGGGGGCTGAAGCCGCAGTGGGCAGAGCACGCTTCATGGCCCGCATGGCGCGGAAGGTCTCTCCATAGGACGAATAGATTTGCGCCTCGGCCAGCGCGCTCCACGACGAAGAGTCAGGATCGGCGGCAATCTCACGCGCAATGTACTCGTTCAGGCCTGCATTCGCCAGCAGGCGCGCCCCGGCCAGTTGCGGGCTCTCGGCTGGAAAGCTATCGACCAGCACAGGCGGCGTCACGGGTTGCAGGATATCCAGTTGCGGCACAGGGGCCGGCTGCATGTCGCCGAGCGCCACCAGCCGTGCGCGCGACATCTGCGCATAGAAATAGTGCTGATAGACGCGGACGATGGCTCGATAGTTGGCCGCCGCTCTGGCTGGAGCATGGTCCTGCGCCTCGTAGAGCCGTCCCCGCCAATAGAGAGCGCCCACCGTCTCCGGCGCCGTGGGGTAAAGCTTGATCTGCTCGTCGAACAGGCGCGCGGCATCGGCGTAGAGGCCCTGCCGGTAGCTGAGCCAGCCCGCCTTCCAATGGGCCGCCGAAGCGTTCTTGCTGGAGGGGAAATGCACCGCTAGATAGCCGTAGTACTCGACCGCCCGAGGGTAATCCCGCTTGAGCAGGTACATGTTGCCGCTCGAGTAGAGAGCCTCAGCCAGCCATGGACTGGCGGGGAATCTGGACTCCATGTCGGTGACGATGCTCTGCTGAGTCGCCATGTCGTCGCGGTCTCTGGCCAGTTCCATCAGCAGATAAAGCCGCCGCGCACCGTTCTCGTCGGGCGTGTCGGCAAGGGCTTGTGCCGCGGCCGTAGTCAGCCGCTTCAGCTTGAGATCGCAGGCCGCGGCAGCTACGGCAAAGCCGCTAAAGTCCGCGTCGTTGAGCCCCGGCATGCGCAGTAGGGCACGGTACTGCTCGGCCGCCTCCCCGTAGCGGCCACCCTTGTAGTAGGCATCGGCCAGGCCGCGCAACTCGGATGGTGTCAGCGTTGCCTCGACACCCATCTGCGTCAGTCTGGCGCGCGCAACTTGCGCATCCTGGGCGAGTGGATGAGTCAACAACAACTGTTTGAAGGCGCGCGCCGCCGCCTCTTTCTGGCCCAGCGCGTACTCCACCTGTCCCTGGGCAAGCTGAAATCCGGTGCGGTCTTCGGCGGCCAGGCCGGCGGCTTTGGCCAACACTTGCTGCGCTCCGGCGGCGTCGTTCGTAGCCAACAGGACATTTGCCTCAAGCTCGGGCGCTTCCACGTTGAAGATGCTGTCTGGATAACGATCGGAGAAGCCGCGCAATAAGGTCTCCGCCGCCGCGTCGTCGCCAGAACTATGAAGAGCCTGGGCATTCAGGAAATCCGCATAGTCGGCCAGTTCCTGTCCGGTCTGCCGCGCCAGGCGCAGGCTCGCCTCGGCCTCCGTATACCGCCTGTCGAGCAAGTAGGCATGGCCTAACGCGAGGTATGCCGTTGCGGCCGCCTCACCGCTATGCCTGCGCGCATAAGCCGTGACGCCGGCGTAAGCCTCAGGAGTGCGCATGCTGGCAAGTTGCTGCGCCATCGGCCGTAGTTCGGTGGAGGCGACAAAAGCCTGCTTGATCCGTGCTGTCCGCGCTGCGTTGGCCGCGCGGCTGGCCCTGCGTGCGCGGCTGGCCGGCTTCCGGCTTTTGGCTGCTGCTGACTTACCCTTGCTCGCTGTTGCATGGGCATCGCTCGTCGCCGAGTCGTCCGCGCTGCTGGCCTTGCTTGCCCGACTGACATGCTTGCGACTTTTGGCCGTGGGCTTGTTTGCGGATGTCTTGGCCCGGCTGGATTTCCTGGCGGTATTGCCCGCAGCCGTCTTTCCTTTCGCTACTGCTGTCTTGCCTTTGCTCGCCGAGGCGTGGGGATGCATCGCTGCCGGCTCGTCGGAGGTTTGCCCAGCGACAGGCGGCACGGCCATCAGAATCGAAAGCAGAAGGGCCATGGACCGGCCAACGATTGGAAATGGGGAAGACGGAGCCCTCATATCTCCACTTTATGCCTGATGGGCACGACCGTGGCGCCTGCGAACCACTCGCGTTACCGCAGATGCTCCGCATTCAGAACGCCGAAGCCCCTTTCGTTCCACAATTGGCAACGCCCGGTTTGGTTCCCTGCCCTGCTGTCCGTTACACTCTTCTTTTACAGGCATCGTTCGCCGGTTCTGTGTGAGCACCTTCGTCCGGCCTCTCGATTTCTCAAAACGATTTTGCAACCAACCCCCATGACGACCATCCAACCGGTAGTAGGACAAGACGAGCCGCATCCCGACGTCGCCCTGGTAGCTCAGGTCCGCGGCGGCGACATTGCGGCATACGATACGCTTGTCCGCAAGTATGAGCGGCAGATTTTCAGGATTGCGCAGCACATTACGCAAAACCGCGAAGATGCCGAGGATGTGATGCAGGACGCGTTTCTCAAGGCATATGAGAAACTCGACCAGTTTCAGGGGAACTCAAAATTCTACACATGGCTAGTTCGAATCGCGGTCAACGAGAGTCTGATGCGGCTGCGGAAGCGGCGCACGGGCAGGATGGTTTCGATCGACGAGGATCTGGAAACCGAAGAGGGCACCGTACCGCGCGACCTGGCCGACTGGGCTCCCGATCCGGAGCAGAACTATACGCAAACCGAACTGGGCAAAATCCTGGAGAAGACGATCAAGGGTCTTCCGCCGGGATTCAAGGTCGTCTTCGAGTTGCGCGATGTGCAAGGACTTTCGACCGAAGATACAGCCGAGGCGCTTGGCTTGAGCGTTCCGGCGGTCAAATCGCGGCTGCTGCGCGCACGGCTGCAACTGCGCGAGCGTTTGAGCCGCTACTTCCGCAAAAAACGAGGGTCGAGAGAGATGGTGCCTGCGAAATGAGACCCTGCGCAAGGAAGATCGACAGTTTGGGGGCGACCAAGTGACCTGCACTGAGTTCATCGCCCTTCTCGACGACCTGATCGACGACTCGATCACCGCTGAAACGCGAGCCGAGCTGGAAAAGCACCTGCACAAGTGCGGACATTGCGAAGTGGTCTTCAACACCACGCGCAAGACGATTGAAATCTACCGCTCGCACGAACTCTATGACCTGCCGAACGATCTTCGGGACCGATTGCACACGGCCATCATGGCGCGCTGCAAGAAAGGCTGCTAAAGGGCGGTTGAGGGTCATTTTTCGGTCATAAATCTGCGAAAACCCGTAGTTGGCGGTGAAGGCTTATCTATTGATAAGCCTTTTTATTTCTGTCGGTTAGGCCTTAAATTGGCGCAGAGCCTATTGACTAGATGGTAATGGGCCCTTGGCGCGTAAGCGGTTTATTTTCTGTTGGTTGGTTGAAATCTCACAGTTTCACGGGATATAGGGGGGAGGGGGTCCTCCCTTTTTGCGGTCCAATATCGCCTCTGAGAGGGCCATTTGGGGCCAGTAAGCGGGTTGGTCTTGAGGGATCGCATGTACACAGTATGCGCCGGGTGTGGGTAATTCTCTGCAAGTTGGCCGGGCACTCCGATCTAGTTTTCGAAAAGGGTGCTAGAATTCTGCCTCAATGATCCGCAGCAAGATTTGGATAGCTTTTGCGCTCGTGTCGTTCACGGCTGTGTTCGCCCAGCAGCCAGCCAAAACCCGTCTCACGGTTCAGGTTACGGACGTGACGGGGGCGGCGGTTCCGAAGGCTCTGGTAGAAGTTGGCACCGCGACGAATCGCCCTTCGATGACGGCTGAAGCGGACCGGGAAGGCAGAGCGGAATTCAATCTGCCGGTGGGCAACTACCAACTGCTTGTGAAAAGTCAGGGGTTCTGCCCACATAAAAAGGCTCTCGAAGTCCTGAACCAGTCGAGCCAGATCGTCGAAGCCAAGTTGCAGATTGATAGCTGTCCAGGTTCCTGCGCTGGGCCATGCTTGACTGTTTATCCAAACCCAGGTCCGACCCCGGGAATTCTGGTTACAGAACCTCGGTTTGGACACCTTACGATCAAAGTTAAGGATCAAGCCCAGGGGGTCATCCCCGGCACACAAATTGGGACCATCACCCCGCCCAGTACGGTTGTGAGGGTATGGGCAACCACCGATAGTTTCGGGGAAGTTGCAATCGATCTCGATCCGGGGCATTACGCTCTCTCAGGAACCGCCCCTGGTTTTCAGCGGTGGATCAGGCCTGTTGATATTGTTGCAGGATCGAACCAATCCATTGATATCATTGCTGTCTTGTCGGTGAACCCCTGTGGCGTTTGCGTGCAGCCAGACATGCAAAACATCCCGACCGAACCTGATGACTTGCCGGTATTCATTCCCCTTCTGCCCACGCACAATCTGGTTCTTTCCGCAGCTTCAACCCGCAAAAGACATTGATAGCTCGCTGATGGGGTTCCAGGAATGGTGTAGAGGAATGATAATTCCCTCGGGGGCTAAAGCCCGCACTTCTATTGCTTAATTAGATGTACGGGCTGAAGCCCGTACCCTTCGAAACTGTTCTACACCCATAGTGCAAATGCGCTGACCGCAACTTTCGCCATGGAACGGAGTCTGACCTAACAATAGGTTCGTGCCGTGCGTGCGATCAGCGGCCATCCTTCCCTTGGAGCGTATGAGATGGAATCGTTGAGAAGCCCACTGGCCGTGATTTTGTGCTGTACGCTGTGCTTCCCTGCTTCGCTGGGCTTCGCACAACAGATTCCCTCCTCCAAAGACCCGGCTGCCGGCAAGACAAAGGCGCGGCCGGAGTATCGATCGACACAGTTGCGCGGCGACGAGCGAATTCTTCATGCGCTGAACCGGTTCACCTTCGGGCCACGACCGGGAGATCTGGAGGCGGTGCGGGCCGAGGGACTGGACCGATGGTTCGACCGGCAACTGAAGCCAGCGTCGATTGACGAGGCGGACCTGAAGGCGCGGCTCGCCGAGTTCCCCGAGATGCAGTGGAACACCGTGGACCTGCTTTACCGGTTGCCGAGCAACGGGGAGATTCGGCAGGCGATGAATACGGGGAAGATACCGATTCCGGCGGAGGGGACGCTGCACGCTATTTACGAGAACCAGATCTATCGCTTGCAGGCGAAGAAGGCGGAACAGGCCGGCGGTCAGGGGAACAACGGACAGGGCAAGCTGCAATTGGCCTCCGACGGCAGCATGGTGAAGACGGACGCGCAGGTGGGAGCGGCGATGGGGCAAGACCCCGCCGGTACTGGCAGCTCAGCGAGCATGGGAGGGGGCAGTAGGCCTGCCGGGATGCCACAGCAGCCTGTGGTGAAAGTCCAAATCGCTGAAAAACTTCCCTCGGGGGCTAAAGCCCGCCCTTTATTTTCCGCGCCTTGCGGCACGACTAAAGTCGTGCCCTTTCAAAACCCGACTGTTGCCACAGGCTGTCAGACTGCGACGAGTGAGGCTGGGTCGGCGATGAGCGGGGCTGGGTCGATGATGAACGGGTCCGGGTCCGGGGCCGGTTCGATGGAGATGAATGCGGCGGCAGACGCGCAGCCGCAGTTTGACCAGGCGGCGATTGCCGATCTGCTTGCGCTGGGGCCGGAACAGCGCGTGGCGCAGCTGGCGGCGATGCAGCCGGCGAAGTTTGAGGGGTTTGTGAAAGCGCTGCGGCCTGTCGAGCGGGTGAAACTGAATGCGGGACTGAGTCCGGAGCTGAAGCTGACAGTGAGGGCGCTGGAAAACCCGGAGCGCACTGTGGGCGAGGACCTGCTGGCCGAGCGGCTGACGCGGGACATCTACTCGAATGCGCAGCTCGATGAAGTGATGACGGATTTCTGGCTGAACCACTTCAACGTGTATCTGCGGAAGAACGAACAGACGCCCTACTACCTGGTGAGCTACGCGCGGGATACGATCCGGCCGCGCGCGCTGGGCAAGTTCGAGGATCTGCTGGAAGCGGTGGCGCACAGCCCGGCAATGCTGGCGTACCTGGATAACGCCGAGAGCATTGGGCCTGAGTCGCCTGCCGCCGTGCGCGCGGAGATGGCCGCGGCGAAGAGGCCGGATGCGAAGAAGAAGCCGCACCAGGGCCTGAACGAAAACTACGCGCGCGAGCTGATGGAACTGCACACGCTGGGCGTAAACGGCGGCTATACGCAAGCCGACGTGACCGAGGTGGCGCGGGTGCTGACCGGCTGGGGCATCGAGCGGCCGCAGGTCGAGGCCGTGTTCAGCTTCAATCCCAACCGGCATGAGCCGGGAACGAAAAAAGTGCTGGGCAAAAAGATCAAAGAGAACGGCGAAATGGAAGGGCGCGAGCTGCTGCACATGCTGGCGTCGAGCCCGGCGACGGCGCAGTTTATCAGCCGCAAGCTGGCGGTGCGGTTTGTCGCGGACGATCCGCCGCAAGCGCTCGTAGACAGAATGGCGAAGTCGTACATGTCTAGTGGCGGCGACATAGCGGTGGTGCTGAGAACGCTGTTCCACTCGCCGGAGTTCTGGTCGACTGCAACGTATCGCGCGAAGGTGAAGACGCCGCTGGAGT
>Ga0182027_10014303_pt1 | contig 10996 bp, 8 predicted proteins | sample 712E1DmetaG_FD_121300 | JGI IMG/M metagenome (GOLD analysis project Ga0182027, IMG submission 121300) | Permafrost microbial communities from Stordalen Mire, Sweden - 712E1D metaG (Illumina Assembly) | ecosystem: Environmental > Terrestrial > Soil > Wetlands > Permafrost | place: Sweden...
ACCGGTTCCAAAGCCGAGCCGTACGAGGATTAATATCCTGTTTCAAAAGTTGGGTGAGCGTACCCGCGAGCCGGCGATGTGCTTGAATCTCGATAAACCGGCTAGCCAGCAGTCTCGCCCCACCAGCGGCTTTGAATTTTATGGTAGGGCTGGCTCTCCGAGCCGGCCGCAGCGCGATGGGGACATCGCGCCCTACCTGGGTTGAAAAACGTTGTTGCCTGCAGGCACCCGGGCGTAAAGTTCCCAAAATGAGCACGACTCCGGAACCTGAGCCGCAACCGCGCCAAGCCTCTCCCGGCAAAAATGTTTCAGGCGCCTCCCTGCCCGGCCTGAGCAAGCGGCGATTGGCCGTGGCATTTGCAGTTGCGGCTTTGTCCGACGCCTTGGCCGTCGTGGCTACGCTGGCCCCACCCGTCGAGTGGGTGTTGGATTTCGTGACCGCCCTCGTGCTTTATGTGGTGCTGGGACGGCGTTGGCTGCTGTTGCCCGCCCTGATTATGGAGGCCATCCCGGGGCTGTGGGTGTTTCCTTTCTGGCTGCTGGTCGTGGGCACCATCGCAGTCACCGGCCAGATCAAACCCAAGTTGCGCGTTGAATGAGCAAAACCACACCGATTGCCGGAGCGGTTTTGTTGTAGCGTCGAGCCTGTGGCTCGACACGCCTTCGGCCAGAGGCCGAACGCTACACATGTTTCTCATCAGCGAGGAGCTTCTCGACGTGGCGGTCGAGATCCAGAAGGCTGCCGGCACAGGTGGCGGCCCGGACGCGGTCCACCAATTCTGCCGCCCAGGCTTCTTCCTCCACCTGTTCCTTGATGAACCAATGCATCAACACCTGGGCCGGATAATCCTTGGCCGACACGGCTGCCTCGTAAACAGCATTGATCCCGCCGGTATTGGATTGCTCCATCGCCTGCGCCTGTTCCACCACCTCCAGCAGTGACTTGAAGTTCTGTTTCGGCGCCGCGATGGCCGCCAGATCGGGCGCAACGCCACGGTCCTGAACATGGTTCATGAGCTTCCCCGCGTGTTCGCGCTCCTCGCCCGACTGCTTGGCGAAGAAGCCGGCGAAGCCTTTGAGACTCTTGCTGGCGCACCAGACAGACATGGCGAGATAGGCGTGGGCGGCGGTCAGCTCGTAATTGATCTGGCGGTTCAGTTCCGTCAGCGTTTTTGAAGGAATTTTGGTTTTGGCCATAATATTGGTTTGTTTGCCTCTATATGCCGCAGATTGGCGCACCGGGCAAGCGCTCACTCGCCGAAAATAAAAAAACCGCCCTGATTTCTCAGAGCGGCTTTTGATGGAGGGCACTGCTTCGTCAGTGCCCAAACTTTTTGATAAGGGCATTGACGAAGTAATGCCCTCCAAATGTTGGTTATTTCTTCTTCGCCGGTTTTTTGGCGGCTTCGTCTTCGAGCGCGGCTTGGGCGGCTGCGAAACGCGCCATCCCGCAGTGCGGGACCCAGCTTGATGCCAGCCTGGTCGCCGGGCACATGGACACCTTGATTCAGATTGGGGACAGGCGATTACTTTTTCTTCAGCCGATAGAAGCGCATCTGGTCGGTTGCCGCGCCCGGGGCAACGAAGTAGTCGCTGCCCAAGGGGAGTGCAATCTCACCGATTTTGTCCCAGTTCTTCAGGTTTGTGGATGACTCGACCTCGTAGGCACCGCCATTGTTGCCAAGGACCAGGAACCGGAATGCTCCGTCCGGCGACGTCAGCCCAGATTCGATCAGCCTGCCCGGAGGAGTAATGCCAATGGTCAACTGCTTTTCATAACTCAAGTCCGTGCTGTCGGTGGCACGCACCCGGATGCTGTAACTGTTCCTGATCGCGCAATCAAAAACAGCGGTCGTCACAACATTGGTGCCGTCGCTGAGGCTGAACGAAGCGTTGTCCGAATCTCCGTCGCCGCTCACCAAGGCAAACGATGCCGTGTCACCGGCGTCGGGGTCCGTTGCGGACAACACTCCCACGAATGTGCCGATGGGTTGGTGCTCCACCACAAGGCCTCGGGTTAACCCGATGTCTCTAGGGGCATCGTTGACCGGCGTCACATTGATGGTCATGGTCTTGGGGACCGCGTCCAGGTCCACCCTGCCGTTGGCCGTGCCGCCGTCGTCCTGCACCTGGAAGGTAAAACTGCTGTAGGGACTGCCGTTGGCATCGGGGTCGGGGGTGAACACCATCGTGCCAACGGAACCGCCGACTTGCACCGTTTGCCCCTCAGTAACATCGACTCCATCCACACTGAGCGTGCCCGCTGTGGGTAGCGTGGTGATTAGAACCGCCACAAAGTTATTGGATGGGCTGTCCGAATCCGTAAATCCAAAGTCCGCTGTCGAGAACGTGTATGGTGTGTCCTCCAGCGTGGTCACGGCATTGGCCGTGCCGGCAGGAGGCTCGATCACATTGCTCACGCTGATGGTGAATTGCTTCTCGAGTGTCAGCCCCTCCCAATCGGTCACACGCACCCGGATGCTGTAACTGTTCCTGGTTTCGTAATCGAACATGGCAGCGGTCACGAGATTGGTGTCGTTGCTGATGCTGAAAGAAGCGTTGTCATCGCTGCCCGTGCCGCTAACGAGGGCGAAGCTTGCCGTGTCTCCGATGTCAACATCCGTGTCCGACAACACCCCTACGATGGCGCCGATGGCCTGATTCTCCGGCACACTGGTGCTGCTGAGAAAGATGTCGCTGGGGGCATCCGGGACCGGCGTCACATTGATGGTCATGGTCTTGGGGACCGGATCCAGATCCACCCCGCCGTTGGCTGTGCCTCCATCGTCTTGCACCTGGAAGGTGAAACTGGTGTAAGGAGTGCCATTGGCGTCGCTGGCAGGGGTGAACACCAGGAACGGAGTGTCTTGGACAGTATAAATCTGTCCGCTATAAGCCACCGCAACCAGCTTGCTTCCGTCCGCCGAGGACGCCACCGAATACCATTGGCGGCTGCTCTCGCGCGCCCTCCAACTCATCCCGGAATCCATCGAGGTGTAAATCTGGCCGCCACTTGCAGCCGCGACGAGCCTGGTCCCGTCCGCCGAGGACGCCACCGAATACCATTGGCGGTTGCTCTCATGCGCCGTCCAATTCGTTCCACAATCCGTCGAGGTGTAAATCTGGCCGCCATTTTCCACCGCGACCAGCTTGGTCCCGTCTGCCGAGGACGCCACAGCCCGCCAGAAGTGGGGGCTTCCATTCACCGTCCAATTCGTCCCGGAATCCGTCGAGGTGTGGATCGAGCCCCTGCCACGGGCACCGGTATCGATCGCGATCAGCTTGGTCCCGTCCGCCGAGGATGCCACCGAATACCAGTTGAGGTTGCTCGCACGCGGCGTCCAATTCGCCCCGGAATCCGTTGAGGTATAGATCTGCCCGCCCCGAACGACGGCGACCAACTCGGTCCCGTCCGCCGAGGATGCCACACCGTACCAGTAGCGGTTGCTCTCACGCGGCGTCCAATTCGTCCCGGAATCCGTCGAGGTGTAAATCTGATCGTTATTAGCCGCCGCGACGAGCTTGGTCCCGTCCGCCGAGGATGCCACACTGTACCAGTAGCGGTTGCTCTCACGCGGCGTCCAATTCGTCCCGGAATCCGTCGAGGTGTAAATCTGTCCGCCATATTCCACCGCGACGAGCCTGGTCCCGTCCGCCGAGGATGCCACCGAATACCAGTAGCGATTGCTTTCGCGTGGCGTCCAATTTGTGCTGGGGGCGACTGACACCATTTGCCCTGCGGTCACCGCAACCCCGTCGGAACTTAGCGTTCCAGCCGCTGGCAGCGTGGTGATCTTGACCGCCAAAAAATTGTTTGTCGGACTGTCGAGGTCGATGAAACCAAAGTCCGCCAACGAGAAGATGTAGGGGGTGTCTTCCAATGTCGTCACCGTGTTGGCCGTGCCAGCAGGAGCCGCGTTCACATTGCCCACGCTGATGGTGAATTGCTTCTCGAATGTCAACCCGCCGCTGTCGGTCACACGCAACCGGATGCTGTAGCTGTTCCTGGTTGCGTAATCGAACATGGCGGCAGTCACGAGATTGATGCCGTTGCTGATGCTGAAGGAAGCGTTGTCGCCGCTGCCCGTGCCGCTGACGAGTGCGAAGGTTGCCGTGTCTCCGATGTCAACATCCAGGTCCGACAACACCCCGACGATGGTGCCGATGGGTTGATTCTCTGGCACACTGGCTCCGCTGAGAAAGATGTCGCTGGGGGCATCGTTGACTGGCGTCACATTGATAGTCATGGTCTTGGGGACCGGATCCAAATCCACCCCGCCGTTGGCTGTGCCACCGTCGTCCTGCACCTGGAAGGTGAAACTGGTGTAGGGACTGCCATTCGCGTTGCTGGCAGGCGTGCATGCCAGAACGGGAGCCAAGCCGATTGAAGTGCAAATGTTGTATGCTGCGTATGGTACGTTTCCCCGACCCGCCGCCATTAAAAAACCATCCGCCGACATGGCCACACCACGCCAATTGTCGTTGCCGGTGCGGGGAACCCAATTCGCCCCGGAATCCGTCGAGGTGTAAATCTGGCCGCCGTTAACCGTCGCCACCAGTGTCTTTCCATCCGCCGACGAGGCGACACCGTTCCAATTTCGGCTGCTGTCTCTGGCCGTCCAATTCGTCCCGGAATCCGTCGAGGTGTAAATCTGCCCGTAATAAACCACCGCGACCAGCTTGGTCCCGTCCGCCGAGGATGCCACCGAATTCCAGTTGGTACTGATCGAACGTGGCGTCCAATTTGTCCCGGAATCCGTCGAGGTGTAGATCTGCCCATTAAAAGCCGTGGCGACCAGTTTGACGCCGTCAGCAGACGATGCGACCCAACGCCAATCCCGCAGGCTCTCGCGTCGTGTCCAATTCACGCCCGAATCGGTCGTGGTCCAGATATAACTTCCATCCACCGCCACCAGCTTCGTGCCATCGGTTGAAGAGGCCACCCCCAACCAGTAAAGATTCGTCATGTGCGGTGTCCAGGTCACTCCATAATCGGTGGATGTGTAAAAACTGTCATAACGGGTCGTCGCGACCAATTTCGAACCGTCCGCCGACGAAGCAACGCCCATGATGCAGCGCGTTTTGTCCGTCATTCGCGCCGTCCACGTCACCCCTGAATTCGTCGAGGTATAGAGGTAAGTATCCCATCCTCCAGCCACCAGTTTGGTGCCGTCCGCGGAGGAGGCCATACACACCCAATCCAGCGCCGGGGACCCGGTCTGCGCCGTCCAGGTCTCGCCGGCGGACGGCCTCACCACGGAAACAAAAGTCCCCGCGCTGAGCGCAGCGCCATCCTTCGTTAATGTTCCAGCCCCCGGCAGCGCGGTGATTTTAACCGCCAAAAAATTGTTGGACGGACTGTCTGAATCCGTGAATCCAAAGTCCGCTGGCGAGAACGTGTATGGCGTGTCTTCCGGCGTGGTCACGGTATTGCTGGTCCCCGAGGGTGCCTGGTTTTGAGCAAAAGCCGGCGTCACCGCCAGCAGCAGCGCCGAGGCGAACAGCCCGGTCAAGGCGCGTTGCCTCGTGACGTGATTGAATATAAATCGGGCATTCATGGGTGTGTTAATGGTGGAATGATTTGTCTCGTCCGCAGGTGAACATGACTTAAAGGAGGGCGACCTGGAATTACTGGAGGTTTCCGAATTATATTGATAAGGTTGTTTCATGCTGCCTTCGGTGTTAATTACATGCTGCTGATAGCACCGGCGACAGCAATATCCAGACCATTTCCTGAGACACGGCAACTTGTATCCCTCTGCCGTTCGATCGTTCCGCACCTGATTTCACTGCCTTATCGAATGTTTCCGAGAGAGAACGGACGGGGCGCTTGCCTTGAAAAGTCAGCAGGGTTGAAGTGCTCATTCTTAGGGCACTGGTGTACCGAATTGAAACAGCTTTGGGTTCAGCCAAAACAATGATGGGCGCCCCCTTCCACAGAATCCGCCGAAAAGGAATTCGGGAATTGATCAAAGAACCGATGCCGGCGAATAACGACCCGCAGAGGCAAATAGCCGCCCTGATTTCCCGGAGCGGCTTTGCTGTAGCGGCGCTGTGTCAGCGCCGGAAAATCAGCGACGGTCATAGACCGCCGCTACAATTTATTTCTTCTTTGCCGGTTTCTTGGCGGCTTCGTCTTCAGGAACGCCGGATTCATCCGGCAGCCGAACGTACCGCACATGAAGTCGGCCGGATGAATCCGGCGTTCCGGTCAGCCCAAAATAAAAAACCGCCCCGATTTCTCAGAGCGGCTTTGCTGTAGCGGCGCTGTGTCAGCGCCGAAAATCACGACGGTCATAGACCGCCGCTACAGATTATTTCTTCTTCGCCGGTTTTTTTGGCGGCTTCGTCTTCCAGCGCGGCTTGTGCGGCGGCCAGACGCGCCATCCCGCATTGCGGGACGGAACGGTGAGCAGATCATGCACTGGCGGGTCTAAGTGAGATCGTTGACACCAAGCTGAAAAACTTGGCGGTTCAAACGACCAACAACCCACGCCGGTCGGCTGGCGCAATCGTTGCGCGGACACCAGAACGGAACTCCAGAAAATCACTCTCGATGCCGTCGCTGAAAATGACTCCATATTCGGGCATTTGTGATTCAATCAGCAGTGGTTGCTTGTTTGTAACGCGGCCAAAAACAAGCCCGATTTGCGTTGTTTTGCTCGGAAACGGTTCACGAACGGTGTAGCAGAGATAATCAGCGTCCCATGCGAATTCGCTTTTCGGCGCGAGCTTCGGCTGGCGACCTGCTTGTCTTGCAGATTCTGTGCCGAGGCTTTGCACGATGCCCGCCGCGCCGGCTAGAAGACTTTTGAACCAGCCCGTCGAGCCGACGCCGGTGGAAACAATCACGCCGCTCGACGAATGATTCTCCGATTTGCCGCCGGTGGTAATTTTGTATCGCGCCGAAATATGCGAACGCGGCCCAATGAACAAATCATTCACAGCATAAAGTTTCTCGCCGGTATTCAAAGTCACTTGCGCCATCGTCACGGACTTGGCGGTTCGCCTTTTCAGCAGGACTTCGGGAACAACTTTCGCGAGGTCGGGCAGGCGGAACGGGAGGAGCTGTCCGTCCCAGCGCGCGGGATCGGGATTCACGCCGACAACGGGCTGGCCGTTGAGATACTTAACGGTGTTCGCTACCAGTCCATCCTGCCCCAGCACGACCACGATGTCTTGTGGACCGAAGACGAAGTTCGGCAGGAACGAACGATCAATCAGTTGCACCCGGCCAAGCGCGCCGAGCGTCTGCTGCGCGGTTCGCACAGCGTTGGCGTATTGCTCATCCTCGCGTTCATAGTCAGAGAAATCCTGACCCAGGTGACTGACGTAAAACTTCGCCTGTGTCCGCGTGTTGAAGCGGCGCTTCAATTCCGCCACGCGCGTAGGGCGCGTGACGAGAATGATTTTATTTTCCGTCAGCCGTTGCATGGCGCGGGATTATTTTTTGTTCATCAGTTCGCGCAGCAAGTCGGGCGAAATATTCAACTCACCAATCTTGTCAGCCCGGCCAGCCAGTTCCTGAAACGCGACGGCAATCAACTGCTCCGGCTTCATACCAACGCTGGCGAGCGCTTGCAACACGCGCGCATCCACCGTGCTGATGGCTTGCATCGAAGTCGAAACGGCGTAAGCCCGCGCGTCCGCCTCGGTCTTCGCGTTTGTAGCCGCGAGCGCGACGAGCGCCTTGCGTTTGTCTTCAAGCAGAACTTTCGCCGCCATGTCAGCTTGCGCAATCTGGTGCTGCTTTTCCTGTACGGCGCGCTCGGCGTCCATCTGCGTTTCGCGGATTTGCCGTTTCTTGTTCTCGACGGCGATCTCGGTGTTCAACTCGTTCTCCTTGATCGCGCGCTCCTGTTCGACAGCCGAATTTCTGCGGGCGTAAATCGCCTCGTCCGCTTCCTTCAATAATTGCTCGCGTGTCTCGGCCTCCAATGCCCGCGCAGTTTCCGGCGTCGGCTTGATGGCGAGAATGTTCAGCCCAAGAATCTCCAAACCGAGCTGCGACACTTCACCCGAAGCCGCCAAGCCTTTTCGCACCGCCTGCACCAAGGCGTCCGACGCGCGGATCGCTTCGCGAAGCGGCAACTTCTGAAGTTCGGCTCGTGCCAGCACGTTCACCGTGTTGATGACGCGCTGCGGCAATTTCTGCGGGTCTTCCGAAACGTAACCCTGTCCGCGCGCGTTGAGCGTGAAGTTCATCAACCCCGCCACCTTCTTGGCGTCCGCGACGCGATAGGTAACCTGGCCCTGAATCGTCACGGCCTGAAAGTCCGCCGTGACTTCCTCAAATATGAACGGCGCATCGTCGCTCGCCAGCGGCACAGCTACCAGTGACGTGCTCGGCGCGTAGTAGAAAAACGACAACCCAACGCCTTCACGCACTACCTGCCCCTTGCGATACTGAAGCAAATAAACGGTCGGTTGAACCTTGATGAACTGAATGCCGAGCATGATATGTCCTTTGGTTGTTGGTTAGTATGGTGGAAACATTCTTCGCAAACCATGCACGAGCACGGCTGCCAAAAAAAGTAAATTTCGGGGAATGACACCCGGCCAGAAAAGATGAACAGGTTGTTGGCTGTCTGATTCAGCGAGCCGAAGTGCGACGCAACCAAGCCAGTTTTTCGAGCGCGGCCAGTCATTAAAGTTGTCCAACCACTCTCTTGGAATCCCTTCGCAGCCAACGTCACAGCCAGCTAGCGAACCGGCGATAGCCGCAGACGTGTCCGTGTCACCACCACTACGAACAACACTTTGAATTGTCTCGCGGTAATCCCTGTGATGACGCAGCCACGCGAACAAAGCAACGGGAACTGTGTGAAACGCGTAGCCCGTCACTGCCGACTTGAGGCCGAGGTCTTCCGCGAACTGCTTCACGCTTTGTCCACCGCTCAATCCGCCGGCAAATATCTCGCAAACTCGGAGCCACTCGCCATCCTCGCTCAACGCGGAAAGCCGCACTTGAAATTGTTCCAGCGACTCTCCGCGCACTATCCACGCCGCAGCCTCGGCAACCGCCAACGCCGCCGTCTCCGCGCGCGGGTCTGTGTGCGTCAGCCGTGTCGAAGCCCGAACGAAACCCCGCCGCCTGGTTCCGTCATATGCGAACGCGGCGCCAATGATGGCGCTCCGCATTGCCGGCCCGTTCCCTGCCGAATAGACACCGCTCCGTTCCGGCGAAAGACCAAGCCACAACCTCACACACGCCCGCGCGGTCGCCAACCCTACACCAGCTGGCAGTCCGAGAAACCACCAGCGAAGTTTCCGTGCGAGACACTGCCCGAACATCTCCACATCTCCAGCCGCGAGGATCAAAGCCTGCGCCGTCATCGCCGCGTGTTCCGTGTCGTCGCTCATCATGCCGCGACCAAACACAAACCTGTGCTTCAACTCACCCGGCCACCGGCGCGCAATCCGTTCCGCCGACATTCCCTCCGCTGGCAAGCCAATCGCATCCCCCACCGCGCCGCCAAGCAGCAGGCCGAGGATTCGTTCTTGGGTTGTCAGTTGAGCTTTCATTTCAAAGCCAGAAGCTGAAGCCGCGTTTCTTGAACTGTTCGTAGCGCCTCGCGTCGAAGCGATACAAGCGGGCAGCTCGATGCGCCACGTCCTGTTGGATTTCATCCGTCTCCGCAAGAAGCCCCATGCCGAGGATTTTCTTGCGGAAGTTGCGCTTGTCCAGAGGTTCTTCGAGGCAGACTTCGTAAAGATGTTGAAGCTGACTCAAGGTGAACCTCTCCGGCAACAACTCGAAACCGATGGGTTCATAGCGAACCTTGCCCTTCAACCGCCGTAATGCCATGCCAAGAATCTCCGCGTGGTCAAACGCGAGGGACGGCACTTCGTCGGCGCTGAACCATGCAGCATCGCTGGCGTCGGTCGCTGGCTTGAGCGGATGGTCGGCAAGATTCACGAGCGAATAATATGCCACGCTCACCACGCGCTCACGCGGGTCGCGCCGCACGTCGCCGAAGGTATAAAGCTGCTCCAGAAAAACATCGCTAACACCCGCCTCTTCGGACAATTCCCGCCGCGCCGCCTCGTCCAGCGTCTCGTTCACCCGCACAAAACCACCCGGCAGTGCCCACTTGCCAGCAAACGGCTTCAGCTTTCGCTGAATGAGCAACACCTTCAAGTCGCCCTCGTCGAGACCCAACAATACGCAGTCCACCGTCAGCGCAGCACGAGGATATTTATAGGCGTTTTGCATGACAATCGTTACGTGGACATTGTTAGTGTTTATATGACACTATGTCAAGCGCGAAAATGAAATTCTTTTAAAGCGCGGCATTCACACCTCTTTGACGTAACGGACGTTGAGGTGGATTGAAGCCCGCGCCCCGATAAATAAAAAGCCGCCCCGATTTCTCAGAGCGGCTTTGCTGTAGCGGCGCTGTGTCAGCGCCGAAAATCAGCGACGGTCATAGACCGCCGCTACAGATTATTTCTTCTTCGCCGGTTTCTTGACCGCTTCGTCTTCGAGGGCCGCTTGTGCGGCGGCGAGACGCGCCACGGGCACGCGGAACGGTGAGCAACTCACATACGTCAGCCCGGCGCGATGACAGAACTTCACGCTGTCCGGGTCGCCACCGTGTTCGCCGCAGATGCCCAGCTTGATGCCAGGACGTGTCTTGTTGCCCCGCTCGGCGGCAATCTTGATGAGCTGGCCCACGCCGGCCTGGTCAATCGTCGCAAACGGATTTTTCTTAATGATTTCCTGTTCCTGGTACGGCCCGAGGAACGAGCCGGAATCGTCGCGGCTCATGCCCAGGCAGGTCTGGGTCAGGTCGTTGGTGCCGAAGCTGAAGAACTGCGCGGTTTGCGCAATTTCATCCGCCGTGAGCGCGCCGCGCGGCACTTCAATCATCGTGCCCACGAGGTAATCGAGCTTCACCTTCTTCTCGGCCATGACTTCCTTCGCCACGCGATGGACGACTTCCACCTGCAGGTCCAGTTCCTTCTTGAACCCGACGAGCGGGATCATGACTTC
>Ga0182027_10014304_pt1 | contig 10996 bp, 12 predicted proteins | sample 712E1DmetaG_FD_121300 | JGI IMG/M metagenome (GOLD analysis project Ga0182027, IMG submission 121300) | Permafrost microbial communities from Stordalen Mire, Sweden - 712E1D metaG (Illumina Assembly) | ecosystem: Environmental > Terrestrial > Soil > Wetlands > Permafrost | place: Sweden...
CCGGGTGCGATATGGTATTTATCACCGCAGGAATGGGCGGTGGTACCGGTACCGGCGGTGCGCCATTAGTTGCAAGCATCGCAAAAAGTGTCGGTGCGCTCGTGGTAGGTATTGTGACGAAGCCATTTAACAGCGAAGGCAAACGTAGAAATGGACAAGCCGAGCAAGGAATAGAAGAATTGAAAAAGAATGTCGATACCCTCATCGTCATTCCCAATCAAAAACTTCTCGATCTTATCGATCGCCGCACTCCGAATATGGAGGCATTCGAAATAGCCAATCAGGTTCTATATAATGCCACGCGCGGCATTTCGGAAGTTATCACTGTCCCGGGCTACATCAACGTTGACTTTGCCGATGTGCGCACTATTATGAAAGAAATGGGTGACGCGCTCATGGGCACCGGCATTGCTTCTGGCGAAAACCGTGCAACCGAAGCAGCACAGATGGCAATTTCCAGTCCATTACTTGAAGGTGTTTCCATCGCCGGAGCGCAGGGCATTCTCATTAATATCACGGGCGGTAAAGAACTCAGCCTTATGGAAGTGGATGAAGCGACAAAGGTCATTCACGAAGCAGCAGGCGAGGAAGCAAACGTTATTCTCGGCACCGTCATTGATGAAAACATGACGGATGAAATTATGGTAACTGTCATCGCAACTGGTTTCAACAAACGAGCAGCGACAGTTCAACGGCCTGCAAAACCGACAGCAAAATTAATCGACCACGTGCCGGTTGGTCCAACAGAATTGCAGCGCTTTGAAGTACCGACTTTTGTACGCCGCGGTGTAGAGATTCCGAATGCTCCGCTCCGAGAAGTCAGTATGCAAAGAGAAAAGATTGACAAGTCCGATACCGAACGTCCAGCATTTCTTCGTAAGATCATGGACTAATCGGGCAACGTTTTCATTTTAATGGAAGTGAATTACCTTCTCATCTCTCCTTGCACGGTGGGAATGAAGGATAACTCACATATCTCCGGCTTTCCAGTTTCGGGTTCTTACTTCGGAAAGCCGAGGTTTTCTTGTCTCGTTTATTAACTCATTTTCTCTCGCCTAAAACCATCCTTCAAAAATAATTATTGCTTTTGTGAAACTTCTATCGTATTATTACGATAGAATAATTATGGGAACATCAAAGAAAGAAGTTTTTAGCAACAGTCAGAATCGCCTTGCGGATCTGGGAAAAGCCTTTGCGCATCCCGCACGTATCGCAATTCTAGAATTCCTATCCAAACAGAATACTTGTGTTTGCGGTGACATTGTGGAAGAACTCCCGTTATCTCAAGCAACTGTATCGCAACATCTTGCTGAATTGAAACGTATCGGCCTTATCAAAGGTGAGATTGAAGGACCAAAGGTATGTTACTGCATCAATAAAAAAGCATGGCAGGAAGCAAAACAGATTCTTGCTCAGTTTCTGAATGATGCTAAATCGTGCTGCTGAAAATTTTTTATACTCATCTATCGTAATATTGCGATAGTATTTTATAGGAGAACATCATATGAATTCTGAACAAGAAATAAAAGAGATGGTAAAAGACAAATATGGAACCATTGCACAGCAAACCAAAGAACAGAACCAATCCTCCTGCTGCGGCAGCGGATGCGGATGTTCGAACGTGGAGTTTTCGATCATGTCAGAAGATTATACGAAACTTCCCGGATATATGCCTGATGCTGACCTTGCATTAGGCTGCGGCCTGCCGACAGAGTTTGCCCAAATCAAACCGGGCGATACGGTCGTCGATCTTGGTTCGGGTGCAGGAAACGATTGCTTTATCGCGCGTTCTATCGTCGGTGAAATCGGACGTGTTATCGGAATTGATATGACAGAAGCGATGATCGAAAAAGCAAAAGTCAATGCTGCAAAACTCGGATTCAAGAATGTAGAATTTCGTCTTGGAGATATCGACAACATGCCGATTGAAGATAATACTGCTGATGTTGTTATAAGTAATTGTGTCATGAACCTTGTGCCGAATAAGCAGAAAGCTTTTTCCGAAACATTCCGTATCATCAAACACGGCGGGCATTTCAGCATCTCAGATATCGTTCTGCAAGGTGAACTAACCGATGAGCTTCGAAAGGAAGCAACATTATATGCCGGATGTATTTCCGGCGCAGTTCAGAAAGAAGAATATCTACGAATCATCATGGAGGCTGGCTTCACCAATATCACCATTCAAAAAGATCGCAAAATCGATATTCCGAATGATATTCTATCAAAATTCCTTAACGTAGATCAATTGCACGAATATAAGAAAATCCGTATCGGGATATTCAGTATAACAGTATATGCGGAGAAATTATGAACCTTGTATATCGTCAAGCGACAGAAATAGATATCGCAGCCATTCGCTCGCTGCTAGAAAGCCAGAAACTCCCAACTGAAACAGTCGGTACAACATTGACTGAATTCTATCTCGCCGTTGAAAATAAAATTATCGCTGGTGTTGCCGGATTTGAATATTACAGAGAGGATGCACTTCTCCGGTCTGTAGCTGTGCCAACCTCCTTGCAGAAGAAACAAATTGGTACACAATTGGTAGATTGGATGCTTTCAATGGCGAAGCAGAAAGGCATAAAGCGAATTGTGTTGCTCACAGAAACTGCTTCGATTTTCTTTGCCAAGAAAGGATTTATGGCGGTGGATCGCTCTTCAATCAATAACGACCTTATGAAGAAATCATCCCAATTTGGAAGCTGCTGTTGCAGTTTGGCTATATGCATGAAACTAGATTTATAATTCATTAGGTATGCCTCAGGAAAGAAGAATGAAATCTACAATTCAAGAAATCATCGAACAGCGGTACTCCTGCCGCTCCTACGTTGATGAACCGATACAGGAAATGCATCAACTAGCACTGAAAGATTTCTTAAAGACGCAGCAAATTGGTCCCTTTGGCACACCTGCGCGATTTGAGTTCGTTGCAGCCACACATGATGACCGTCAGTCTCTGAAAGGACTTGGCACATACGGATTTATCAAGAATCCGACAGGATTTATCATTGGTGCGCTTGAGCAGGGGCCGAAGAATCTTGAAGACTACGGGTATCTTCTTGAGTATGTGATTCTTGCCGCAACAGATATCGGTTTAGGAACGTGCTGGCTTGGCGGTTCATTTACTAAAAGTAGTTTTGCAAAGAAAATATTCTTGACCGATAGAGAAACAATTCCTGCCGTCGTCGCTACGGGATATGATGAGGAGAAGAAAGGCAGAAATGGACAGATTCGAAAATATATGGGTGCTACACGCCGTTTATCAATGGAACAATTATTCTTTAAAAATTCATTCGGTAATCCGCTAGCAATAACCTCTGCCGATGCATATGCACAGCCATTGGAAATGGTCCGCTGGGCTCCCTCGGCTTCCAATAAACAGCCATGGCGAATTATTCGAATCGGTGATGCATGGCATTTTTATCTTCACCGGACAAAAGGATACGGCAAGGGAACTCTGTTATTCAGGATTCTTCGGCTTGCCGATCTGCAACGAGTGGATATGGGCATTGCTATGTGTCATTTTGAACTCACCGCCTGTTCGTTAGGATTACACGGACGCTGGATTGTGGAAGATCCGAAACTGATAATATCAGACAGCACTGAATACACAGTTTCATGGATCAATGAATAATTTATAACAAAGGAATCACTATGACACAGCGGATTCTTATCCTCTGCACCGGCAATTCGTGCCGAAGTCAAATGGCGGAAGGATTTATGAAATCATTCGACCCAAACTTGGAAGTCTATTCCGCTGGAACTCATCCTGCATTGCACGTCTCTTCCTGTGCCATTCAAGTGATGAAAGAAGTTGGAGTCGATATCAGCCATAACCACACAAAGTCGGTTGATCAATTTCTCAATGATTCGTTCGATTATGTCATTACTGTATGCGATCATGCCAAGGAAACATGTCCGGTATTTAGCGGAAAAGTCACTCATCGGTTGCATATAGGATTTGATGATCCGGCGGAAGCAGTCGGCACGGAAGAGGCGGTAATTGCAGTTTTCCGATGTGTGCGGGACGAAATCAAAGATAAATTTGATGATTTTTATCAATCAAATTTGAATATTAGTCGAGGATAGAATATGGCATCTTCAAATCAGAAATGCGGTTGCGGGAACTCCAGCGAACTTGTACCTCTCCAGTTGAAAGTTCCTATTGATGAATGCGGCTGTCAAACAACTGGTGGTATTCCAATTCAAGCTTCAACGCGTTATATCATTGGCGACATTAAAACCAAAGTCGGCGCTTTTCCACAGATCACATCTCACCTTGACTGGAAGGATTACCTCGGCGCTTTCAAAGTCCGCTGGGGAATTCGTCGAGATCGTTACCGAGTCGCTCCAGGATTATATGCAGTCGGAACACCAACTGAACGTTCAGATGTCTTCGTAACTGCTAATTATAAACTTTCATTCGATCTCGTGAGAAAGAATTTGAAGGGAATGAATTCCTGGCTGCTTGTGCTGGATACGAAAGGAGTGAATGTCTGGTGCGCGGCAGGCAAAGGAACATTCGGAACTAAGGAATTGGTGCGGAGAATTCAGTTAACATCGCTTGATAAAATAGTTATTCACAGACGGTTGATTCTTCCGCAGCTTGGTGCAACTGGTGTTGCAGCTCATTTAGTCAAAGAAGCAACAGGATTCACAGTGATCTACGGACCGGTACGGGCGATGGATATTCCGGAGTTTGTGCAGGCAAGTTATAAAGCGTCAAAAGAAATGCGGCGCGTTAATTTTGATTGGTATGATCGTCTCAAACTTATACCGAATGACATCATTTACAACCTTCGTTATCTTTTGTCTATGCTTTTTGTCATCTCTGTGCTCTCAGGAATCAATTTGAATGGGTATTCAATCCAACAGGTCCTGAGAAATATCATCCCGATTGCAAAAATCATTGCATCAGGATATTTTTCCGGACTAGTTCTTACTCCATTATTTCTTCCCTACATTCCTACACAAAATTTTTCATTCAAGGGACTCATGGTAGGAGCAATTGTTTCAGTACTCTTATTCCTGAACCATTCTCTGGATGGGAATATCCTCGCACAATTCGCTGAAATATTCTTCATATCAAGTTTTTCTTCATTCCTCGCTATGAATTTTACGGGAGCATCAACATACACATCACTTGCCGGCGTAAAGAAAGAAATGAGGATAGCCGTACCTGTCCAGATCATACTAGCTGCATTCGCTATAATTATATTTGTTCTTGAACTAACAATCTAAAGAAGGTAATTCTATGGAAAGACTAAGATATTTTTCGGAAGTTGTGACGCTCCAACTGATACAAGAGAAGTGCAATAACTGCGGTATGTGTGTGAAAGTTTGTCCACATGAGGTTTTTGAATTAAAAAATAAAAAAGTATATCTTACCGGCCATGATTTTTGCATGGAATGCGGTGCATGTAAAAGGAACTGCCCGCACGGAGCAATTCTCTTGGATGTGGGAGATGGATGCGGATGTGCTGCGGGAATTATTCAAGGTGCCTTTAATGGAACAACACCCACTTGTGGCGGTCCCAATGAAATTACATGCTGTAATTAACACAAAAAAGTAACGATAAGGAAAAATCATACAGAATGACTTCATTGACAAAACAATTATCATTTGTAGATAGATTTTTAACCCTCTGGATTTTTCTGGCATTGTTTATTGGCATTCTTTCCGGATATTTCTTTCCGGGAATCGTACATTTCTGGAATTCATTTCAATCCGGAACCACAAACATTCCCATTGCAATCGGTTTGATCTTGATGATGTATCCGCCTCTCGCAAAAGTAAAGTATGAAGAATTAAGCGATGTCTTTAAGAATACAAAAGTGCTTATGTTATCGCTTATTCAAAACTGGATTATCGGCCCCATATTGATGTTTGTTTTAGCAGTTTTATTTCTTCCAGATCATCCGGAATATATGGCCGGTTTAATCATGATTGGCCTTGCGCGCTGCATAGCAATGGTCATTGTATGGAACGAACTCGCAAAAGGCGATTCTGAATATGCCGCAGGTTTGGTTGCATTCAATTCTATTTTTCAAGTTCTCTTCTTTTCGATCTATGCCTATGTTTTCTTGACCGTTCTTCCAAATTGGCTCGGGCTGCAATCATTTAAAGTTAATATCACCATCGGTCAAATTGCTGAAAGCGTCTTGATTTACCTCGGAATTCCTTTCTTTGCAGGTATGGTAACACGCTTTGTGCTGTTGAATCTAAAGAGTAAAGAGTGGTACGAAAAGAAATTCATTCCGAAAATTAGCCCCATGACACTCATCGCGCTTCTCTTTACAATCTTTGTTATGTTCTCTCTCAAAGGCGAATATATTATAAAGATACCATTTGATGTTATACGAATTGCGATTCCGTTGTTTCTATACTTTGTGATAATGTTTTTTTTATCGTTCTTTATGAGCAGGAAAATCGGAGCCGACTATTCAAAAACCGCAACTCTTTCCTTCACAGCAGCAAGCAATAACTTTGAGCTTGCTATTGCCGTGTCGGTTGCAGTTTTTGGTATTAATTCCGGCGAAGCATTCGCCGCCGTTATCGGGCCATTAGTAGAAGTGCCAGTGCTTATCGGTCTCGTAAATGTGGCGTTAAGAATGAGAAAACGATACTTTTAGATATAAATTTCCAAGAAATGCAATCTTCATTTCTATTGGGTTGGTTCTTTTAATACTGAATTTCCTGAAGCAAAGATGTATCTGTTTCAGACAACAGAAACAGCCATACATATTGTTGCTTCAAAGAGATACTTGGCGCTGAATACTTGGGAAGTATATTTCCTTTTTTAGGCTATCGGATAAAACAAAACCAGAGTGCTACGGCCTGCATTCCCTCTTCTGCACTTTTAATCAATTTCTGCACATCGAGAAGTGAAGCAACTTGCTTGTTGTCGACATCGAAGATAAACCCGCCACGAATCGTCATCATCTTCCTATTCTCTGAATCGAAAAGATAATTCCCATGCATAGTGGCAATTCTCCGATTGTCGCCGTCATAAATTTCGTCACCTCTTGTAAAGGCGATTCTCCGGTTATGGCCATTATATAATCCATTATCACGCATAGTATATTTCATAAATTTCATCTCTCAAGAATGTATGCTGTATGGCGCGAGGATTCATGCACGTATTGTCGTGATCGCTTTAAACAGATTTCGAGCATAGTGAACCGCGCTTAACATATAGTAAGTATAGATGCTTTCTGCATCAATAGCGAGTTGTATATTTTTTTAATATTGGTCCAAGTGAAGAATATAGTTTCTGGAGTGATTCAGAGTCTTTTATGTACTTTGTAGAGTTTGTTGCAGCCAACGTCTATGACGTCTGTCATTCACCTCGATTCCCTAAAGACCGCGATCATGGATCGCGGCTACAATTCCAGATACAATTATTTCCCAATCATTCTATCTATCGCACTTCGAACGGCATTCACATCTGCCGGTAATAGAATGGGTGGATTGGCATAATGTGAATCAACCTCTTGAAGCGTTTTTTCGTGGTAGTCCACTTTGAATTGCGAAAATTTTAATCCGTGCGCTGTGGATATCACGACCACACGGTCATTCTTTTTAATAACTTTCCGCTCTATCATTTTCAGAAGTGCAGCGAGCGCAACACCGGTTTGCGGACAGGTAAACAGTCCGGCTTTATCCGCACGCGCAGAGGCGTTTGCAAGTTCATTTTCAGTCGCCTGCTCAACAATGCCGTCGAATTCGCGAAGTACTTTCACGGCGCGCTCATAGCTTACCGGCGCACCGATCTGAATTGCCGATGCAAGTGTTTTCTTTGCCTGAACCGGTTGATATTCTTTATATCCATTCTTAAAACTCAGATACAACGGATTCGCATGTTCTGCCTGCGCACAGACAATCCGCGGGAGTTTCTTGATAAGGCCGAGGTCACGCATCATCAGCAAACCCTTGCCCAACGCGCTGATGTTGCCGAGATTCCCTGCAGGAACGATCATCCAATCCGGAACTTCCCAATCGAACTGCTGAACGATTTCAATACCAACCGTCTTCTGGCCTTCCATTCGCAATGAGTTCATGGAGTTGGCAAGATAAATTGAATTATCAGCAGTAATTTCCTGCACAATACGCATGCATCCATCAAAATCTGTATCGAGCGAAAGCACCATTGCACCATTGGCAATCGGCTGTACAAGCTGTGCTGTAGAAACTTTCCCTTTAGGCAGGAATACGATTGTGGGAATTCCAGCCGCAGCTCCGTACGCAGACAATGCCGCCGATGTATCTCCAGTGGAGGCACACGCCACCGCGCGAATCGGTTTACCGTCTGCCATCATTTGTTTTACGACAGACACAAGGACTGTCATCCCAAGATCTTTAAACGAACCGGTATGACTATTGCCGCAGAGTTTCACCCACAAATCAGGAACTCCGATATCCTTGCCTAACCGCTCTGCCCAGAAACAGTTGGTATGCCCTTCATACATCGAGACAATGTTTTCGTTATCAAGATCAGGACAGACCCATTCTTTCTTTCCCCACACGCCGCTTGCGTAGGGCCACTTGTTTGTCCTTGTGCGGTCATCGAATAATTTCTTCCATGATGATGCGGTTCGGCGTTTGAGCGCTTTGATATTGTGTTGAACATCCAGCAAGCCGCCGCAATTTTCGCAGTTGTATATCACATCATAGATAGAATATTTTTTCCCGCATCCGCGAATACACTCTAACCAACTGTGCTGCATATTTTTCTCCTTTATGACATCCAACCATTTATAGCTGTCATTATACCCAGATTGTTACGATACTTACAATCATTAGCGAAAACATCGTATATCCCAACATCTGACTTGCCTTCTCCGACTTAATAATCTTAGCAATCATATCGCCCATCTTGAGCCATATGATCATACAAGGAATCCCGACCAATCCGAAACTTATCGCATAGACGAAGACGTTCAGATGAATGTTATTGGATTGCGGTAGAAACGCACTTGCTCCGCTGATTGCCATTATCCACGCTTTAAGATTAACAAACTGCATGGAAAATGCCTGACCAAATCCAATAGCTGCCTTCTTTCCCGGTTCTACCTTCACACTGAGTTTTCTCAAGATAAATGCAAGATAGAGCATCCACAACGATCCGATGATTTTAAGTACCAATCCTGCCGTTGGATTGCTCGTAATAATATTCGCAATGCCGTATCCGGCCAAGCAGAGCATAAGAAAGAATCCGAGAAAAATGCCGAGCATAATGTTTCTCGAATCGTTGAAACCATATGTTTTTCCGTATGAAAAGAGCATTAGGTTATTCGGACCCGGAGTAATCGACATCAAAGATGCATAGATAAGATAGCCGATAATGTTAAAACTCATATTTCATTTCGATTTGCTTGTGCGGGTTGGCAGATATTTCTTAACTATTCAGGAAGTATTCCATCAGCTCATAACCATTGTTGAACAATATTCCGGTTTTGGCGGCGTTCGTCTCGCCGAGAGCAAGATGAATATTGTGACTGATTCCCTCACCTGCAAGAGCAAACGGAATCGGTTCATTTGTATGTCCTCGGGTCGATACTGGTGTCGGATGATCCGGCATCACGAGAATCCGCCAGCTTTTATATTTCTGAAGTTCTGACATCACGGGACCTACAATATGCTTATCGATTTCTTCTAGAGCCTTTTTCTTTATGCCTGCGTCTCCGGCGTGTCCGGCCTCGTCCGTCGCTTCGACATGAACAAGAACGATATCATATTTCTTGAGCGCTTCAATTGCAGCAAGTCCTTTTGCACGATAATTGGTATCGAAATAACCTGTTGCACCATCGACTTGTATGAAATCGAACCCAATGAGATATGCCAATCCTTTGACAAGATCGACTGCGGTGATCGCTGCACCTTTGAGGCCATACTTTTTCTCGAATGGCTCCATCCTTGCTTTTTTTCCATGCCCCCAGAGCCAGATAGAACTTGCTTCATTCTTTTTGAGGTTTCTGCGAGCAAGATTGATCGGGTGATCCTTAAAAAGTTTTTCGCTCTTTTTTATCAGCTCAATGAGAACTTCCGCATTTTGCCCGCGCGGGAGCAAGTCGATTAATTTCTTTCCAATATGATCATGCGGCGGTTGAAGCTGAAGATCCGGAAAGTTATAACCATTGACAATCATAAGGTGTCTATAGCCTACGCCCGGATAAAACCGGATACGATCACTGCCGAATTCCTTATTCAACTCATCTATAAATTTCTTGCCTTCTTCACTGGAAATATGTCCGGAACTATGGTCAACCATGGTTCCATCGGTCGTCGTCACAAGGTTGCATCGGAATATCCAATCGTTTTCTGTAACATTGATACCTTGTGCAACCGCCTCAATCGGCGCTCTGCCCGTATAGTATTTTGCCGGATCATAACCGAGCACGGCCATCATCGCCACATCGCTGCCCGGCTGAAGAGCGGGAGGCACCGTTCGGCACAACCCTTGTCTTCCGGTCATCGAGATGGAATCGATGTGCGGTTTTTCTGCAGCTTCGAATATTGTTTTCCCACCGAACGCCTGTAACGGTTGATCAGCCGCTCCATCAGGCACAATGATGACATACTTTCTGCTCAACGAGCATTCTCCTTTTTCGATCTAATAAACAATCACTTAAACAAAGCAAAATACTTTGGACCCCACTATTGACTTTATGCGCTAATGTGCAAAAATATTGTTTTCTTTCTTTATTCAATAATCTGTTGCAAGAAATCTCCATCGATAATCATTAGTTTTACACCATCTTTTGAGATTGAACGGTGTGAACTTAAGCCATCTGAAACAACATATGTCGATCCCTTTGTCATAACAAATTCTTTGTCATCTTGTAATTCAGACACAAATTCACCATCCAAACAATGTACAATGTGTCCTTTTTGACACCAATGGTCAGCTCTATAACCCTTTGAATATTCCACTATTCGTATTCTTAATCCTGGAAATTGAATAGTTTGCCAAAATGCTTTTCCACTTTCTCC
>Ga0182027_10014306_pt1 | contig 10995 bp, 20 predicted proteins | sample 712E1DmetaG_FD_121300 | JGI IMG/M metagenome (GOLD analysis project Ga0182027, IMG submission 121300) | Permafrost microbial communities from Stordalen Mire, Sweden - 712E1D metaG (Illumina Assembly) | ecosystem: Environmental > Terrestrial > Soil > Wetlands > Permafrost | place: Sweden...
CCATCCCGCAGGCCAAGCCCGCCCCCATCGAACTGCACTACACCGACCCGCCCCACGCCGGCCGCCTGACGACTGCCGATTTTCTCAGCCAGGCCGAGGCCGAGAAAATCCACACGCTAGCTACCGAGTTGGCGGCCGACCTCGTCACCACGTCAGCCACGGACGCAGTCATTTTCAGTCGCGCCGGCCAGCGTATCGTGCTGTCCGCGATGCTGTGCGACGCCAGCCAGCGGCTCATTGACCCACGTGCGGCAGGACAGGCGCGGCGACGGGCGGCCCATGACCTGGACCAGGCACGCGAACGACTGGCGGTGCTCGGTATCGAGGCGCTCGCCTGCGACGCCTACCCAGTCGCGCGGCTGGTTGGCTGTCTCGGCATTGTGCCCGCGGCCGAGTGCACGAGCAACCCGGAGCTGGCCGTGCAGGTACACGCAGCGGAGAAGCTGGCGACGCCATGAATCTCTTTGACCAATGGCTCATTTGCGTCGGTCTTTTGAGTCCTTTCCTCGTATGGTATGGATTGCGATTTATCTGTCGATGGATTGTAATTCTGGGCATCCCACTTAGCCCGAGCTGCGTTCCGTGGGTGTTGGCCATCGCGCTTGGACGCTGACCGCGGCCCGAATTCACCCGCCACCCACCAACCGGGGATCGAAGCCCACGTCCATGGGCGTAGTTGAAACCGCGCGTGTGGCTACGTTGCCTTACGCATGGCGCGCGTTCTGCCTCGGCATGGGGAAGTTGCGCCGGGCCGCCGAAGGCCCGTGGTGAAGCCGTCGGGGCCGCTACGGTGTGGACCGAGGCAGGATCTCCCGCGGCTGCACCTTGAACGCCTTGGCCAGTTTCCACACGGTGCGAAGGGTGACCGAGCGGCCCGCTTCGATCCGCTGGTAGTGCCGAAGGCTGAACCCAAGGTCCATCATGTCTTCCTGCGTGAGGGCGCGGGCCTCCCTCAGCGCGCGAACGCGGCGCCCGAGAAGCAGGCAGAAGCGTGCAAAGTCTGTCGCCACCGGGAGGTGACGCTAGAAGCAGGTGGCCATCCTGACCACGGCTCAAAATGTCGTAGGCGCTTCCAGGGGTTGCGGCGAAGCCCGAATGGAGCGACCATGGTCCGTATGTCTGCCAAGCTCTGCGTCGTGCTTGAGTGTCTTCTGCTGGCATCTCTCGGCGGTTGCGGCGGCGGAAATCAGGCCGCCAGCCACCCGGACGCTTCCGCCGTCACGGGCGGCAGCGTAGGCTCTGCCGGAACGGGAGGCGGCGGAACTGGCGGCCAGTTGTCACGTCCACCAGCGCCACACCAGCGGCCTGCATTCCCGGCGCTAGCGTCGCCTGCACGTGCGTTACCGGCCAGACCGGCGCTCAGGTTTGCACGTCTGCGGGGACGTTTGCGGCGTGTGTGTGCGCCTCGCCCGGCGCGGCGGATGCGGGTTCTGACGTTCGCGGCGACACGGCTGAACCGAGCCCCGAGCCCGGTGCCGAGCCGGCTGCGGAACCGGGCATCGAGCCGGGACGGGACGGCGGGGTGGAACTACCGCTGGACTCTCCGACAACCGGCACCGCCACCGACGCTGGAACCGGCACGGGGCCGGAGCAAGGCACCGAGGCGCCCGACGCGGAAGCCGGCGTGGACACCGGATCGCAAGATGCCGGGAGCGACGCGCCCCAATACAGCCTTGCCGTCTCAAAGGTCGGCACGGGCGGCGGAACCGTCACTTCGTCACCTGCCGGCATCAACTGTGGCGGCACTTGCGTGGCCGGCTTCCCCGCTGGGGCCGTTGTTACCCTCACCGCTACGCCTGATGTGACCTCGGCCTTTACGGGATGGGCAGGGGATTGCATCAGCCCCCAAGCGACTTGCTATGTGGTCGCAACGGACGCCAAATCGATCACCGCGATGTTCGTCCGCAGGCTCTACGCCTCGGTCAGCGCGGGCGACTCGCATACGTGCGGATTGAAGATGGACGGTACCATCGTCTGCTGGGGCGACAACACCTACAGCCAAGCCACAGCACCCACGGGGACTTTCACCCAGGTCAGTGCTGGCTATAGGCACACGTGCGGGTTGAGGACTGACGGCACCATCGTCTGCTGGGGCGACAACACCTACAGCCAAGCCACAGCGCCCACGGGGACTTTCACCCAGGTCAGTGCTGGTTTCTACCACTCGTGCGGGCTGAAGACCGATGACACTATCGTCTGCTGGGGGAACAATCAGTACGGCGATGCAACGCCGCCAGCGGGCACCTTCTCCTCCGTCAGCGCAGGCAGCATATTCACGTGCGGGGTGACAACCGACGGGAGCATCGTCTGCTGGGGCCTCAACAACTTCGGCCAGGGCTCGCCACCGCCTGGCACCTTCGTGTCTGTCAGCGCGGGTGGATTAGTCGCGTGTGGGTTGAAGACCGACGCCACCATCTCCTGCTGGGGCGACGAAGCAAACGGGATACCCATCTACAACATCACGCCGCCAGCAGGCACCTTTGTTTCCGTCGACGCGGGCGGGGACTACGCCTGCGGGGTAGAGACGGGCGGCACCATCGCCTGCTGGGGTGACGACTCCTACGGCGATGCCATACCGCCAGCGGGCACCTTTTCCTCCGTCAGCGCGGGCAGTGACAACACATGTGGGGTAAAGATGGACGGCACCATCGCCTGCTGGGGCAGCAATTCTTCCGGTCAGGGCCTTCCGCCCTGAAGAGAACCGTCAGACGAACGCTGAAGGCATGCACCCCGCTGGCCGATCACCGGCGGGTGAGGCCGCGCAGCAACGTCACCGGCCCCGGCATAGTTCCGTTGGCTACGGCTCACGAGATGGTGATTGACCCTTGACGTGAGAAGCGCCACGCTTGAGAAGCCGGGCAATCGTTGGGCCTGATCCCCCAACGGTGGGACCGGGCCACCCTTCACGGTCCCGCGCCTGGCGAATTTCCGCGAAGGGCGAAAGAAGGGTGAACGTGAGCGAGCCAGCCAACGCAGGGCGGGCGAAGGGCACGCAGAAGCCAGGGGCGAGGCATTCCCACAAGCGCACCACCACGGACGACAAGGCGGCCGCGCTGGCGGTTCTCGCGGTATGGGGCGTGAGGCCGAGCAGTCCCAAGATTGCGCGGCTCGGCGCATTCTTTCAGGGGATACCCGCCAAGGTGGCAGAGGAAAAGGCGGCAGAGGAAAGAGTGCAGGCCGACTATCGGGCGATCTGGCGCGCCCTAGAACGCGTGGAACTCAAGACCGAATCGGGGACGGGGATTCGCGATTGCTTCCTTCGGGATCTGAAAGGCGAGACGCTGACTGTTGCCGAGGTTCGGGACGGGAAAACGCGAGCGCCGATCCTGAAACCTTCGGAGAAGAGCAAAGGCCGGCCTGTTGACGTTGCTATCGGCCGTACGAGCAAGGAGTTCTATGACCTGTATGCTTGGAGTTGGAAGGAATGCGCCGCTGCCCTATTCCTCTCGGGCGCCGACAAGCGCAACTACGAGGCCATCAAGAAGTCATTCCGAGACTGGGACCGGCTGAACACCAGCATGGTGCCCACGGAGAAGCAAAAAGAGGAGATAGAGGCGAAACTGGAAGCTTTCATGCGGCAGCGGAGGACCGAAGGTCGACGATAATTGCGCGCTGCCCGGCTCCAATTGTCGTCGTAGCCCTAGGCGTGCGGGCTGGCACCATGAACGCATGGTTCTTCACACGCCGGTTTCACTACCCCCAGCCCAGCGCTTGAAACTTCGTGCGCTTCTGCGGCGCCTCGGCCCAACCAAAGCGCCCGCCGTTTTGGGCGCCAGTCGCTCGGCGCTTGAAAGAGCCGCTGGCAATCTGCCGATCCGACTCGGGACCGCGTTGCTTATCGGGCAGGCGCTCGAAAAACTGCCAAGCACGGAGCCGCAGCCATGAGCCTCGACGAAAGTCTGCGCTCGCTCGTCGCTGCGGAAGTCGGGCCGCTTGTCGAACGCATCGATCGCCTGACTGCTATCGTCGAGGAGTTGCGCCCGCCGAAGTGGCTCTCCGTCGACGAAGCTGCGAAGCGCCTCGGGTGCTCAACCCAGACCGTGGCGGCGATGTGCAAGCGCGGCGACCTGGTACACCGCCGGGCAGGTCGCCGTGTGCTCATCTCGTCTGAATCATTGCGCCCGACCGACCCAGCGCAGATTGCGATGCTGGCGAGGGCTGCGAGGGCGGGAACATGACCGGCGGCCAGTCCCTCCTGCTGCGACGGCTCCAGCCGCACAAGCTGAAGAAGGCAGGCCACAACAAGTGGACGTTTGCATCACCATTGCGCGAGGAAAAGAAGGCATCGGGCACCCTCACCTTTGATGGCGACGGTGTACTGATATACGACTTTGGAGATGAGACGGAGGGCGCTGCAGATCGAATTCTAGAGGCGGTGGGGCTCACCTGGCCCGAAGTGCTCCTACCCCGTGACGGCTCGATTTCAAAGCCCGCTCATCACGACGAGAAAGACGCCCGGAAACGCGCCGAGGCTGCGGCGAAAGCGGGGCAACTCCGGACAGCGGGAACGAGGCCCGGAGCGGATCAACCTTACTTGCTGCGCAAAGGGCTTGCCCCGGTCGAAACCCTACGAGAAATCGACCAACCCGCGGCGGTTTCCATCTTGGGATATCCGCCGAAGTCGAACGATGAGCCCCTGACGGGCCGTCTGTTGATCGTCCCGATCAAGATTGGCGATGCGCTGAGCACGGCGGAGCTGATAGACCACGCAGGCCGCAAACACGCCATTGCAGGCGGCAGGAAAACCGGCGGCTACTGGGCATCCGGGGAACTACCCGCGGGAGACGGAAGCGGCTTGACCATCTTGGTCGGCGAAGGTGTGGCCACCTGCTTGTCAGGCTCCGCGGTGACCGGATATCTAGCGATCGCGGCCTTCTCATGCGGGAACCTATTGAACGTCGCGCGGTTCATTCGAGCCCGCTATCCGAAGGCAAAGATCGTCCTTCTGGTCGACCTCGGCAACGGCCAAAGCAAAGCAATCGAGGCAGCGCGAGCCGTTGATGGGTTCGTGGCGGTTCCCGACTTTGGCGAGAATTCGCCCGAGGGCGCGAAGGACGTCAACGATTTGCACCAGGCTCGCGGGCTCGAAGCCGTCCGGGCCTGCATCGAGACTGCCGCGAAGCCAGCACCAGCCGAACCCGTCGCAGAGGCGATCAATGCCGAGCTATTGCCGGCGCGCGAATACGGGTTCAGCGAAAGCGAGGCGGCCCGCAGATTCGGCGATCAAATCCGGGACCGCGCGCGGTTCGCTGCAGATGAAGGCGTCTGGGACTACTACGACGGCACGCGGTGGGTGAAAGACCACGCCGGCGTGTGGATGCTCGAACAGTCGCTCAAGGTTTCGCTGGCATACGCGCAGGACGGAATCCGCCTCGGTTCAGCCGATCCGCAATTCCAGTTCCACATGGCGACGGCCAAGACCTACAACGGCCTGCCAGGCCGCAAGCGATTGATCGAGCTGGTGCGGGCTGAACCGGGACTAGCGATCTTGTCCTCGCAATTCGACGCTGACCCGTGGTTGCTGAACGTCGACAACGGCACGCTTGACTTGCGCACTGGCAAACTGCGCCCCCACTGTTCAGGTGACCTGATTTCTAGGATCGCGCATGTCATGTACGATCTGAAGGCAACGGCCCCACTGTGGAAAAGGTGCCTGCCCCAATGGCTGGCCGATGAAGAAACGATCGCGTTTCTACAGCGTTTCATCGGGGATTGCATGAGCGGCTCCGTCGAGGAACACGTCGTAGTGTTCTGTCATGGCGTCGGCGCAAATGGAAAGACCGTGCTGTGGGAGACGATCAAAAGACTGCTGGGTGATTATGCGGTGTTGGCGCCGACCTCGCTATTGATGGCCAAACAGCAGGAGCCCCACCCGTGCGATCGAATGGTTCTGAAGGGCGCTCGCCTCGCTCTTTTCACCGAGACGCCGAGCGGGCAACGCTTTGACGAAGCGACAATGAAGGCGACCTCTGGCGGCGACTCAATCACAGGACGCGGAATGCGCGAGAACTTCTCGACGTTTCCGCCCACACACAAAGTCGTCATCTGCGGAAACCACAAGCCGATCGTGCGTGGGCAGGATGAAGGCATCTGGCGCCGGTTGCGGCTCGTGCCGTTTGAGAAAGTCATTCCCGAGGGCAACCGCGATCCCAAACTGGCGGAAAAGCTCCGAGCGGAACTGCCTGGCGTCTTGAACTGGGCGATCGCGGGATGCCTGGCATGGCAACGCGACGGCCTTGGAATTTCCGCCAAAGTGCGAGAGGCCAGCGCGGGTTACCGCCAAGAGTCCGACATCCTGGGACCGTTCATCGTCGAGTGCTGTGAACTGGACTCTGGGACGGTTGCGGCGCGGACTGCGATCTATCGAGCCTATGTCACGTGGTCAGAGGCGCAAGGAGAGCGGCGGGCCATGTCAGAGCGTGAGGTTGCCGAACTACTTCGCGGCCGTGGTTTCGGCGAGTGTTGGACCCGCTTGAACGGCAAACGGTGCCGCGGCTGGCAAGGGCTCAGACTGAACACCGGCAACACCGGCAACACATCCACCCCTGATTCCCGGTTAAGTCCTTATGAGAACTCGCTAGGCCGTCAACCCGGAAATCAGGCGGAATGTGTTGCACCTGTTGCCGATAGTCCGGCAAGCGCCGCGCCAAGTGGCGGAAAGACTGGCCCATCCGCTGCTGGCGTGCTCGGAAACTGCACACGGGTGCGGCCTGACACCACGGCCACGCCCGAGGACGTGGAAGCCCTGCAAGCCCACCTGGCCGGCCTAAACGGCACAGCCCAAGCGGCGTTGGACAAGCTGTGGAGCTACTGGAAATCGAGCGCGGCGCCGACCGTCTCGGACTTCCTGGCCAGGGAGAAAAAGGCGCGGCGAGATGCGTGAACTGCATTCTCAGTCCGCCGTGTTTGAGAGTCGTTCTCCGACGGTGGACGCGCCCAACACCGAGGGGCAGCGTTGCAACACCGTTGCAGTTCTGTCCCAACGTGCCAAGCGTGAAGCGTGCGCAACCTGTTCGTCAACTACGTGGGTTGAGGCGCACTTCGTGAACGGCTCGCTCGTTTGCGCCGACTGCGCGCGCGAGATTCGCCACACCCAGGAATCCCGACCCATGCCGCCCACCAAGTCGCAACAGATGCAGCTTGTCGATTGGATCCGCGGCCCGTCGCGAGGTGCCCCATGAGTGACACCGAGAAGCCCGATCTGCGCGTGGTCCCGGCGGACGAAACCGGACAGTCCGCCGGCGATGAAGCGGACGCCGGCCCAGACGACGAGGCCCGTCTTTCACCGAAGGAAATTCGCTTCTGCGATGCCCTGTCCGCGGGCGAAACCTCTTGTCAGGCGTCAAAGCTGGCCGGCATCACCGATCGAACCGGGAGACGTTGGAGGCAGCGGCCCGAGATTCAAGCCGCAGTCCGGGCACGGCTGAACGACTCTCTAGGCGCGGCCCGCGCGATTCTGGCTTGTGGTGCGGCCCGCGCTTGCAGCGCGCTTGTGACCATGGCGGACGGTAGCGAGCCGGCGGAATCGGCGCGCGTGAGCGCTTGCAGGGCAGTCACGGAGGGCGCCGTCAAGTTGTGCGAGGTGGCCGAACTGGAGGAGCGACTTGCAGCGCTCGAAGCCCAGCTCACCAACGATGGAGGAAAACCAAGATGGACCTGAAATCACTTCGTCAACGTCTCGCGCGCATCGGTGCCACAGTGGCCTCGCCTCGCCGTCTGCACCCCGGCTTGATTGTTCGTTTCGTAGCGTCTGACGGTAACGGCAAGCCTGCACCACTGCCGCCCGATGCGCCGCCGATTCGCAAGCCCGAGGCCCGCCCTGCTTGTGACGGAATTGACGTTGTCTTTCTCGACTCCAACGGCGCCGAGTGCCCGAGGTGCGCGTGATGAACCTCCGAGGACTCAAGCAGCGTCTTGACCACCTCGCGGGCGCAGCGGCTACAGATGAAAACCGCCCGCCGCTGATTAGGCTTCGACTGGCCGGCGCATTCCCGCGTGTTTGCCGCTGCGGCCCCGCTTTGATCACAGTTGTTTCGCCCGAGGAGCGCCGCCCCGAACTTGAACGGCAACGCGCGGAAAGCGAGCGCATCACAGGCCAGCCCGCACGCAACACACTGGACGAGGCATTGTCGGAAGAGGTGCGATTCAGTGGCGATCTGGCCGGGGCCGCTCGTGCCTTGCACAAGGTGCTCAACATGAATTCCGAAGAACGCGCGCGGATGTTGGCCGAATTGGACGCGAAACGCGCAATTCAAGTCTGAGAACCCAACGAAAGGAACTCCCCAATGCTTTATCTCACTGGCCCTTTAGACCCCGAAACGCAAGAACTGTGTGAGGAACTCCGGCCCACTGTGCGGCCAGACCTGGTGTATCGGGCAGCGAACCTACTTCGGCGACAACTTCGAGAAGACAAAGACTTCGCCGGGCTGTCAGTCGAGGCCGCCTGCAAAAAGTGGCTCACCGATGAAGGCAAGTCGTTCAAGCAAGATCCCCGGGCGCGCCGTTTTGTGGAGAAACTGCGAGGGCTCGATTGAGCCTTCACCAGCTACGCACGCGCCTCGCTGCCCTGGTGGCGAAACTCCCCAGGACTGGGCGCGTGCCTCGGCTGGCCATCATCGTGGCCGGCGACCCCGACGCCGAGAAGAAGCGCGGCGCCGCCGAGGCTGCGGGCGATCCGATTTTGAACGTCACGCTTTTTGAGCCGACCGACGCCAACGAATTTGCAGCACTGAAGCCCAACCCCACCTGAAAGGAACCATCATCATGAGCAACGAGAAACATCTGAGACAAGCCCTGCTGCCACACGTGAGGACCCATTTGCTCAATGAATCCGTGCGCAGACTCGCCGACCGCTTTGCCGACGACGAGATCGAAACGGGCGTCGCCGCGTGGCTGGCTGACCCGGTGAACAAACACTTCTTGAAGAATGCGGCCGTCGAAGCACTCATGGCCGGCCTGCGCGGAGGATAGCCATGAGCCTCTCAGCGCTCCGCGCGCGCCTCGAAGCCCTGGCGGGTCGCATGCCCACGCCGCCGACCGAATGGCGCCGGGTGGAGTTTCCCATCATGGACCCCGGCCCGACCGGGCCAGTCCACACATCGACGCTCATTCGCGACATGTCCGCGCCGGCAGGCTGGCGCGAAATCGCGCCGAACACCGAACAGACAAAAGGAGACACAACATGACCACAGAACACACCCCAAAGCCCTGTCCGCAGTGCGGGCGATTTGTCGGACGCACTGGTGTATGCGAACCATGCCAGACTGGTGCGCAGATTGGCACCTTCAGCGGTGCAGTCGGGTTCCTCTTCGGGAGCACGTGCGCTGCGCCGCCAGCACCCGGCCCGCGTGCGAAGAGTGTCGAAGAAATCCTGCGCGGGTTGCCATGAACCTGGCACAACTTCGAGCGCGCGTCGCCAGGCTCGCGGGTCACGTACGCGCTGCGTCGGAAGGGCCACTCGTGCCGATCATCCCGCTCCCCGACCACGACCCGCCGCCGAGGGGCACACGGTACATGAAAAGCGAGGAGGTCCTGCGCGATCTTGAGCGGTTCCTGCGCGGGGAGCCGAACCGCTACACGCTCACCTCGGCTCAGCAGGTGGAGATAGACGCGCGTTTCGAGGCAGCCACGGGCGGCGTCGAAAATGTCGAACGGCTGGCACGCGAACTCCTCGCGGAAACTGCCCAAGACGCGAGCACGGGATGGGGTAACGGTGAAGCACCCTGGGTGAGCCCATGAGGCACTTCGAGCGGTTAGCCGCCGCCGCGCCCGGTGCCGCGAGTGCTCTTGCTCGTCGCGCCCATCGATCGGGGGAGCGCCGGGCGGAGCGTTGGCCCCCTGGTTGCCTTTGCATCGTTCTTGAGATTTCCATTTTCCCCACAACAGGCAGGGCAATAGACGTCCTTGCCTTTCCTGATCCAGCCCGTCGGAGCCGGCCCTTCTGCCGCCTTCATGAAATCCGTAAAGTAGGAGCAACCTTCAAAACCTACTTGGGCCGTTCCGCGTTCTTTGCAACCGGCGCCGGCGCATGTGTACTCCACACAGATCGATCGTTGGGTGCCCATGAAGGCAATCTATCACTACGGGAACGGCGCGGACACCGGGGGCGCACGCCACCGACGGAGAACAGATGCCGCCAGTGGGGCAGCGTGGCCAAAGTCGGCCATTTGTACCGGGAACGGCCCGAAACCAAAGCGTCAAACTAATTCCATTGCACAATAACTAATCCCTGGTAAACTAGCCGTCATGCTTACCACCGAAAACTCGCAACCTAGTAAGAAATCGGCGAAACTGGCGGACGTGGGACGACCACGAACGCGGCCACCCGGCGAAAAGACAACGCTTTCATTCCAAGTGGAAGACGCGTTTCTCAAAGCCTTGGACGCGGAAGCCTTGCGCCTGACGGCCGAGCGTGGCCCCGGCGCCCGCAGGGTCAGCCGCAGCGAAATGGTCACGGTCATCCTGGCCAAGTGGCTGGCTGACCACTCGAAGCGCGGCCAGTAGCCGCCCCTCGGACGCCACGTCCGAAGACTCGCCCACGACGAAAGAAGGGCCAGCGCCGTTGTAGCGGCCCGGCCCCATGGTCACGAGCCGAAAGGAGATTCGAGACGATGCGCACGTTAGCAGAAACCGCAGACGCCGCCCTGGCCAAGCTCCAGGCGTGCCAGATCGCGCACGTCATGCTGGCGGCAAGTGCCGAGATGGTGGTCAACATGGCGGCCGGGGGACTCTTGACGGAAGCCGAGGCCCTGGCGTCACTGCGGCGCCACGTGCGGCGCTACCAGGATGACTTGGCGGCACTCGACGGGCAGAGCCACTAGGTGCGCGCGTGAAATCCAGCGCACCAACACACCGCCGCGCCGTCGCGTGCGAGTCGTTCAAGACCGCCGCCGATGCTATCGGCCCCATCACCCCCGGCCTTTCCCTGTTCGCCCTCACCCGTGGCCAGTGGTCGATGATTGATGCCATCTTGCACGTGCTCGATTGCGTCGGCCC
>Ga0182027_10014307_pt1 | contig 10995 bp, 5 predicted proteins | sample 712E1DmetaG_FD_121300 | JGI IMG/M metagenome (GOLD analysis project Ga0182027, IMG submission 121300) | Permafrost microbial communities from Stordalen Mire, Sweden - 712E1D metaG (Illumina Assembly) | ecosystem: Environmental > Terrestrial > Soil > Wetlands > Permafrost | place: Sweden...
CCCGACGGTGGTTTCCATCGTTGGCGTCAACGGCACGGGCAAAACCACCACCGCCGCCAAGCTGGCGCATTGGATTCAAGCGCAGAAGAAAACCGCGTTGCTGGCCGCATGCGACACGTTTCGCGCCGCCGCCATCGAACAAATCAAATTGTGGGGTCAACGGTTGAAGGTTGAAGTCATCGCCAGCGCTTACGGCGCGGATGCGGCGTCCGTGGCGCACGATGCCGTCACCGCCGCACAGGCGCGCAAGACGGATTATCTGTTCATTGACACTGCGGGGCGGCTGCACACGAAACACAATTTGATGCAGGAATTGCAGAAGCTGCATCGCGTCATTGGCAAGCAACTGCCCGGCGCGCCGCATGAGGTGTTGCTGGTGCTCGACGCGACGACCGGCATGAACGCGCTGAACCAGGCGCGCGAGTTCAACAAGGCCGTGCCGCTGACCGGTCTCATTGTGACCAAGCTCGACGGCACGAGCAAAGGCGGCATGGTGGTGGCGATCCAGAAGGAACTCGGCCTGCCGATCAAATTCATCGGTCTTGGCGAGCAGGCGGACGACTTGCAGCCGTTCGACGCAAAACAATTCGCGCAGGCGTTGTTTGAGGAGGTTGCATGAATCAATTCACGCGCCGACTTTTATTTTTCCTTTTCTTTTTGTCCGGGTTCAGTGGTCTCGCCTATCAAGTGGTCTGGACGCGAATGGCTTTTGCCTCCTTCGGAATCATCACTCCCGTGCTTTCCGTGGTGTTGTCGGTCTTCATGCTGGGGCTGGCCGTCGGTTCCTGGGCGGGCGGGCGATACATTGCTTCTCTGGTTGAAAAAACAGGATTTTCAGCGGTCGTCTTTTACGCCGGCGCGGAATTTTTGATCGGGCTGGGAGCGTTTGCAGTTCCGAAATTATTTGCCATGGGCGAGCACATTTTGCTGACCAGCGGCCAGACGGATTCCTTCCGTTATCTGTCACTCTCGGCCCTGGTTCTGGCGTTTTCCATTCTGCCCTGGTGCCTGTTCATGGGGACGACCTTTCCCTTGATGATGGCTTACATCCGGGAGCGGGATTGTAAAAATACGGAAAGTTTCAGCTTTCTCTATCTGGCCAACGTGCTGGGCGCGATGAGCGGAACCTTTTCGACGGCAATTGTTCTGGTGGAACTGGTTGGGTTTCGCCACACACTCTGGGTGGCTGCCGCCGGCAATTTCACCATCACCCTCATCGGCGGTTGGCTGGGCTGGAAGCAACGAGGTTTCGCGGTCATGACCCTGACGGAAGCGGAACGTTCAGCCGGGCCGGGCAACCTGCCCTCCCCCGGCAATTCACGCAGCCGGCTCATCAAATGGATTTTGTTTTCGACGGGTTTTGTGGCGATGGCCATGGAAGTGGTTTGGACGCGCGCATTCACGCCGGTTTTGAAAACGCAGGTGTATTCCTTTGCCCTGGTCGTTTTTACCTATCTGGGCGCAACGTTTGCCGGCTCATGGTGGTATCGCCATCATCTCCGAAACAAGTCGCCCTGGCCGGTGACCACGCTGATGGCGCTGCTGGTGATCGCCACTTTTCTTCCCGTGACGGTCAACGACCCCAGAATTGTGAACATGGACTGGATGTTTAACGTCTATGTTGGCAGCGCGATGTTGGTGCTGGCAAGCATCGTGCCGCTCTGTGCCATCCTGGGGTATTTGACGCCGAGTTTGATTGACGGATATGCCGGCGGACGGCCAAACCTTGCCGGCGAGGCTTATGCCATCAATGTTCTCGGTTGCATTTTGGGCCCGCTGTTTGCCTGCTATGTTCTGTTGCCCTGGACGAGCGAGTCCTGCGCGCTGATGATTCTCAGCCTGCCCTTTCTGGCGTTTTATTTTCTCGGTTGGAAATCGCTGCCCGTGAGACAACGCCTGTTTTCGAGTCTGGCCGCCGGCGCGCTCGCGGTCTATTCATTGTTTTTCCCCCACAACTATCAAGACTATGTATCGAGACAATCCACCCGGATGGAAATGCGGCGGGACTATGCCGCCTCGGTCATTTCCGCCCAAGTGGTGGGCGGCAAGGTGCTTTTGGTCAATGGCATCGGCATGACCAAACTGACGCCGGTCGCCAAGTTCATGGTTCATTTGCCGCTGGCTTTTCATCAAGGAAAACCTGAATCGGCGCTGGTTATTTGTTTTGGGATGGGCACCAGCTATCGGTCGGCATTGAGCTGGGACATTGACACAACGACCGTGGAATTGGTGCCCAGCGTGACGAAGGCGTTCGGATTTTACCATGCCAACGCAGCACAAGCCCTGGACAATCCCAAAGGGCATGTCGTGATTGACGATGGGCGGCGTTTTCTTCGACGCACCCGGGAAAATTTTGATGTCATCGTGATTGACCCGCCGCCGCCGGTGGAAACCGCCGGGTCCAGCCTCCTTTTTTCCACGGAATTTTACGATCTGGCCAAACAGCATTTGAACCCCCACGGAATTCTCCAGGCTTGGTTCCCCGGAGGGGATCGGGTGACCACGCAAGCCGCTTTGCGCTCCATTCACGAAGCGTTCCCCCACGTGCGTTGTTTTCATTCCGTGGAAGGCTGGGGCCTGCACATGCTGGCGTCCATGGATCCCATCGAAGTGCCGACCCCCGAACAACTCATGGTGCGCATGCCTGCCAGTGCAAGCAACGACTTGTTGGAATGGTCCAATATCCGGGATTTGCCTGCGTATGTGGGACAGGTGGTTTTGCGCGAGGTTCCCGTCGAGCAAAGCCTCAATCCGGATCCCGCCATTCAAATCACCGATGACCATCCCCTCAACGAATACTTCCTGTTGCGGCAGAAGGGCTTGTTTGAATACTGACGCCCCCTTCGCTGCCTGCTCATCCGGCGCCGGACCTGGCAAGCCGGTGGATAGACTGCAACCATTCGCCGCGAAACAATTCGCGCAGGCGTTGTTTGCTGAATAATGGCCTGTGTTTGGGGAAGGATTGAAGCTTGTATGAATCCAGCAGCGCGTGTAGATGTGAACTGTATGAATCAATTCACGCGCCGGGTTTTGTTTTTCCTGTTTTTTTTGTCCGGGTTTTGCAGCCTCGTTTATCAGGTGGTCTGGACACGCATGGCATTCGCGTCATTCGGAATCATCACTCCGGTGCTCTCGGTGGTGCTCTCGGTTTTCATCCTGGGACTTTCCGTCGGTTCGTGGGCCGGGGGGCGTTTGATTTCCTCATTCGTCCGGCGGACCGGCTGGTCGGCAATGGTCTTTTATGCACTCACGGAGTTGTTGATTGGGATGGGGGCGTTTGCCGTTCCGAAACTGTTTGCCCTTGGCGAGCACATTTTGCTGGCCACCGGTGAAACGGATTCCTTTCGTTACCTCTCGCTTTCGGCCCTGGTTCTGGCCGCTTCCCTCCTGCCCTGGTGTGTCTGCATGGGCGCAACTTTCCCCTTGACGATGGCTTTTGTCCGGGAACAGGACCCCAACAACACGGCAAGCTTCAGTTTTCTTTATCTGGCAAACGTGCTGGGGGCAATGAGCGGAACTTTCATAAGTGCGATCCTCTGGGTGGAAGTTTGGGGATTCCAGCACACGCTCTGGCTCACTGCGGCATGCAATTTCACCATTGCCTTCATCGGCATCTGTCTGGCCCAGCAGCCGCCTCTGCCGTTCGTCCCGCCGGAAAAGGCCGGTGACCCGGCCTCACCCGCCAGGTCATTGCGTCCCCAGATTCTTCCGGGATGGATGATAAAGGCGATTTTATTTGCGACGGGTTTTGTGGCCATGGCCATGGAAGTGGTTTGGACCCGCGCCTTCACACCCGTTTTGAAGACCCAGGTGTACTCCTTTGCCATGGTTGTTTTTACCTATCTGGGCGCCACATTCATCGGCTCGCTATGGTATCGCCGCAATCTTAAGAACAATCGTCTGCACTCCCCGGCGGAGCTGATTGGCTGGCTGACGGTTGCGGCCTTCCTTCCCATACTGGTCAATGATCCCCGGTTCGTGACGGCGGACTGGCTCTATACCGCCAATCTCATCAGTGCGGTTATGGTGCTGGCCGGCATTTGCCCGCTTTGTGCGATCCTGGGATATCTGACCCCGAGCCTTATTGATGAATACTCGGCCGGCCAGCCGGCTGACGCCGGCGAAGCTTATGCGGTCAATGTCCTCGGTTGCATCTTGGGACCGTTGTTCGCATCCTATATTTTGCTGCCTTGGTTCAGCGAGCGATATGCGTTGATTCTCCTCGGCCTGCCCCTCACGGCGTTTTACTTCCTCGGCAGCCAATCCTTGTCCTGGCCAAAACGCCTGGGGTGGGGGCTTGGTGCTGGTGTGGCCCTGGCCCTGGCGCTGTTTTTTTCACGGGATTTTGAAGGGCTGCTGCTGCGGCAGGACAAAGACATGGTTGTCCGGCGAGATTACGCTGCTTCCGTCATTTCCTTTGACAAAGGACTGGACAAAAAACTGCTGGTCAACGGCATCGGCATGACCTCGCTGACACCGATCACCAAGTTCATGGTTCATCTGCCGCTGGCATTTCACCAGGGGCGGCCCGATTCCGCGCTGATCATCTGCTTCGGCATGGGCACCAGCTATCGTTCGGCATTGAGCTGGGACATTGATACAACGGCGGTGGAATTGGTGCCCAGCGTGATGGAAGCTTTTGGATTTTACCATGCGGACGCCGCGCATTGGGCCAACGACCCCAAAGGGCATATCGTCATTGATGATGGAAGACGCTATCTCAAGCGCACCGCGAAAAAATTTGACGTCATTGTGGTGGACCCACCGCCACCGCCTGAGGCCGCGGGTTCCAGCCTGCTCTATTCCCGGGAATTTTACGAGTTGGCCAGACAACATCTCAAGCTTGGCGGCATCCTTCAGGCGTGGTTTCCGGGAGGGGAAGTGGCGACGGGACAGGCCGTTCTTCGTTCCATCCACGAGTCGTTCCCGCACGTGCGTTGCTTTCGATCCAGGGAAGGCTGGGGCATTCATTTGCTGGCCTCCGAGGAGCCCATCGAAACGCTTGACGCACACCAACTTGCGACGCGGATGCCAGAAAACGCAAGGAAGGATTTGCTGGAATGGGCTCCTTCTCGAGAGGTGTCTGCTTATATCAGGCAGGTCGTTACAAACGAAATTTCCCTCCCCAAAGTCCTCAACCCCGACGTCTCAATCCAAATTACAGACGACCATCCCTTCAACGAATATTTTCTGCTCCGGCGGATGTAACCGCCCAAATTCACCGGGTTGATGACCGCGAGGGTGCCGACCAGAGCGCGCCGCACTTCTTTTCTCCGTTTTTTAAATGGGGCTCTCTGTCAGGCAGCCGCTGCGTTCCCCGGCCAAAGGTTTTTGAAGCTTGTTTCAGGCAGGCATGACGTGTAGAGGGTAGGCCGCATGAACCAATTCATACGCCGGGTTTTGTTTTTCCTGTTTTTTTTATCCGGTTTTTGCAGCCTCGTTTATCAGGTGGTGTGGATGCGTATGGCTTTTGCGTCTTTCGGGATCATCACGCCGGTGCTGTCGGTGGTGATCTCGGTGTTCATGCTGGGGCTGGCGGTGGGCGCCTGGGGCGGGGGAAGGTTCATAGCCGTACTGGTACAAAAGACCGGGATGTCGGCGGCCATCTTTTACGCCCTGGCGGAAATGGTGATTGGGGTGGGGGCGTTTGCAGTTCCGGGGCTGTTTGCGGCGGGGGAGCAGTTTCTGCTGGCGACCGGCCAGACCAATTCGGTGAGTTATCTGGCCCTTTCGGCGCTGGTATTGGCGGCGGCGATGTTGCCGTGGTGCGTGTGCATGGGGGCGACGTTTCCGTTGATGATGGCGTACGTGCGGGAACGGGAGAGCGGGAACGCGGAAAGTTTCAGCTTTTTGTATCTGGCCAATGTGCTGGGGGCGATGAGCGGGACAATAATAACGGCGGTGGTGTTGGTGGAGCTGTTGGGGTTTCGGCACACGCTGTGGCTGGCGGCGGCGGGGAACTTCAGCATTGCGGCGATCAGCGGGTGGCTGGGGTGGCGGCAGCGTGGTTCCATCGTCAATCTCCTGCGGGAAGCGGAAAGTCCGGACAGATCGGCTGCGGCTCGCCGGCCGCCCGGTTTGTCCAGCCAGTGGATCAAATGGATATTGTTTACGACGGGATTTGGCGCGATGGCGATGGAGGTGGTGTGGACGCGGGCGTTCACGCCGGTGTTGAAGACGCAGGTGTATTCGTTTGCGATGATCGTGTTCACGTATTTGGGGGCGACTTTCCTGGGTTCATGGTGGTATCGGCGCGATCTCAAAAAAAAATCATTGTGGCCGGCGGCCAAGCTGATTGCGTTTTTGACCGTTGCGGTTTTCCTGCCCATCCTGGCCAGCGACCCCGCGTTCGTGAGGATGGACTTGTCGGAATCAAAATATGCCACCAGCGCGATCATTGTACTGGCCAGCATCTGTCCGTTTTGCGCCGTTCTGGGTTATTTGACCCCCAGCCTGATTGACGCATACGCCGCCGGCCAGCCGGCGGTGGCGGGCCGGGCCTATGCGCTCAACGTTCTCGGTTGCATTTTGGGGCCGGTCTTCGCGTCCTACGTTTTGCTGCCGTGGATGGGCGAGCGGTCCACCATCATTTTTCTCAGCCTGCCCTTTCTTGGGTTTTATTTCCTTTGCGGGAAATCCCTGACCCATCGGTGGCGCTGGGGATTCGGACTGGCGGCGGGCGCAACTCTGGCCTGGTCTTGGTTTTTCTCCGGAGACTTTGAAGGTTATGTGTCGAGCAACGGGAAAGAAACCGTGGTGCGAAGAGACTATGCTGCGGAGGTCATTTCCTGCTATGAAGGGGATGGCAAACGTCTTTTGGTCAACGGCATGGGCATGACCGTCTTGAGCCCCATCACCAAATTCATGGTTCATTTGCCGCTGGCTTTTCATCAGGGAAAACCTGAATCGGCTCTGGTTATTTGTTTCGGCATGGGTACGACTTATCGTTCAGCTTTGAGCTGGGATATTGACACAACGGCGGTGGAACTGGTGCCGAGTGTGACGAAGGCGTTTGGATTTTATCACGCTGATGCGGCGCAGGTGCTCAACAATTCCAGGGGCCACATCATTGTGGATGATGGACGGCGTTATCTGATGCGAACCCGGCAAAAGTTTGACGTGATTGTCATCGACCCGCCTCCGCCGCCGGAAGCGGCGGGTTCCAGCCTGCTCTATTCCAAGGAATTTTACGAACTCGCCCGGCAGCATTTGAACCCCCATGGAATTCTCCAGGCCTGGTTTCCGCGCGGGGAAGCTGTGACCGTTCAGGCCGTGGTCCGGTCCCTCCATGATTCATTTCCCTTTGTCCGTTGTTTTCTTTCTGTGGAAAGATGGGGAATTCATCTGCTGGCTTCCGCGGAGCCAATCGAATCACTCGACGCGGAGCAACTTGCGGCGCGGATGCCCGCCAAGGCAAAGCAGGATTTGCTGGAATGGGATCCTTCCCTGGAGGTGTCCGCTTACATCGAAAAGGTCGTTACAAACGAATTTTCCATCCCCACAATCCTCAACCCCGACCCCAAAGTCCAAATCACCGATGACCACCCATTCAATGAATATTTCCTGCTGCGGCGGTCGGGTCTGTATGGGCATTGATTCGCATTTGAAATGGACGCGCGACGAAAATTCCATTCACCCCTGGACATGAACCATATGCGAGCAGCCATTCGTCTGGCGCAGCGCGGTTACGGCACGACGTCGCCGAATCCGATGGTGGGCGCGGTGCTGGTGCAGAACGGCAAAATTATCGGGCGTGGCTGGCACCGGCGCGCAGGCGGACCGCACGCGGAGATCGGGGCGCTCCGCGACGCGCAAAAGCGCGGCCATTCGGCGAGAGGCGCGACGCTTTACGTGACGCTCGAACCCTGCTGCACACACGGCCGCACGCCGCCCTGCACGGAAGCGATTATTGCGGCGGGAATCCAGCGCGTGGTTGTTGGCACAACGGATCCGAATCCAAGACATGCCGGCCGAGCTTTCAAAATTTTGCGACGGGCGGGAATTGAAGTCACGACGCCTGGGAGCGCCAGCGTCCCGCCGGCCAGTCCCTCGACCGGCCGCTCCGCAACACGCCGGCGAGACGCCGGCGCTCCCAGGGCGGACACACTCGCCGACGAATGTGTCCGGTTGAACGAGGCGTTCAATCATTGGATTGTCCATCGCACGCCGTTCGTCACCGTCAAAGCGGCAATGACGCTGGATGGCAAAATCGCCACGGCCAGCGGCGAGTCGAAATGGATCACGGGCGAAAAGGCGCGGGCGCACAGCATGAAATTGCGTCAGGGCAGCGATGCGATTCTCGTCGGCATCAACACGATTTTGGCGGATGACCCGAGCCTGACGGTGCGGGTCAAAAGCCGGGGCCAAGGAAACATCGAACTTCCAACTCCGATAAATCGCGAGCAGGCATCCAACATCCAACATCCAAAGCCACGGCGCATCGTTCTGGATTCAATGGCGCGGACACCTTTGACGGCGAAAGTGGTGAGCGACAAGCACGCCGCGTTGACAACCATCGTCGTGTGCAAATCTGCGCCGAAGAATCGCTTTGCCGCATTGTCGAAACACGTGAATGTCGTCGTCGCGCCAGTTTCCAAATCGTCAATCGTCAATCGTCAATCGTCAATCAACTTGCGCTGGTTGTTGAAAAAACTCGGCGCGGAGGACGTGACGAGCCTGCTGGTGGAGGGCGGCGGCGAGGTGAACGCGTCGTTCTTGCTCGGCGGCTTCGCCCAGCGCGTGGCGTTTTTCTACGCGCCGAAGATTTTGGGCGGACGTGATTCGCGCAAGGGAGTCGCCGGTGAAGGCGCCAAAAGTTTGGCGGATGCGATTCGGCTTTGTGACGTTGAATGGAAGCGGCTGGGCCGGGATTTGTTGCTGACAGCGCGGGTCATTTCGTAGCGGCACCTCGGCAGAGTGCCGCCATTTTGAATCAGGTTTGCGGCGCTCTGCCGAGACGCCGCTACGAAGCAAAGGCGGCTCGACAGCGCCTCGCTTCACCGCTAATTTCCCCAAAATGTTCACAGGCATCGTTGAAGAAGCAGGAACCGTTGAGCGCATCAAACCGGCGGCGAAGTCCATTGAACTGACCGTGCGCGCCAATGTCACCGGACGCGGGCTGAAGCTGGGCGGCAGTCTGGCGGTGAATGGCTGTTGTCTGACGACCGTGAAAGTTGCCACACGCGGAAAATTCAAGCTGGCCCAATTTGATTTGCTCCAGGAAACGTGGCGGCGCACCAACCTGCAATTCGCCGAACCCGGCTCACTCGTGAATCTGGAACGTCCGCTGCGCGCGGACGGCGAGTTCGGCGGGCATTTTGTGACCGGCCATATTGACGGCGTCGGCAAAATCATCCGTTGGGAACGCGCCGGACAGGACCATGTGCTGGACATCGCCGCGCCGCCGGACGTGATGCGCTACATCGTTTTCAAAGGCTCGGTCGCGGTGGACGGCATCAGCCTGACGGTGGCGGGCTTGCAGAAAAAAAGTTTCCGCATCTGGATCATCCCGCACACCTGCGAAATCACGGCGCTGCGCGAGCGCAAAGTCGGCGACGCGGTGAATTTGGAAGCCGACCTGCTTGGCAAATACACCGAGAAAATTCTGGCCGCGCGCGGCGCCGGGCAACTTTGACGGAGACGAAACCACCCGCCTGTTTTGTGACGGGCTAAGCTTTCCAAACCTGACGGGGTTTTACCTTCACCCCGGCCATGGCGTTGCGGGTGTCCACAATGCAGGCCGACCAATCCGCCAGTTCCTGGTAATTGATGGCCTGATGATTGGTGGCGATGATGACCGCATCAAAACTTTGCAGCGTTTCACGATTCCAGCTTGCGGAACGGGTGCCCGCCCAATGGGGATGCTCGCGGGTTGGGCGGATGACCGGCACGTAAGGATCGTAATAGTCCACGTTCGCGCCGCGGGCTTTGAGCAGATCCAACAGAACGTAACTCGGCGATTCGCGGTCATCATCCACGTTCGGTTTGTAAGCCAGGCCCAACACCAGCACGCGGCTGCCGTTCATCGGTTTCCGCAATTCATTGAGGGCTTCAGCCGTCCGATTCACCACGTGCGCCGGCATGGCGGTGTTGATTTCGCCCGCCAGCTCAATAAAACGCGTGTTCCGTCCATACTCGCGCGCTTTCCAAGTGAGATAAAACGGGTCGATCGGGATGCAGTGGCCTCCCAAGCCGGGACCTGGATAAAAAGGCATGAAACCGAACGGTTTGGTCTTCGCGGCTTGAATCACCTCCCAAATGTCAATGCCCATGGCCTCATAAACGATTTTCAATTCATTGACCAAGGCAATGTTGACACTACGAAAGATGTTTTCGAGCAGCTTGGTGGCCTCCGCTGCGCGACAGGAGGACACCGGCACGATGGTCTTGATCGCCTTTGAATAGAGTGCTTTGGCCTTTTCCAGGCAGGCCGGGGTGTAACCGCCAATCACTTTGGGAATGATTCCAACCTGGCTCTGCGCGTTTCCCGGATCTTCCCGTTCCGGCGAAAAGGCCAGATGAAAATCCGTTCCGGCTTTCAGCTTCGATCCAGCTTCAAGCACTTCCCGCAAATCTTCGTCCGTCGTGCCCGGATACGTCGTGGATTCCAGCACCACCAAAATCCCCTTAGTCAGATATGGCGCGATGGCTTTGCCGGTTTCAATGATGAAGGAAATATCCGGTTCGCGGTTTTTGTTGAGCGGTGTCGGGACGCAAATGACCGCCGCCTCGACCTCTTTGATCCGGCTGTAGTCGCCGGCGGCGGAGAACGTGCGCGCCTTCACCGCCTCGGAAATGGTTTCCGAGGAAATGTGTTTGAGGTAACTGTGCCCGCCGTTCAGCGATTCCACCTTGGCCGGATCAATGTCCAGACCCAAAACCGTGACTCCCGAACGCGCGAATTGAAGCGACAGGGGAAGCCCGACGTAACCCAGCCCGATGACTGCTATTTTCATAGATGGCCGAGTTTGTGCTACAAACTGCCTTTGGTAAAGA
>Ga0182027_10014308_pt1 | contig 10994 bp, 13 predicted proteins | sample 712E1DmetaG_FD_121300 | JGI IMG/M metagenome (GOLD analysis project Ga0182027, IMG submission 121300) | Permafrost microbial communities from Stordalen Mire, Sweden - 712E1D metaG (Illumina Assembly) | ecosystem: Environmental > Terrestrial > Soil > Wetlands > Permafrost | place: Sweden...
AGGGTCCCTGTGCGGGTCACATCGTATTCGGTCTCGCGCTGCTCGCCTTCGCAGTTTACGGATTCTACGACGAGTACTACGCCGTCATGGATTTCTTCAAGGGTGCGGTGCCAGTGGGACTGATTGGCCTCGGCACGGTCGCAGTCTGGAGTGGGCTCAACCGGATCAAGGCGACTGACTCATGTCGCTGCTAGGTGTCGCGGCCGTTCGGATCGCATTTGCTTTCGCCAGGGAGATCCATGTCACGAGTGAGCGCAATCAGTAGGCGAATCATCCTCTACGCAATCGCCCGCGTGGCTCAGTTCCGGCCCACCACTATGCTCGTGATAGTCGTCGTGGCAGCGGCTGTCGGCTGGCTGGTCATGCGTCCCTCACGCGGCGGGACGGGCGGCCGGAAAACCGCAGCGAACGGTGCAACTTTGGCCGCCGCAGCCCCGCCGATCGCGGCCAACGCAAAGCTCACCCATCCTGAGTGGGGCGCTTGTCAGAAATGCCACAAGATCCTGGGCACAAAGCCCAAGGCCACACCTCCCGGCGCGATCCTGGCTGCCTTTGCAGGTGCCGACCAGTCCTGGCTCGGTGCCCGGCTGCAAGACCTGACTGACCAGGTGTCCAACCAGCTCGACATGGAGGTGAAGAAAGGCGCCCTCGTCACGCAGGTGGCCGACAGCTCGATCACCGCGAACGCTGGCCTCAAGGCGGACGACGTCATCTTGCGAGTGAATAACCAAGCCATCGCTGACGTGGCCGACTTGCGTGGGTTGTTGGTCGCACTCGCGCCCGGCAGCAAGGTGAAGCTCCAGATCGCACGTGGCGAATCCAACAAGAACGTGTTCTTGCGGCTTCCGGGTACACCTGCGCCGCCAGCGGGAGCGGGCGTGGGCACTGGCGCTGATTCGACGGCCCTGTCACCGGCGCCGCAGGCGGCGCAGCCGGCGGCTTTCCCCGTCCCGGGCCCCGGCCGCGTCGCCATCGCCGTGATGGCGCCCAACGAGGATGCCCAGGTGGCCCCGGCCTTTGGAGACGCGCCACACTTCCTGGTGCGCGATACGCAGGCCGAGCAGTGGCTGACAACTCCCAATCCATACGCGGGCCGAGCCACGCGTGGGCAGGCGGTAGCGCAGATGTTGGCCCAGTATGGGGTTTCTGCGGTGATCACCGGCAACGTCGGCCCTGGCACATTCAGAAGCCTGCAAAATGCCGGCATACAAGTCTACAGTGGCGCGTTCGGCACGGCCAAGACGGTCTACCAGCAGTACCGCCTGAACCAATTGGTTGCCTCGACCAGCACAATTGTGCCGGCGGCGGCCACCCCCGGCCCCTCGGGCACGGTCGCAGTTGCCGCCATGGGCACGACGCTGGACTCCCCGGTGTGCCCCAACTTGACCTCGAGCCCGTACTTCGTCTTCTTCAACCTGGCCACCAGGACGAAGTTTGCCATGGCAAATCCAAGCCCTGGTGATCAGTCTCCCGGCAATCTTCTCATCGTACAGTTTCTCGCCAGTCGCGGCGCCACGGCCGTAGTGGCCGGCAACACCAATGCGCAGACCGTCGGCACCCTCAGCCGCTACGGCATCATGGGATTCTTCGGCGTCGAGGGGAGGGTTGACGATGCCGCCAACATGTACGCCGCAGGCACTCTTCGAGCCGCGACAATTCCGAACGTGGCGATTGTCGGCGGGGCACCTTTGGGAGCACAGTGATTCTGGGGAGTGCGCTGACCGCCGTCGTGATGGCGCTGGCGATCACCGGCAATGGGCCTGCCCCAGCAGAAAGCCTGGTCAGGCTCCAGGCCAACATTGCAAATGCCATCGCAGCCGCCCGCCCCTCGGTGGTGGATATTCGGGCTCGGCGCACGCCGCCTGGCGGCTGGACCTACGAGAGCGCGGGCGCCGGGATCATCGTTGACCCGCGCGGACTGGTTCTGACCAACGAGCATCTCGTCGGTGGCGCGCAACAGATCAACGTGCGCGTGTGGCCGAGCGGCCGCGATCCGTACCTGGCGCGCATTGTGGCGTCTGACCAGGGACAGGACCTCGCCCTGCTCGAACTGTCGGGACAAGGACCGTTTCCGACGGCTGTGTTCGCCAACCCGGGGCCGCCGCAGGAGGGTGAGCGGGTCGTGGCGATCGGTACGCCGCTGGGGCTGCCACATTCGGCGAGTTTCGGGATCGTCAGCCATCCCCAACGGACGGTTTCCGTCGGCGAGCGGACCTATCCCGACATGATCCAGACTGATGCCACTGTCAACCAAGGCAATTCGGGTGGCCCACTGCTCGACCTGCAAGGGACAGTCGTCGGGCTTGTGACGGCGATCTTCGCACCCGAGGGTGTTTCCACCGGAGTCGCGTTCGCCATCCCCGCCGATCGGTTGCGCGCGTTTGTCGTGCAAGCTTCGAGTGCAGCCGGGCTTCGCCCTGCGGCCTTCACGCTCGAAGCGATTCGCATCGGCCAAACCAGGCCTCATCCGTTCACCGGCGCCTGCCAGAAATGCCACACCATCCGCACAAAACTGGCGATTTCGATGGCCCAGGACATGCCTCACCCATCGGCCGGTGATTGTACCGTCTGCCACACGTTCACTGACGTGCCGGGAGGAGGCGTTGTGACACCCGACACCACCGCCGGTAACGCACCGGGAGCCCTGATGGTCGCTTTTGATTCGAGCGCCAACCGTACAGTTCCGGGGAGCTCTGGGCCAAGCAGACTATCGATCGCCATCGGCGCGTTTGCTCTCTTCCTGGCAGGTCTAGGAATCTGGCGGTGGCGCGGCATGGGGAGCGCACGCTCGTGAAAACAAAGGAGTTCGTGGCGGCGGCCTCATCCCTTGTCGTCATCTTCGTGGTGGGCGCCGTAGCCTACGGCAATTGGACCACCAATCAGCGCGCGCTCGCGCTGGCGGAACCGGAAGAGGCGTCGCCGGTCGCTCTTGCGCTGCCGAAAGCACCAGCCGCCGGCCTGGGAGCCGCAAGACTCGATGATGCCCAAAGCGCCATCGTGGCCCTAGCCGCGTCGGTCCGGCCAGCGGTTGTGAGCGTCTCCCGCAGAGGTCAAGGCGGTCATGCATCGCCCCGGGCGGGGGCGCTCTTCCTCGACCCCTATGTTGACGGCGACGTGCGCGTGGGGTCGGGAACCGTGGTCGACTCGCGTGGCTTGATTCTGACCAGTCTGCAGGTAGCCGGAACGGCCACCGACTTCGTGATCAGCTGGCCCGGTCCCCCGGAGGTCAGCAGGCGAGCTTCGCGTGTGGCGAACGATCCCAGCTCCGACCTCGTCTTGCTTAAGGTTCAAGGCGGCGAGTCTTTCCCGGCCATTTCGCTGGCTGATTCCGACAGAGTCAAGATCGGCGACCTCGTGCTGGCATTTGGAACGCCCTTCGGCTTTGGCTCGACGACGACGCTCGGTATTGTGGGCAGCAATCGCCGCAAAGTGAACCTGGAGGGCCGCGAATTCCAGGATCTGATCCAGGTTGATGCCCGCCTGAACCCCGGCGATTCCGGTGGCCCGCTGGTCAACATCGCCGGCGAGCTTGTCGGGGTCAACATCGGGGCGCTGGCCATGAACTCCACTTTTGTGGGCATTGCCTTTGCCGTTGCCAGCAACGGCGCGCGTCGCCTTCTGGCGGGACTCTAGGAGCTTGTACCGTGACATTGGCGGGCGGGGCGAAACCACAGACGGGGAAATTGGCCGCCTCGTGGGGAGTTTTTTCCGGGGCGCGGTCCTACCTTCTGGGGCGCTCGGAACCGCACACGGGAGAAACGCCCGATTTGTTGAATGTTCCCGGGGGGCGACAGTGACTACCACCGGCGCGCTCCTTGCAGGGCGCCTGCGTCTAGATCTCTCATGATTGGACGAATCGCAGAATACTTCCGTGATCCTGACCTTGGTCGACGGCGGCGCACCATCCTTCTGACGGTGGGCATGACGGCGGCCGTGGTTGGCATCGCATTGATCGCGTTCGCCCGACAGAAACCTTCGGCGATCGCGCCGCAGAGGGTGCTTGCGAATCCGGGCGCGCTGGCACCGCTGGCGGTCGCCCCGAGGTCGTACGTTCCTGCGCTGCCCCAAGCAACCTTGCCGTACGTTCCTACGCTTCCCCAGCCAACCTTGACCCAGGTCCTGCCGCAAACAAATCCGTGGCCGCAACGTGCTGCCAGCCCACAGACGGCATATGTGGCCCAGCGGGTGGGCGCGTCCAACGTCTGCATTTGCCCTAACTGTGGGGCTCGCGTGCCGCATGATGGTCACCTGTACTGTCCCAACGTGCCTTGCCCGCACTGCGGTCGATCTATGTTGCCAGGCGTGCCCGTCGGAGGGAATCAGCTCACTGGGTCTCCTCCACCATTGCCACGGACCAACCTACCGACGACACAAGCCTTCGCCGGCGCCGCAATCGGCGGAACCTTCGCGGCAGCGACGGCACCGTCGTACGACGCCACTGTTGCCCCCATCGTCTCGAAAAATTGCCTGCGCTGTCACGGCGGTCCCATGCGGAACCTCAGCACCTACCAGAATCTCAAGCAATACGCAGCCTCCGGCCTACTGGCCATGATGATCCAGCCGGGCGGCCCCATGAGCCACTTCCTCACTCCGGCTGAGGCGCAGGTCATCACCGATTGGATTGCGGCGGGCGAACCTCGCTAGGAAACTTGCAATGCGAACACGACACATCATCGCAGGGACAGTGGCCTTGGGACTCGGCCTTGCCGGCATCTACGACGAGTACTTTGTCGTCGTCGAATTTTTGAAGGGAATCGCGCAACCCCTTACCGCGCTGGTTGGCATCATCGCCGTCATCTCGGGAATCAGTCGGCGCAAGGGGCCGGACCGACGCCTGGGTTCGGGCACAGTTCATATAGTCGTTGGCCTCGTTTTTCTAGGCGTGGCCGTCTACGGCTTCTACGACGAGTACTACGCGGTCATGGACTTCCTCAAAGGCTCGCTGCCAATCGTCTTGATCGGCGTGGGCACCGTTGCCGTTTTCAGCGGCATCAACCGACTCAGGGTGACCAACTCATGATGCACGTCATTGCCGGCCTCTTTCTCATCGCGTTCGGCGTCTGGGGCGTCATGGACGAGTGGTACTACGCCCTCGACTTCCTCAAGGCCGCGGGTTCGCTGACCCTGACAGCTGCGGGAATCCTGGCGCTGCTCGGCGGCGTGTTCGGCGAGCGACGTCCCGACCCAAATGATGCCGAGGCGGACCCGGCGTCTACCGACACACCCGAAGATGGTGCGGACGTTGGTGCCAATGACTGGAACGCCGACGTGTTGGCCAAGTAGCCCGGCAAGCCGCTCAATTCATAACCAAGGAGCAAGAATCTCACATGGCGACCCAGAAGGAAGCGACCGAATCCCAGCACCCGCACGAAGAGCCGAACAAGCATCCTGACGCCCTAGCTCGACCCAATCCCAACGTGGTCTCCCCGGTGAGCAGCGATTTCGTCCTACATTCCATGCTGCTGCTTACCGGCCGCGCTCTCTCGGCGACCGTGGGTTTCTACAACAAGCTCTTTGCCCTGTCGCCCAAGGACGAAACCCGCATCTACAGCAACCTTGCGCAGTCGTTTCGCCACAAGGGCAATCGCGACAAGGCGATCGCCGCCTTCCAGGAGACAGTCAAGCGGATGCCCAAGAATCCCACTGCACACTTTGAGCTGGCCTTGCTCTATCTGGAAAGCGGGCAGACCGAGCGGGCCATGAATGCCCTTCGCCTGGTGGTGCGCCTGGACCCAGGGCACGCGAAGGCCCACTTTCATCTGGGGTGCGGCCTGTTCAAGGCGCAGAACTACGAAGCCGCGCTCGCGAGCCTACAGAAAGCCGTAGAACTGGATCCCAAGAACGCCAGGGCCTTTGAACGCATCGGGATGATTCTGGACAAGCAAGGGAAGGCCGAGGAAGCGATTGTGGCCATGAAGAAGGCCACCGAGATCGATCCCAGCAACGTCCGCTATCACCAGCAACTGGGCTTCTTGCACGAGGCCGCCGGGCGCCACGCGGAAGCCGTGATCAACTTCCGCACCGTGCTCGAGCTCGAAAGCCAATTTGATGGCTAAGGCTGTAGAAATTCACTCGCCTGCAAGTGCGAGCAATGCGGCGGGTTTCCGAAACAGGCGGTACGTCCACCATCCAGCGCCGCCACCGAATGCGGTCACCCGTTTCATCCGGTATGCTTACGGAACGGAAGTTCCGGCACGACCAGTCCACTACTACAGACGCCCCTCCCGTCAGTACTGGCAGCGCATCTGGGCCGTGCACTGGATGTCTCCTGTCGGTCTGGCTTCGATCACCGGTGTGGCGGGTGTACTGGTTTGCCTCGGCCTTGGTTTCTATTGCTTCAACACCCTCGTCAAGAAATCCATCGACGTGCAAGCCAGTGGCGCCCGCGTGGATGTGCTCATGCAGCGTCGCAATGACTTGACCCGCAATCTCGAGAAGGCCATCGTCGCAGAAAGACGGCATGAGACGGCGGTATTTGAAGACGTCAGCCACCAGCGATTCCCTGGACGAGCGGCGCCTCCAGAATCAGCGCCGCCGGCACAGGCCGTACCAGCGCCATCGCTACCCGTCCCTTCGCCACTAGCGCCCCCGCTGCTGCCCCCCGCGCTGCCGGCGGCCTCGCTGCTGCCGGGCCTGTCGCTCGAAAAGCTGCTTGCGATCGTAGAGCAGTATCCGCAGGTCCGACTGAGCGAAAACCTGCAATCGTTGATTCAAGCGCTGGTGGAAGTCGAAAGAGACATCGGGGAAACGCGCAAGAAGCTGGTCGATGCGATGAACGTGTACCTGCATGAAGTCCACACATTCCCCAGCAAGTTTTTCGCCGGCATGTTTGGATTCCGTGACGTTCAGTTCTTTCAGGCTGGCCCCGAGGCGGGTCACCTGGTGCCGGTTCAGTTTTGAGGTAAGACAATGTTTGTCCCTTTGCGCACATACGACCGCCCTGCCGCAAGGGCGGAGATCAAGGTCCACGACCGGATCTGGATGCGCAAGGCATTCAACGTGCTGGCGGTCCTCTCGTCAGCCACGGCGGTGGCCTGGGTCAGCGACTACAACTGGCCCACCCGCACCGGCAACATTTCCATCGTCCTCTTTCTGGCGGCCAACATCTATCTGCCAGCGAAGTGGCTGCGAAAGCGTTTTGTCTTCCGCAACGTGAACGTCTATTTCGCTTGGCTTTTGCGTTGGCATTGCCTCCTCAATACGTCGTCCTTCATCGTGGTGGCTGCCCATGCCTACACGGCCAGCTGGGCGAACACCTGGCTCTGGGCATCGCTGTTTCTTATGGGGTGGTTGACAATCGGGGGCTTCTTGCTGCGCTTGAAGTACCCGCCCCGGATTCGCAAAGGCATCTACCTGTTGCACACCCAACAGGTCGCATTTGTCCTGCTGCTGTACGCCATGCTCAAGGGGCACTATGTGTTCCTCTGGTTGCCATAACGGAGATGTGTCGTGATGCCCCTGATTGGCTGTGCCATCATCATTGGAGCTCTGGTGGGCGGAGCCTTTCTCTGGGTGAAGCTGGGTAATCTCCAGCGCGCGATCGAGGCCGAAAGTGAGGATTCCGTTGAGCGCTAGTGGAAAGGCCTGCAGTGCCTGTGACAGCTGCGTTGACTCCGTGGGTGCGGTGAGCATCGGCGGCAACCTAGCCCTGGCGACGATCAAGGGCTTTCTTGGAGTGGCAGGCGGAAGCCAGGCTCTGGTGGCGGATGCGGTACACTCGTTTGCCGACCTCATCTCGTCGGGCCTCCTGTTCGTGGGGCTACGGGTGGCGAGTCGCCCGGCCGATGAGCGGCACCCGTTTGGCTACGGGAAGGTGGAGTTCATCGTGGCGGCGGGAATCTACCTGCTGCTGCTCAGCGCCGGCGGCTACATTCTGTACGACTCGTTTCACATGATCATTCACGGTGAAAGGGTCAATCCGTCCTTCGTCACCGTATTCGGGGCGCTGCTATCGGTTGTCGGCAACGAGTTGATGTACCGGCATTCCCGCTGCGCCGGGAGTCGTGTGAACAGTCCGTCGATGATCGCCAACTCGGTCGAGAAACGCGCCGACGTCTACTCTTCGCTGGCGGTATTGCTTGGAATTGTGGGCGCGAAGGCCGGCGTCCATGTTCTTGACCCGCTGGCGGCGGTCCTGGTTGCATGCTTGATCCTGCATAGCAGCCTCAAGGGGCTCTGGGAGGCGCTTCAGGGTCTTATGGACAGCTCATTGCCTGCTGACCTAACTGAACGCGTGGAAGCGGCAGTGCGCGAAGTCGCCGGAGTTTCGAATGTAAGCCGTCTGCGCTCACGGGAGATGGGTCAGCGGATCTGGGTGGAGATGGAAGTGCTGACTGACGGCAATCGCACCTTGGACGAGGCCGAGCGTCTTCGCCAGGAGATCTCGCGAGCCGCCGCAGGCTGCGTGGACCGTCCGGGGGAATTCGTGGTCCACCTGCGGCCCAGTCCAGTGCTAGGTGACGCGTCGTGAATCGCGCGGAGAATTGCAAAGGCGCAATCACTTGCGTCGCGAAGTTCAGACCGGTGATCATGGTCAGTGCGATTGCGGTCGTTGCTGTCACCGGTTGGGTTCTGCTGAACCCAGCTCTTGTTTGCGGCATGGCCGTTCCTGGGCGAGGCATGGCAGGTCCGGGACGAGACATGGGCGGTTTCGGGCGCGGCCCCGGTGGGGGGATCTTGGCTGCGACAGCGCCCCCAATCAGCGCCAATGCCAAACCGCCCCATCCGGACTTCGGATATTGCACTCGATGTCACGACGTGACTGGGGCGACCACTGCGCCGACAAAGCAGGGCAGCAGCTTGGTCCCTGCGGCAGCGGGTCCGCCCATTGCGGCCAACGCCAAGGCCACTCACCCGGACTGGGGCGCTTGTGTGAAGTGTCACAAGATCACAGGCACAAAGCCCAAGAGCAATGGCCCAGGTGCGGCGCCGGTTGCTTTCACAGGCGTGGGTCAGTCCTGGCTTGGCGCTCGGCTGCAAGATCTGACTGACGGGGTAGCCAACCGACTCGACATGGAAGTCAAGAAGGGCGTGCTTGTCACAGCGGTGCTCGACGGGTCCATCGCCGCCGGCGCTGGTCTCACAGCGGACGACGTCATCGTGCGGATCAACAACCAGGACATCGCGGGCGTAGCCGACTTGCAGACATCGATCGCCGTCCTTGATCCGGGCAGCAAAGTGAAGCTTCAAATCGCGCGAGGCGAATCCAAGAAGAACGCGTTCTTGCGACTGCCGGGTGCGCCTGGACCGGTCGCAGACACGAACCTTGGCGCCCCAACCGGGCAGCCGCAATCAATGCCATCGACGGCGGCGCCGGCCTCGGCGCAACCGGTGGGTTTTCCGGTCCAGGTTCCTGGACGCGTGGCCATCGCTGCGACAGCGGCCGACGAGGATGCCCAGGTGGCGCCGGTGTTCGGCGAGGCGCCGCACTTCCTTGTCCGCGACGGCCCTGCCAGCCCATGGCTTGTGACCCGCAATCCCTACGCAGGTCGAGTCAATCGCGGGCAGGCGACGGCACAGATGCTGGCCCAGTATGGGGTCTCCGCCGTTGTCGCCGGAAACGTTGGTTCTGGCGCCTTCAGGGGACTGCAAGGCGCGGGTATTCAAGTCTACAGCGGCGCATTTGGAAGCGCGAAGGTGGTCTACGAGCAGTACCTGCTCAATCAGCTGGTTCCGTCCGTGCGCACGACCATCCCGGCTGCCGCCATTCCGGGCCTCACCGGCACGGTCGCAGTGGCTGCCATGGGCCCGACTCTGGACTCTCCGGTTTGCCCCAACTTGGTCTCCAGCCCCTATTTCGTGTTCTTCGACCTTGGCACCAGAACGACGGTCGCATCAGCGAACCCGAGCCCGGGGGACGCGTCGCCCGGCAACCTGTTGATCGTGCAGTTTCTCGCGGACCGGGGCGCCACCGCTGTGATCGCGGGTAATGCCAGCGCGCAGACCGCGAGCACCCTTAGCAGCTACGGCGTCATGGGCTTCTTCGGCGTCGAAGGGAAGGTTGATGACGCCATCAACATGTACGCCGCTGGCGCCCTGCGAGCCGCGACCGTCCCGAACATTCCGCTCGCCGCTTCGAGATAGGGGAGAGTCAAGATGGACCAAATTTCGTCAAAAGCCTTCATCAGCCTGGCTGTCGTGGTTGGCGTCATTCTGGCCGCGCTGATCATGTTTCACTTCGTTGGCTACCGTGGGACATCCCGGGCGCGTCACATGCGGTTGGCCGCCGCTGTGACCAGCGTGGCACCTGAGCGGTGGCTTGGCATCTCTCTGCAGCCGGTGACCGATGTGATGCGCCGATCGCTTGGTGTGCCGGGAACCGGCGCCATTGTCAGTGACGTCGCACCGGGAGGGCCGGCGCAGACCGCCGGATTGCAGGTTGGGGATCTGTTGCAGGAGCTCAATGGGGAAACGATCAAGAAGCCCGCCGATGTGTCGGGTGTCTTGGCGAACCTGTCGCCGGAGGACGTGGTCAAGACGTTGGTCTGGCGAAAAGGGCGACGGCTCAAGGGTGAATTGCGAGTGGCCCAAAAGCCCAACCAGCCTGCGGCGAAACCGCCAACGCTGCCGGAGGCGGAGATCGAAATCGAGGCGGCCTGGCTCGGTCTCGACATCGTGCCGCTCACGCCCGCCGAGGCCGAGGATCTCGGCATCGACGAGAGCGTGCGCGGCATGCTGGTGGACGACGTCGCGGCCGGCCGTGGTGTGGACGCCGGGTTGGCCGCAGGCGATGTGATCCTGGCGATCAACGGTAAACTCACCCGCACGACCGACGAGTTCAAGCAGGCCACAGCCGAGGCGCCTGGGGCTTTGTTGGACGTCCTACGACAGAACCGACACGTCTACATTTCTGTGCCACCGCCAGGCACCTCGGTCGCCGAGCGCAGGGCGATGGAACAGCGACTGGGCCTGCGAACTGTGGGCTGGAATGGCGATGTACCGCAACCGATGGCGATCAGACAGCCACAGATATACGCTGTGCCGCCCGCGGCACC
>Ga0182027_10014309_pt1 | contig 10993 bp, 8 predicted proteins | sample 712E1DmetaG_FD_121300 | JGI IMG/M metagenome (GOLD analysis project Ga0182027, IMG submission 121300) | Permafrost microbial communities from Stordalen Mire, Sweden - 712E1D metaG (Illumina Assembly) | ecosystem: Environmental > Terrestrial > Soil > Wetlands > Permafrost | place: Sweden...
AACTCCGGAGGGGCTGAATCTCGACCACGTCGCCCAATGCCATGCCATCGTCCTGATTGAGCGCGTGATCGAACCCGAAGAGCTGAAGAGCATGAGCGCCGTGATCGAAAGCCAGCGCCAGCTTGAAGACGTCGTCGAAGATCTGATCAGCTCCGTCCACGGCATCCCCAAAAAACGCGGCGGCCTGATCTACGACACCGAGGACATTACGTAGCGTATGGGTCAGGGAAATGCGACCGATTCAACGCCTTCCGGAAATGCTCCGTGCCCCATCCTTTCCACTTTTTTCTGCGAAAAGGGTGGGAATCGACGATCCATTCCCCGATGAAATCTAAAAGTTTTATATTTTCTTGGACATGGCATTACAAGTGTGGAACCTGATAGCGCAAAATCTGCTCATCGACAGTGACAAGAACCAAACCCTCAAGGTGCGCCTGCGCCACCAGAAGCCGGTCAATGGGATCGCGATGCAGTGGCGGAAGCCCTCCGGCCCACTCGGCGTGTTCAACGGTGATGGGAAGGGACCGGAATCCATGAATCTCAATGGATCTTCCAACCGTTCCCCCAAAAGCCAACTTTCCCGAAGCGCGTTTGATGGCGATCTCCCAAACCGTTACGGCACTGACGAAGACCTCGTTTTGAGGCAAGGCAATGGCCGAGTGAAACGACTCCGGCAATTTGGGATCATCGGAGTCCCACCACAGAAAGGAATGCGTGTCGAGCAGCAGTTTCATTCTCTATAGCCCAAAATCCTGGAGTACATCTTCCGGCAGCGGAGCATCAAAGTCGTCGGCGATAAAGGTAATCCCCAACAAATTCCGCCCGGATATACGCGGCTGTTCAGACTCCTCCGCCAAAGCAACCAACCGCGCCTTTGGCTTGCCCGCCTTGGCGATCACGAACTCCTCGCCAGTTGCAACCCGCTCTACCAGGCTGGAGAGTTGCGTCTTCGCTTCGTACAAATTCACCTGTGTGCTAGCCATCGCTGCCTCCTCATCCGGAGCTAAACTGTGGGCCGCCCGGCCCTGTTGGTCATTAGTCTCATCGGGAAGAAAGAATTTGTTGGATTCTTCATCTCCAAGGAAGAATTCCAGCGGAATATCCTCATAGAAATCCTCCGAAATGTAGGTGATTCCCAGCAGATTTTGTCCCCATGGCAAAGGTTCCGGCTTCTTTGCCGTATCCTCTGGCTCGGACGGCGGAATCTGATTTGCTACCATGGCTGTCTTCCTCTATTCAAATTGTGGACCGATTTACCAGGTTGGTCAAGTTGGTCAAGGCTAACCGAAACCGGCGTCCTCCCAACCCGCCACAGCCGCTTTCGCCGCCCCAGGTCTGAGAGGGTCCGCGCCGGGCCGATTTGCGATACGATGCAAACGAGCGATGAATTCCGAAGACACTCTGCCCGTTGCCCTGCCCGTCGGCCCACATGGCCGTTTTGCCGCCGCCTGCCGCGTGCTGGAGGAGGCCATCGCCGCCCGCGCCTTTCCCGGCTGCGCCTTCGGAGTGCTAGTCGGCAATGAAGTTGTGCTCGCAGACGCTCTGGGTCATTTCACCTATGACGAAGCCTCCCCCGCCGTCACACCGGAGACCGTCTACGACATAGCCAGCATCACCAAGGTTGCCACGACCACCGCCGCGGCGATGCTGCTCCACCAGCGTGGCCTGCTGCGCCTGGAAACGCCCTTGGGCGAGCTGCTGCCCGGCTTCGTGTCAGCACGCGCTCCAGGCGACCCGGCCCTCCGCGTGACGCTGCGCCATCTGCTGGCCCACAACTCCGGGCTGCCCGGTTACATCGAGTTCTTCCGTACCGCGGCCACGCCCGATGCGCTCTTGAGAGCCTGCCTGGAGCTGCCGCTCAAAGCAGAGCCGGGGGCGCAATCGGAGTACTCCGATCCCGGCTTCATTCTCCTGGGCAAGGCGCTGGAAGTGCTGACCGGCGAGAGTCTCGCTCCCTGGGTGCGTCGCGAAGTCTTTCAGCCGCTGGGCTTGACGGCAACGAGCTTTTGCCCTCCCGCCGAGGCGCGAAGCCTCATTCCGCCCACCGAGGAGGACACCACTTACCGCCATCGCGTGATTCAGGGCGAGGTTCAGGACGAAAACGCCTGGCTTCTTGGAGGCGTAGCCGGTCACGCCGGGCTATTTTCCAATGTGCTCGACCTGCTGCGCTTTGCCCGCGAGATTCTCGCCGCCGCTTCCAGTACCGAAGAGGCTCGCCTCATTGACGCGACGACGGTCGAACTCTTTGCCCAAAGGCAAAGCCCGCCGGGTTCTTCGCGGGCGTTGGGTTGGGATACACCCTCGGAAAACTCTTCATCCGGCCGGCATTTTTCGCCTCATTCCATTGGCCATCTTGGCTTCAGCGGCTGTTCGCTGTGGATCGACCTGGAGGCCGGGATTGCCGTTGCACTGCTGACGAATCGCACTTGGCCCGGCCGCCAGAGCCAACTGATTCGCCAGGTAAGGCCCGCCTTTCACAACGCCGTCCGTGAGGCGCTGTAAGACTTCCGCAACCTGCGCTTGCTTCATTCGCAGAGAATTCTCTTCGGAGTTGACTGCTTTGCAGATACAATAAAAACTGGGGACTGACGCGATGCTTACCAGCTCGATGATGCAGGAAACGGCCGCCACCCAAAAAGAAGATACGAAGATCAACCAGGCCTCCCTGCTTCAGCAACTGACAACCGAGAGCCAGAACGAAGCCTCTCAAGGCTTTGACACAAAATCCGCGCTGGAGATCGCTCGCATCATCAACCACGAGGACGCAAAGGTTGCCTCAGCGGTTAAGAAGGCGATTCCGGAGATTGCGCTGGTCATCGACCAGGTGGCGCGCAGTCTGCGCGAGGGCGGCCGGTTGATCTACGTCGGCGCCGGCTCCAGCGGGCGGATTGCCGCGCTGGACTCCTCCGAATGCCCGCCCACCTATTCGACGGCCCCCGGACAGGTGCAGTACATCATGGCCGGCGGACCCAAAGCGTTAGCTTCGGCCGTCGAGGTCAACGAAGACTCCGAAGAGCTGGGCCAGCGGGACATCGCCCGCCGCCGCCCCACGCGCAAGGACGTTGTGGTGGGCGTCTCCGCCTCCGGCCGCACCCCCTACGTCGTGGCCGCCGTAGCCTATGCCCACGCACGCGGCGCCCACACCGCCGCCGTCACCTGCAATCACGAGACTCCTCTGGCCGCGGCCGCCGACATCACCATCATTGCCGACGTCGGCCCCGAGGTCATCTCCGGCTCCACGCGCTTGAAGGCCGGCTCCGCCCAGAAGATGGTCCTGAACATGATCACCACCGGCGCCATGACCCGCCTGGGCTATGTCTACGAAAACCTGATGGTCAATGTCCACATGCAGAACTCCAAACTGGTCGAGCGCGGCATCCGCATCCTGATGTGCGCCTGCAAGATCGACCACGAGGCCGCGGTACAGATCATCAAGAGCGCCGGCCGCAGCGTCCCGGTGGCGCTGGTGATGCTCAAGGCCAAAGTCGACAAGCCGGAGGCCGTTCGCCGCCTCGCCAAATCCGACGGCAACGTGCGCTTGGCCATTGAGGACAATGTGCTGGAGCTGTAAAGAATTTTGCTCGGACGAACTTCAACCTGCTCAGCGCGTCGCCCTCGGCAACTTTCCAATCGCATCGGTAACAATCCCCGGCGTCAGCACCTCGGGAAGCATTTTCGGCTGGCTCTGTCCCGGAGCGTAGAGCGCGTAAGCGGGCACTCCGCTACGGCCCAGGGCCGTCAAGGCTTGCGTGATCGCCTCGTCGTGGCGGGTCCAGTCGGCGCGCAGCAAGGCAACGTGGGCGGCCTGGAAGGCTTTCTTCACCTGCGGCTGATTCAGTGCTATGCGCTCATTCACCTGGCAGCTCAGGCACCAGGCTGCGGTAAAGTCCACAAAGACCGGGCGGCCCTGGGACTGATAAGCCGCCAGGAGTTGCGGCGACCACGGCTCCCACGCGCCGGCAGCAGCGGAAGCTAATCCCGTATTTCCTGTTGGTTCCATCGATGCTTTCGCGTCTCCCACCAGCCTTTGCCCGAAGACGGCCAGAGCGATGACCCCGAGCAGGATGAGCGCTGCTACGGCTGTAGCCCAGCGTTTCGCCGGCCAGCGGCCCAGAAACCATCCGGCAATGGCCAACAGCAGGAAGCTCGCCAGCAGCGCGGCCAGCACGCTTGCTCCGTAGGCTGCGGCGAGTATCCAGGCCAGCCAGATCACCGTGGCGAAGATGGGCACGGCGACGGCCTGGCGCAGCACCTCCATCCACACGCCGGGTTTGGGTAGCAGGCACGTCCAGGCCGGTTGCAGCGTGAGCGCCACATAAGGCGCGGCCAATCCCAGCGCCAGCGCCGTGAAAACGGCAAAGGTGACCGCCGGGGATTGGGCCAAAGCATAGCCGATCGCCGCTCCCATGAAGGGCGCGGTGCAGGGCGTGGCAACGACGACCGCCAGAACGCCGGTGAAGAAACTGCCCGTGTAGCCTTGCTTTTCCGCCAGCGAACCACCCGCCGAGGTCAGCGTCAAGCCGATCTCGAACTGCCCGGCCAGCGAAAGGCCAAGAAAGAAGAGCAGCCCGGCCATCAGCGCCAGAAAAACCGGCGACTGGAACTGGAAACCCCAGCCGAGGGTCGCTCCCGCCGCGCGTAAGCCCAGCAGCACTGCGACCAGCGCCCAGAAAGAGACTAGAATCCCCGCCGAGTAGACCAGCCCATGCGCCCGCAGCTTGTGCAGTTCCCCGTGGCCGGAATGAACTAGCCCTAGCCCCTTCAAAAAAAGCACCGGAAAGACACAGGGCATCAGGTTCAGCAACAGTCCGCCGAGAAAGGCGAGGCCAGAGGTCCGTAGCAGCAAAGTCCAGGAAAGTGGTGGCGCAGTGATTGCGGCGGGTCCAGATTGATTGGCGAGAGCTTGAGGCCCTGAGGCTTGCTCCTTAGAAGCCTCGCCCGCCGCTGTCCCTTGTTCGACAGGCGCAGCCGTCACCCCCGGCAGCAGCGCGACAATCTCGTACGCCCGCCCGCCGGAGAGCTCCAGAACGCCCCTCAACTGCGCAGGATTCGCTCTAAGACTCGCGTCTTTCTTCAGGTCAAGAATCAATCCATTCGCGGTCGGCGTGAGCTTTTGCGGGGCAGGATTGTCGATGATGTCCTGATCTTCCGGGAAAAAAGTTGCTGATAGTTCTCGCCGGCCGGTTTCGACAGTGAGACGGAAGCCTTCTTTTGTCGGTTGGAAGGTTGCGCGGTCGTTTGGCGGCAGCGCGTCGGGGAGCAGAACAGCCAGTCGCTTCCAAATCTCTGCGCCTGGCCCATCATCCGGTTCCCCAGCAGGCGCGGTTGCGAGAATCTTCTGCGTGATTTCAAGATCCGCTTTGCCCGGAATGCAGCTCCCGCGGCAGACCAGCCAATCGACTTTGGCGTGCAGGACCGCTGTTCCCGGTTTCACCGATTTTGCAATCACCAGCCGGAACGGGAAGAGTGCTTCATTCTCGTAGCCGTAGTCCATCAACGGTCCAAGCGGCAGCCGCTTCGGCGCAGTGAACTGCAACGGCTCCGCCGTCATTCCTTCGGGAAGCGTCCAGTGAATGTGCGGTGGTTCGCCGGCATCGCCGGGATTCTTCCAATAGACGTGCCAGCCCGGCTCCAGTTTGAAGTAGAGGCCTCCATGATCGCCCGCGCCCGGAAAGAGTTGAGCTTTGCGAAAGACAAGCTGTACATGCACATGGTCATCATCGAAGGAATCGGACGCCGCGCGCGCGGACAGCCCAGCGCAGAGCAGAAAGAACAGAGCGAAAACGTAGCGTGGAAGACGCATTGTTGTAATCAGGCCTCTTGACGTGCCGCTAACTCCGCAAACACCGTTAACAACGCGCCCACCGCTACTTGCGCGCCCAATAAGCGCGATGGCCGAGGTAGCTGGCGTCGTCCAGATTGGCCAGTATCACGCGCCGCAGGGCCAGCACGTCCAGGTCGCCGGTCTGCTTGTAGAGTACGGTGCCGTCGGGCGCCAGCAAAATCGTGTAGGGTACGCCCGACTCCCACTTGGGATCGAAGGCCGCCTGCATCGCATACGTATCCGCAGACGCGAAGATCAGGTTGCGCCCGGTGGCGTGCTGCTTCTGGAGAAACTTCATCACACCGGGTTTTTCATCGGGCAGATTCGTCGCCACCGTGACCATCTCGAGATCGCGCATCCGGAACATGCGGTAGGTCGTTTCCAGGTCGGGGAACTCGACCACGCAGGGGCCGCACCATGTGGCCCAGAAATTGACCAGCAACAGCTTTCCGGCCGGGTTGGCGCGCAGCTTCTTGAGCGTCTCAGCTGTGGCATCTTCGAGCGTCACCGGCTCGGCTTCGATCTTTTTGAGATACTCCTGGCCGCTGGCTATCTTCGACTTCCACTTGGTCGAGCAGCCGAAGACGCCGGTATGGTCCACCAGTACCGGCTTGTCGGCCAGCAGGGCGTCGATGGCGTTGCGCGTGTCCTGTGTCGTCACCAGCGACTCGCGCTGGCTATTGTCCACGCGGCCTTCATAGCGCAGCTTGCGCTGGGCATCGAAGATGAAGACGTGCGGCGTGGCCTTGGGGCCGTATGCGTTGGCCGTGGCCTGCGTGGCGCCGTCGTAAAGATAAGGGAAGTTGAAGTGCCTGTATGCTGCGCGGACCTTCATATCTTCCAGGCCGTCGCCCACGTCGGTCCAGGCCAGCTCGTCCAGCCGCACGGCCTCCGGATCGTTAGGCTCAATCATCACGAACTGGACGCTCTTGCCCTTGTAATCCTCGACCAGCTTTTTGAGCCGCGATTCGTAGAGCTGCGCCGTGGGACAGTGGTCGCAGGTGAAGACGATCACCAGCACCTTTGCGGCCTTGTATTCGGCCAGCGTATGAGTTTTGCCGTCGATTCCCGGCAGCGAAAAATCCGGGGCAGCTGAACCCAGAGCTAGCGTGGGGTGGGCAGTGGGATCCTCGGCGGAGCAGTGCGGCAGCGCCAGCGCCAAAAGCAATGCGCCAACAACCGCACCGACGCTACTCAACGCAACCAGTCCCGATCGTCTCTCTCTCATCGAATGCAACCTCACGATTCTTCGCTCTGGGAAAGTATACCGCCGGCCGCTAAACGTCCAGATCGTCGTCCGGCTCGGCGGCTACAGCGGTGCCGCGGCGCTTGGCCAGCAGATAGCCGCGCAGGAACGGCTCCAGGTAGCCGTCCAGCACCTTGTCCACGTCGCCCACCTCGACCTTGGTGCGATGGTCCTTGGCCATGCGATAGGGCTGCAAGACGTAAGAGCGGATCTGCGAGCCGAAGTTGATCTCCAGCTTGGAGTCTTCCAGCTTCTTGGTGACGGCGCGCTTCTTGTCGAGTTCGTATTCATAGAGCCGCGAGCGCAGAATCTTCATCGCTTTCTCGCGATTCTTGTGCTGACTGCGTTCGTTCTGGCAGCAGACGACGATGCCCGTGGGTAGGTGGGTCATGCGCACGGCTGAATCCGTGGTATTCACGTGCTGGCCGCCCTTGCCGCCGGAGCGGTAGGTGTCGATGCGCAGATCTTCCACCTTCACGTCCACATGGATGGTTTCGTCGATCTCCGGCGAGACATAGACGGACGCAAACGAAGTGTGCCGCCGCTTGGCCTGGTCGAAGGGCGAGATGCGCACCAGCCGGTGCACGCCGCTTTCGCCGGCCAGTTGTCCGAAGGCGTACTCACCGAGGATGGTGAAGGTGGCCGACTTGATGCCCGCCTCCTCGCCGTCCTGGTAGTCGTTCATCTCGGTTTTGAAGCCCTGCTGCTCGGCCCAGCGCAAGTACATCCGAAGCAGCATCTCGGCCCAATCCTGGCTCTCTGTGCCGCCCGCGCCGGGGTGTACGGTGACGATAGCGTTCATCGCGTCGGCCTCGCCGTTGAGCATCGTCCGAGCTTCCAGGTCTTCGTTGAATGCAGCCAGCGCCTTGATCTCGCTCTCGATCTCGCCGAGCACGTCCTCGCCCTCGCGAGCCAGCTCGATGTAGGTCTCGATCTCGCCGCTGCGGCGCAGCAACTCCTCATCGTCGGCGACCATGACCTCCAGGCGCTTTTTCTCGCGCATCAATGGTTTAGTCGCGTTGGGATTGGACCAGAGGGCCGGATCGGCCAGTTTGGTTTCTATTTCGGCGAGTTCCCTGCGGATACGAGCAGGGTCAAAGATACTCCCGCAGGTCGCGCACTTGATCGCGGACGGGAGCGTAAGCGAATTCGAGATCGTTCAATGACATGGCTTGGCTCTTAAGACCTGACTTTGGTTTGGACTGTGAAGCTGCGTTCTATCAACTGTTCTAAGAGTATCACCGCACCAGTTTTAGCGGATTCAGAGTCCCTTAACATACAGTGCGAATTCAACCCAAATCCCGGGAACGGTAGCTGGGGCACCCATTCTTCGCGGAAGATTGAGAAGCGCCCAGCCGCCAGCCTCATCAGAGCTATAATTGCAATGAAATTGAGTGCCAGACAAAGGGCTAACGCGCACGAACGGTCTGGGAGGATATCCGCATGATGCGTACACAGCGGTGGCGTCTCGCTATCATCCCTCGCTTGGGATGCAGTTCCGGCCTCAGACATCGTCCGGTATTAGCGATGAAAGTCTGGGCTGTGGCCAACGCATCCATCTTGATCTTTCTTGCCGGGTGCGGCGGCGGGTCCGGCAACTCTATCCCTCCGAGCCTGACTTTGTCCGTCGCTCCAGCCGCGACACTGGTTTATCCCGCGCAGGCCGCGGCTACGGTGAATGTGAGCCTCGTCCGTCAAGGATCAACGGGTAGTGTCACACTCAGTGTGCAGGAGCTGCCAACAGGCGCGTCGGTTGTCGTACAGTCGCCAGGCGCGTCCAACGCGGGTTCTCTCATGATCTCCGCGGGAACCGCCGCCGCGGGCGTCTACCCGCTGGTTGTAACCGGCAGCGATGGCACGACCAGCGCTTCGGCGACACTTCCACTGACCATCGGCGCAGTGGTTCAAATCAGCAATACAAAGACGGGCAGGTTCAGTGAATTCATGTCCGATTCGCTTCTGCCCGACGACTGGGATGAGCAGTTCTTTGTCCAGAACCCGACGGCCACTCAGATTCTGGGCGACCTTTTGCCGCAGCACATCCGATTGCAGGAGGCAGGGAATGGCGTCGCGCAGATGTCGGCCAGCAGTTGGGACTTCACCGTTCTTGACGCCACCACGCAGCCCGTGCTCACGGTGGGCGATCAAAGCCCGGAGATGCAAATCCGCCAGGGGCCTGCGTTTATGTACGTCGGCGATGACAATGCCAACAGCTTCCTGGATCCGAGCTTCCAGCAGTTTGCAACCTACTCCCAAAACCTTGTGAAGTATTACAATACCGGCGGCTTCACCTCTTCCGACGGGGTGTTTCACGTCTCGCCCTCGTATCCGGACCACAAGATTACCTGGTGGGGCATCTACAACGAGCCCGATACCAACAACAACCTGACGCCGCAGCAATACGTCCAGATGTACAACACCGTGGTCCCGGCGATGCAGGCGGCTGATCCCTCGCTGAAATTCACTGCCATGGAACTTGCGTATTTGTGGGGGCCAGAGGCGACACAGACGTGGGTTCCACCTTTCGTGCAGGGCGTTACCGCCCGGGTCGACGTCATGGCCACGCATTACTACGCGGGCTGGCAAATTTCTGCCTTCGATGACCAGTGGTTCGGCGCAGTGCCGGGATTTGCCGCAGATGTGCGTTATATCTATTCACAGATGGCTACCAACCCGGCGCTGGCCTCCGTGCCGGTGTGGGTTACAGAAAATAATGTTGACTGCTTCGTTGCTGTGGGGCCGAATGGTTATGCCCTCGATTCAGATCCACGAGGGTCGAGTCCCTTTTTTGCGGCATGGAGACCCTATGTTTTTTCGCAACTGGGAAAAGCCGGAGCTCAGGCGCTCTATCACTTCACCTTCAATGCCAACCCTCAATACGGCGAAGTTGACCAGAATAATGCAAGTCTCTTCTGGCTCAGCTACTGGGTGGATTACTGGCTGGCGCGCAAGTTTCCTGCGCCGCCTGGGGCCGACCTGCTGACCTATACATCAACGGACACGTCCGACATCGAAATTCTGCCGGTTCAAAACCCCGACGGCAGCGTAACCGTGATGATTGTCAACTATGCGGTCAAAGAGTGGGGGGATACGAACGGATCAGGCGCGCCGCGAACAGTGCTGGTTGATACGTCGGCATTCGGAAATTTCTCCTCAGCAAGCCTGTTGCTCATCGACGGAAACACAAATGTTGCGACTGGCCCGACAGCTTCTTCCGTTACTCCCGCGGCACAGACTCCCATTGCGTTCACCGGCTATGGCGTGGCGTTTCTGACATTGAAATAGTCGTTCAAGAAAGTCGATTTCAAGTCATACTGATTCAACACGGCGGGTTGGCCCACATCTCAATCAAGCACCAAGTTTGTGTGTTCCAGGTCTGGATTCTCAGACCTGGGAACGAACAGCCTGCTCACGTCGATTATTCGGCTCTACGCCACCTTGATCTCTTCGAGTAGATCGGGATGACGATCCAGGACTTTGAGCAGCCAATCTGCTTTAAGTCGTTCTTGTCGATCATCATCGCGCAGTCTGCGAATGAAGGACTCAGAATCCTCCACACCGACTCGATTCTTCCAAAGTCCAACCGACTGGCGCAGCAGCTTTCTTGCCGACCAGCCCACACCGCACATTGCCAGCACGGCACAGAGATACGCAAAAACGTCGCCGTGGGCGGTGTAGAAGGTCACATCGTCGCGGAAACCGTAGCCAGTGGGCAGCGCGTCAGCCTGGTGGCGGGGGATGGACTGGCGGACGCGGCCATAAGGGTCGATGACCGCTGTGACGCCGTTGTTGGTGTCGCGCAGAAGCCAGCGGCGGTTTTCGATGGCCCTCATGCGTGCCATGTTCAAGTGCTGCCAGGGGGCGCTGGTGTCGCCGTACCAGCCGTCGTCGCTGAGGTTGACCAGCACCTCGGCGCCCAGTTG
>Ga0182027_10014313_pt1 | contig 10992 bp, 9 predicted proteins | sample 712E1DmetaG_FD_121300 | JGI IMG/M metagenome (GOLD analysis project Ga0182027, IMG submission 121300) | Permafrost microbial communities from Stordalen Mire, Sweden - 712E1D metaG (Illumina Assembly) | ecosystem: Environmental > Terrestrial > Soil > Wetlands > Permafrost | place: Sweden...
ATTTGAATTCGCAAAACGCCTTGTTAAAGAAGGGCATAATATCACATTTTTCTCCAGAGCTTTCCCAAATTGTCTGGAAGAAGAAGTGATAGACGGCGTAAAGATTATAAGAAGAGGAAATAGATTCACTGTTTATCTAGAGGCCTATTTTTATTATAGAAAGCTTAAGAAAAAGCCGAATAGGGTAATAGACATGATTAATACGATATGTTGGCAAACACCACTTTATGTACCAAAGGAAAACAGGCTTGCTTACGTTAACCAATTAGCAAAAGAAGTATTTTTTTTTGAACTGCCAAAGCCGATATCTTACGTAGCATATCTCTTGGAAGAATTTCAATATCTTTTTTACAAAAATACTCGTTTTCTATGCTATTCAAATAGTACGAGTAAAGATTTACAAAAATTAGGTATAAGAAACGAGAATATAAGTATCTTTCCGATGGGACTTGATCATCAAAGATATAAAGTGAGCAAAGGAAAAACGAAATACCCACTTTTTATCTACGTAGGAAGACTGGTTAAGATGAAAAGGGCCGATTTGTGCATAAAATCTTTTAGCATTATATCCAAAAAATATAAAAACGCGAGACTGGCGGTCATCGGAAATGGTCCCGATGAGGAAAGACTTTATGCTCTGGTAAAAAAAATTAAGCTTTCAAAAAGCGTCACTTTTGTAAATAAGAACAATTTCTTTCTTAAAAAACATAGATTGGACATAAAAATTAAACTAATGCAGGATGCCTGGTGTTTATTACTTCCTTCGGTCAAGGAAGGATGGGGAATGGTGGTGACTGAAGCGGCCGCCTGCGGCACGCCGTCCATAGTTAGTAACGTTACGGGGCTTAGAGACTCAGTGCTAAAAGACAAGACTGGTTTGATTTTGTCAAAAGATCCGAGCGTGGATGAAATGTCGGGCGCAATCTTAAAAATGATAGAAAATAATGTTCTAAGAAATAAAATGTCAAAAAATTCCATCGTCTGGGCTAAGAATTTTGATTGGGATAAAAGCTATAAAGAATTTAAAGACTTGATTATAAAATGAAAAATAATTTGCCATTAGTTTCAGTTATTATCCCAACGAGAAATTCCGGGGATACAATTGAAGCTTGCTTAAAAAGTATCAAGGCCCAATCTTACGAAAACATTGAAATTATTGTAGTTGATAATAATTCAACCGATAAGACAAAAGCTGTTGCTGGCAAATATACGAAACAGATTTTAAATAAAGGACCGGAGAGAAGCGCGCAAAGAAATCTTGGTGCTTTTAAATCAAAAGGGGGATATCTGCTTTTCATAGACAGCGATATGGAGTTGTCAAAGAAAGTGGTTGAAGATTGTGTTAATAAATTAAAAACCGAAAACTTAAAACATAAAATCGGGGGAATAATAATTCCGGAAGAATCTTTTGGGGAAGGGTTTTGGGCTAAATGTAAAATTCTTGAGAGAAGCTTTTACTTTGGGGTAGACTGGATTGAAGCCCCAAGATTTTTTTCTAAAGCAGTGTTTAATCAATTTAAAGGCTATGATGAAAAACAAACAGGAACAGAGGATTACGATTTGCCACAAAGAATCAAGACAAAACTTGGACAAGATTCGATATTAAGAATAAAAGGCCTGATTTATCATAACGAAGGAAGGCTGCGACTAGGCTATACATTAAAGAAAAAATTTTACTATGTAAAAACTGCCGGAGCTTACGTAAGCAAAAAATCAAACAAAGATTATTTCAAGAAGCAATCGGATATTTTAGAAAGATACAAACTATTTTTTTCCCATCCAATAAAACTGTTTAGAAATCCCGCATTGGGTTTTGGAATGCTATTCATGAAAACCAGTGAATTTTTAGCGGGAGGTGTGGGTTATTTTAAAAAGAAATAATATAAAAATGAATATGAAAATTCAACAAAATTCATTTACAATATTTGCTCATGCGATTGAAGGAACTACGGGAGTAGGTGATGAACTAACAGAATATTTGTTTAAAGAAAAAGCACAAAAAATAGTTTTAATAAAGTTTCCTTTTTTCTTTTCTACAAAAAAGGCCATAAAAGTTTACATTATCACTCAACATAAAAAGCTAAGTCGTGAATCAATAATAAAATTCTATAAACCGGAAATAGTTTCCTATATTAAGGATTTTTTATATGCCCTTTACTATGGTGTATTCTTCTGTCGGAATACTGAATTGCTCATATGTACTAACAATTTATTGGCAACAGCAGGGATTTTTCTTAAGAAGATGGGATTTGTGCATAAAGTGGTATATTATATGATTGATTATACTCCAAAGAGATATTCAAATTTTGTACTCAATAAAATCTATATTGCATTGGATAACTTCGCCTGCGAAAATGTAGATATTGTATGGTCATTAAATAGACAAATGCTTCAAGCTAGATTTGACAATAATGGGTTATCAAGCGAGCGTGTAACTTATGCTATCGTTCCCATTGGAAACACTTCTCATCTGCATAAAATTACTGACTATGAAAATTTCGAACAGAATAAAATAGTATATTTTGGAGGAATTTTAAAAAGCAAAGGAGCAGAGTTATTTGTTCCGATAGCACAATCATTATTAAGTAGGGGCATTTCACAGTTTACATTTATTCTTATAGGGGGTGGCGATGTTGCATATTTACGTCAGAAAGTTAAACGTAACAAATTAGAAAAATATTTTAAAATCTATGGTCCCATAGACAATCAGAGGAAAATTGAATCAATGCTATTTCATTATGGAGTTGCTATTGCACCTTATTTCCCGGAGGATAAAAATAATTTCTCTTATTACGCTGATCCAGGAAAGGTTAAAGTGTATCTCGGTTGCGGTTTACCAATAATTATTACAGATGTTCCGCCTATTGCGAAAGACATTGTTCGTAAAAAGGCAGGCCTCATAGCCGGATATAACGCAGACGCATTTGCGAATGCGATAACCCACATTATAAAAAGTAAACGTATCTATAGGGAATTTAAGAACAATGCTGTTAAATTTGGAAAAGATTTCTCCTGGGATGCAATTTATAAGAAAGCTCTTGATTGCATACTTTAGAACATTTATAATTGCTTTATGCAAACTAAGACACTTCCACGTAAAGCAGTATTGGTTTGTGGAGCTGGAGGATTTATAGGAAGCCATTTGGTTAAAAGTCTAAAGAGAGAAGGATTTTGGGTAAGGGGAGTTGATCTTAAAAAACCAGAATTTAACAAAACAGAGGCTGATGAATTTGTAGTTGGAGATCTTAGAGATCAAAAATTATGCAAAAGAGTATTTAGTCACCCTTTTAACGAAGTATATCAACTAGCGGCTGATATGGGCGGAGCTGGGTATATCTTTACAGGAGAACACGATGCAGATGTTATGCATAATTCAGGGCAGATTAATCTAAATGCTTTATATTATGGTCAATTGGCTAAAATAAAAAAAATTTTTTTCTCTTCTTCAGCCTGTATTTATCCAGCTCATAATCAAACAGATCCTAATAATCCTGGACTTTCAGAAGATACAGCTTATCCCGCCGCTCCAGACAGCGAATATGGTTGGGAAAAATTATTTAGTGAGCGCATGTATCTTGCTTATAATCGTAATTACGGTATGGAAGTACACATTGCTAGATTCCATAATATTTTCGGACCGGAAGGCAGCTGGAATAATGGAAAAGAAAAATCTCCCGCGGCAATATGTCGAAAAATTGCTCAAACTCATGAAGGTGGAACAATCGAGATATGGGGAGATGGTAAGCAAACAAGATCGTATTTGTACATAGATGAGTGTCTGGAAGGCGTGCGTAAGTTAATGAATTCAAATTTTGCCGGCCCCGTAAATATCGGATCAGGAGAAATGGTTTCCATAAATAAACTAGCGGAAATGGTAATGGAAATTGCCAATAAAAAAGTTAAAATAAAACATGTTAAAGGACCATTAGGAGTTCGGGGAAGAAAATCAGATAATAAATTGATAAAAAAGAAATTAGGATGGACACCTAGTAAACCACTGAATGAAGGTTTAATAAAAACCTACAAATGGATAGATGAGCAACTCAAACATCAATAAAACTTCATGATGAACTACCGTGAATTAGCTTATAAGTTATAAATAATGAATAAAAGAGAACACTATAAGAAACAAATTTCTTATTTTGGGCATGAATTTTCCAGAATAAAAGAATACTCTCTTAAACCTTGGCAATTAAGTCATCTCAAACGCATTAAAAAGAGTTTTAATGTTAAAAATTACAAAAGCAAGACTCTTATCGATATCGGAACAGGTTCGGGCTACGTAGCGATAGAAATGGCAAAACTTGGTTTTAATGTAATTGCATGTGACCTGACGCGTGAAGCACTTAATAATATTGCGCGTTTCAAAAAACAACTAAAATTAAAAAACATAAAACTTATCGAATGCAAAGCAGAAAAAATTCCAATTAAAAAGCATAGCGTTGATTTTGTAGTTGCAAATGCCCTTCTTGAACATATTCCCAACGAGCAAGAGGCCATAGAAGAATGGAAACGCATACTGAAGCCTGACGGGAAAATGTATATAACGGTTCCGTTAAAATATAGATATGTATGGCCCTTTTTTTGGCCAATAAATTATATTCACGATAAAAAAATCGGTCATCTTCGACGATATGATACAGGAGACCTCAGGAAGAAATTTGGATTCGTCATCAAGGACTATTTTTACACAGGACATTTTTTAAAAGTTGCAGGAACAATCCTATCAATTCTTTTAAGGACAGAAATTTTTTTGAAATTACTTGAGGATTGGGACAATAAAGTTTTAAAAAAAAGATTTGGTGCAAGTAATGTTGCCGTGGTATTTGAAAACAAAAAGTGAATAATGAAAAAAAAATTAGAAGCTTACGGTCAGTATAAAAAAGATATATTTGAAAAATTAGGAGTAGAGTTTAAAAAGGGCGCTAAGATTTTGGATTTAGGATGTGGTGATGGTGTTGATTCGTTAATATTAAAGAATGTTTTCGGTCTGAATGCCTACGCATGCGATATTTATCAAGATAACAATTTTAAAATTATTAAGGGAGTGATATTTAGAAAAGGAGGAATCTTTAACATCCCTTACGAAAACAACTTCTTCGATTATGTATTTCTTCATGATGTCTTGCATCATGTCGATGAACACAAGCAGCGGTATGAAAAACATCTGAAAGGACTTTCGGAATTAAAAAGAGTAATAAAGAAAGACGGAATGATCATTATCATAGAAGGAAATCGTTATAATCCATTATTTTACCCCCATATGGTTAAGTTTAGGGGGCATGAGCATTTTCGACAAGATTATTTTAAGAAAATCATTCTCGATGTTTTTCCGAAAGCAAAATTTAAATTCTTTGAAGCCCATTTATATCCCCAATCTTTTCTAGCGGTTTTTAAAGTATATGAAAAGATTATGGAAAAGATAGCTCCTTCTCCAATTAAAGCTTATAATGTTGCTATTATTAAGATGTGAGATTTTTAGTAGTTATCTAATGCGAAATAAAGAAGAAAGATAATCTCTCGCGAAAAAATTAAATATAAAGTTGTTTCATATGAAATATAAAAGTATTTTTTGGGTTACAGCAGATCATTTAAAAAACGTAGGGAATTTTAAGGATTATCTAGTAGACAATACGGACTATTTAGTTGCCTATCATTTTCCCGCTAGCTTCTTGAAAACACAAAGCTATATGGAGATATATAGCAACGGCGAAAAGGTCTATTCAAAAAGATTTCCCGCTTTTTCATCTCTTCATCCCTTTCTAAAAATTGTTCAATACTATATGCTCGTTTATTATATCTTAATAAGATATGTTAGGGTAGGAAGTTTTGCGTTGGTGGTAATAGCTCCTTTTTGTTTTTTGTCGGGAATTGTCTCTTTTCTAAAAAAAATTGAATTTGTTCTTTGGATAGGTGACTATATACCAGCGAAAACAACCAGCGTACAATTTATGAATAAAATAATAGATTACTATAGTGAGCATTTGCCTTATGTCCTTTATGAAAGTCCTACTCTTGCTAAAGTTTATTTAAATAAGATGGACGAGACTAGTGTTTCTAAAAAATACAGAGCAACAGTAACGTTGGGAATTAAAAAAAATTACACGAGAGAGAAAAAAGTAAACAAAAATCTAAGGTTAGGATTTATAGGTGTGATAAGAGAGCAGCAGGGATTAGAATTGGTGTTTGATTATCTCCAAAAAAATATGTCAGAGAATATCATATTTGAGATCGTTGGAGGAGGATATAGATTAGAATATTACAAGGAATTAGCAAAAAAAATGAGGATAAAGAATAAAATTATTTTTCATGGTCCAGTTGAAGATGTTTCTCTAATTTTTAAGAAATGGGATATAGCGCTTGCTTTATATGCTAATAAAAAAGATAATTTATCGGTTTATTGCGAGCCAACAAAAATAAAGGATTATCTTTCTTATTGCATTCCAGTTATTACTACTAAAACGACATATTTTCATAAAAATATAGCTCTTTTTGGAGCGGGTGAAGTCATAAGTGAAAATGTCAAAAACCTATCAAATGCGATTGAAAAGATACAAAATAATTATGACAAATACATAAAGGGTGTAAATAAAATAGTCGATAAACTCGAGTATGATAAATGGTATGCTGATAATTTCAAATTTATGGAGGAGACAAAGTGAATAAAGTAATTGTTACCACAACAATTAACTCTCCAAGTAAAGCTATTAAATTTTTTGCACAAAAAAAAGGATGGTCATTAATAATCATAGGTGACTTAATTACACCTCACGAATTATTTAGGAAGCTTGAGAAAGAAAATAAAAACGTTATTTACTTATCACCGAAAGATCAAGAAATAAGGTATCCAAAACTAAGCAAAGCGATTGGCTGGAGAAAAATACAGAGAAGAAATATAGGGTATGTAGAGGCTTATAGATTAGGAGCAGATGTGGTTGCTAGCGTGGATGATGACAATATTCCTTTAAAGGGATGGGGAGAGAATCTCTTAGTTGGTAAAACTATCGAAGTAAATTATTATAGAACGAAATTAGAAAGCTTCGATCCCATAGGTGCAACTAACTATCCGCAATTATGGCACCGTGGATATCCATTACAGCTTTTATCAAAAAGAGATTACAAAAATAAAACAAGAAAAGAAATAAATCCGGATATTCAAGCTGGCTTTTGGAACGGGGATCCTGATGTTGACGCAATTTGCAGAATGGAGTATTCTCCTGAATGCGAATTTAAAGATAAATATTTTCCAATAGCAAGTAATAAGATTTCTCCATTTAATTCCCAAAACACATTTCTATCAAGAAATGTTTTAAAAAATTATTTTCTTTTTCCCTTTGTAGGAAGAATGGATGATATTTGGGCTTCTTTTTATGTTCAAGCACAAAATTATAAGGTCATTTACACAAGAGCGAGTGTTTATCAAGAAAGAAATGAGCATGATTTAACTGTAGATATGAAGAAAGAATACTTAGGCTATGAGCAAAACTTAGAATTGTTAAAAACTCTTTATAAAGATCCAAGTTCAATATTTAGATTCCTTCCGAAAGAGGCCATAAAAGCTTTTGAAATCTATCAAAAGGAATTCTGATAAATTATCACAATATGAAAATTAATATGCCAAAAATGTTTAAAAAATACTCACTTATTATTATTTTATTAATTTTATCAGTTGTAATCTACTATAGATGGATTACTTTTAATATTTTTGCAAATGGAGATTACGGATACTTCACTTCAATCACAGTTAAAAATCTAGCAATGGATTTTTCGTGGATTTCCATTTGGAATTTGGGATCTATCAATTTTACTATTTGGAGGTTTGTATTGGTTTTTGCACAAAGCCTTTTTGCAAATTTAGGATATTCATTTAATATATCTGAAAAGTTTTTAGTTTTCTGGCCGACATTGATAGTTGCTAATATCTCGTTATTTTTTTTGGTAAAAAAAATTTCCAAATCTGATATAGCTGCTTTTATCGGAGCGATTATTTTTAACTATAATACATACTATATAGTCAACGGTGATGCCTTTTATTTGTATTCATCAGCGGCATGGGTTTTATTATCATTTTATTTATTTATTAATGCTTTAGAAAGTCAAAAAAAATACCTCTTTCTAATTTCAGGATTACTGCTTTTCGTTGCAGGCTCCTATGATTTTAGGGTTGCATATATTGGAGCTTTTGTTTTGTTTATATATTCATTATATTACCTTTTATTCATAAAAAATTTAAAAATATCTATTGAGTTTTTTAAAGAATTAATTTTTAGTTTAATTCCATTTTTTATCTTCGGATTTTTAAATATTTACTGGGTTTTGCCGATGCTTAAGCTAGGCTCTCTAACCAGCAATGCAGTATTAGATAGGGGACTTTTTGGGAACGAATTTTTAAACATTTTATATTCTATTACTATCTTTCACCCTTTTTGGACAGGAACAAAATCTGCTTGGTTTATTGTTGAGCCAATCATGGCCTATTTTTGGTTGATTCCGATACTAGCATTCTTAGGTTTATATCTAAATAGAAAAAATAAAAATATCTTATTCTTTGGAATAATCGCTTTGCTTGGAGTATTTTTAACCAAACAAGTAGCAATACCATTTACAGGAATTTATGCTTGGCTATTTACCCATCTTCTTGGTTTCAACGCTTTTAGAGAGGCAAGCAAATTTTATTTTTTGATTGCGTTGGGATATTCAGTTTTGATTGGCGCTTTTGTTAAGTATTTATTCGAAAATATCAAGAACGCAAAAGTTTACCTTAAATGCATTTTAGTTATTATAATTGCGCTCTTATTCCTATGGAACGTAAAGCCAATTTTAACCGGAGAAATTAGCGGAATTTATGTTTCGAGAAATATACCAAGGGATTATAAAATTTTAAATGACTACATTACAGAAAATGAAAGTTACTCTAGAATTTTTTTAGTTCCCTCTGATTCAACATGGATTTTATATTCCGTAAATCATCCAAAAGCAATACTGTCTAATTTAAGTTCTGTATATAAATATTGGGTTGACGCTCAAAATGAACTTCATGTAGGTAAATATTCGGCTGGCGAAATCGTGATAAAACTCTTCAAGTTGCCTTTGTCAAACAACTTACTAGACGAATCTTCTATACAGTATGTATTTGTTCCAACAGAAGACGCGGCAAATGACGCAAACAATTTTGTATTTTATGGGGAGCCAAGACAATATTATATTAATCAGTTGAGTGAAATTACCTGGCTAAAAAAAGTGGATATAGGAACAAAAAACTTAGTGGTTTATGAAAACGAAAATTACAGGCCACATATTTACATTACGAATAATCAAGAAACAATCAATAAAAGCCAGTTGTATAAAACAGTCACTTTTCAATTTATAAATCCTTCTGAATATCAAGTCCAAATCGAAAATGTTAAGGGGCCCTTTTATCTTAATTTCTCCGATAGTTTTAACCCGCAATGGAGACTCCGCATAGGAAGTTTCAACTGGCTTAATGTTGTAGCTCGAAAAGATTATTTTATTCCGGATAAATATCATTTTCAAAATGACGCCAATCTTAACTCTTATTTCTTAGATCCTGAATCGATCTGCAGACAATTTGTTTGTAAGCTAAATCAAGACGGTACATATGATATTAATATGGCTTTATATTTCGTTCCGCAAAGTTATATGTATTTAGGCTTGATTATTAGCGGAGGAACGCTTGCGTTAGTCCTTGGGTATTTAGGTTTAATTTTTGGGAGAAACATTTATGCTAAAAAACATAATTAATAAAATTAGAAGTGATAGGAAATTTCTAAGGAATACTATTGTCTCGGTGTTACTTTTAGGATTATGGTTATTTTTAACGGTTTGGTACGTTATAACTTTTGACACCAGTTTTTCGATTTGGTCATATAACCATCCCAATTCCGATATCGCAAATGTTAATTATAATTTAATTTTTAAAAGCGAAACCTTTAAAGGTGAATTTAAGGCACAGGATAACAATTTAGGAATTGTTTCGGTGAGGTTTCAGACTTTTATAAGACCTCCTTACGCGTATGAAGACCAATATCTATTTCGGATAAAGGAAAAGGGCTCGAGTAAATGGTATTACGAAAATACTTATAGAAATGGCCTCGTCTATGATGTGCCATTTTTCCCATTCGGATTTCCGCAAATAGTAAATTCAAAAGGAAAGATTTATCAGTTTCAAATTACAGCACTTAATACCAACTCGGTAAATCAATTGTCAATCAGCACAAGATATCCAATCCTGCAGAGCAAATATAAATACTCAGGGCATGATCTTTTGCGGAGCAAGAATGAGCTGGCAAAATTTTTAATAGTTAAATTCAGCAATGCTTTTAAAACGCCCGATGTCATTTTTTCTTCGTTTATTTACTTTTTACCTTTTCTATTTTATTTAATATGGATATCATTTTTGGAGAGACTACTCGGTCCTCTCACGGGGCGGCTAAGGGGATATATAGAACGTCTTAAAAATAATCGTTTAGGCTATCTTATAAAGATTCTTGAGAAAATATTTGTCTATAATTTAGATCTATTTCTCATTTTTGTAGTCTTCGTTGATATTTTAGCTATTCAACTTAATAATGACGTTAAGTACTTGGTAATTACTGCTTTGTGGATTGCAACTCTAAGAGTCTACAAAAAAGAGAGTAAAAAATCGTTTATTGTAGGATTGGCGCTGATTGCTTTATGTCCTTTATTCCTGGTTCTTAAATCTGAGCCGACCGCAGAGCAATCGGGCGCCTGGGCGTTTATGTTTTTAGTTGCCGGAACAATTCAAATTCTTTGGGAAGAGAAAAGCACACCCTCGTTAGACTAAAAGTCGCGGAAATGATAAGACGTATTATTTAATCATTCTCATGCTTATCTCCAAATCGCTGCGAATATTCCGTTATTTTTTAATTGGTCTGTGGTGGTGACAAAGAAAAGAAGATGAGGCTCAAATAGCGTTTCCTCAAGTCTTTTCTTTATAAATTTCAAAAGGAA
>Ga0182027_10014316_pt1 | contig 10992 bp, 9 predicted proteins | sample 712E1DmetaG_FD_121300 | JGI IMG/M metagenome (GOLD analysis project Ga0182027, IMG submission 121300) | Permafrost microbial communities from Stordalen Mire, Sweden - 712E1D metaG (Illumina Assembly) | ecosystem: Environmental > Terrestrial > Soil > Wetlands > Permafrost | place: Sweden...
ATTGTCTTTCTCCAATTTTAGCAAAACGGTGCCTTCCCGTTTACCAGGGAAAGCATATTTGTATGCATTTGTAAGCAACTCATTGGTTATAAGGCCGAGTGGCAGTGCAGTTTCAATGTTTACCAGAATATCATCAAGCTGCATTTCCAGATTAATTTTATTACCACTGAAGGTCCCTGAAATAATCATTACCAGGGATTGAAGATAGTTTGACAGGGGTATCTTATCGAGGTTCTCACTACGATACAAATGTTCATGAATAAGGGCCATCGACCTGATCCTGAGTTCAATATCCCTGATGACCCTCTGGAATTCCGGATCCGGGTTTTTCCTTCCCTGCAAGCTAAGAAGGCTGATCACAATGGCAAGGTTGTTTTTAACCCTGTGATGGATCTCCTTCAGCATGACCGCTTTGGTCTCTGCATTCCGGAGTTTAAGATCTTCAATTTCTTTCTCTTTGGACCGGTCCCGGGTTACCACCATGACCTGTTCAACCTTGTTATTGCGAAACATGGGGATCTTTCGTATCTCCACAAAGACTTGTTCAGACCCGAATTTAAAACTCATTTCCCCAAAAGATATCCTGCCTGTTTCGAATACGTTCCTAACGTCGTTAATCTCTTCATTCTGAATGAAAGGGAATGAATTCGTAATATTCAAACCTGTAAGGTCGCCATGAAATCCTGCTTCAACCGCCACCTGCTTCAGGGTAGAATTCACCATGATAATATTCATGTCCCTGTCAATGGCAACCACCCAGTCGGGAAAGGAATCAAGAGCTTCATGATACTGCCGTTCCGACCGGGCAAGTTCATCCTCAGCTTCCTTACGTTCCCTGATCTCAAGGATCAGCTTATGATAATTCTCGGTCAGAGCTTTCTGGTGAAGAAAGTTCTTCCAGTTCAGGCTCTGGAAAAGATACGAGATGAAAAAACCCAGTGAGGTCACTGAAACCACAAAGAACAAGTGGTTGATGAACAGGAAGGGGAAAGTATAACTCCGGTTGAACAATGCCGCCATGATGTATGCCATTAACTGCATGGCATTCAATATGATCAGGTCCATGAAACGGATGCGGTAGAATGTATGCATACCGATCATCACAAGCATTACCCAGGCGTAAAAGTAATTATAGCCGGGGCTTGTAATATCAGAAGTGACACCGACGTAGTAGATTGCAAAGCATGAAAAAATGTTGGAGAATATGAAGATCAGTGTGAGGTATTTCCCCAGAGGTTTAATGAAAAGAGCTGTAAGGGAAACAAGCAGACAGGGCCCTATAAGCCCGAATTTTAAAAAATACTGTTGATCAGGATGATCTCCAAATAATAACCTGTTGACAGCGGCATAGACAACGAATAGCAGGAGAGTGACGGAGAGACCGACTTTCATGCTTGGAATCGAGGAAGAGAGGTAAAATTCCTGGAATTCCTTATCCAATTCTTTGCGTGACTGCTGCTCCATCTCTTATCTTTTGTGGTCTCAGGTTTTAAAGATCATATGCTGAACCTCAATACCACCGATTTCCTTAAGTTTTTCCTCAAAACAGTCAAACTCAGCCGGGGTTCCCGAAAGCTGCAAAAGTATCACAGCCGTCCTGCTGCAGACATCCTCACTGACTTCATGAAAGCCCAATCTTGATTTAATGATATGTGCAAACTCCGTAAGCACTCCCTGGGTAAGGCCTGCTTCCTTGATGCGGTCAGAAATCAACAGTCCAATAATACGAATTTCTTTCATAATACATTCTTAAAAATAGAGGTCCCGTTTTCCTTCTTTAACCTGTTGAAGTTTTTCGATCAGGCTGTTTTTGGAAGAATACTGTTCCATTTCTTCAAGCTTTTTCTGTATGAGCTGATATCCTTTTTCCCTGGTTGCTTCCGGTGCATAGTCCTCAAGGTACTCGGCCAGGGTCAGCAAAGCATTGGGCTGGCAGTACCGTTTAATGAATCCCGGAACGGAAAACTCCATAAAGTGCTCCCCGGTACGCCCTCTCCGGTAACATGAAGTGCAGAATGAAGGGATAAAATCGTGCCCGATAAGCTCATCCATGATCTCGTTCAGGCTGCGGTTATCATTGATCTGGAACTGTTCCAGGTCGATATCCTGTGCTTCAGTTTGTTCTTTTTTTGCATACCCGCCCATTTCAATATTCGTACCCCCATCGATCTGTGAAACACCATACTGCAGTATTTCATCACGAATAGCTCCTGGTTCCCTTGCAGTAAGGATAAGCCCGGTATAAGGAACTGCGAGCCTCAGTATAGCTACCAGGCGTGTGAATTCGGCATCACTTACAATATGCGATTTGTCTATGTTGAGCTGGGAGGCGTATTGTATCCTGGGGAAAGAGATGGTGTGAGGCCCCACATTATAAACAGCTTCAAAATGATTTGTATGCCTGATCAGGCCCAGCAGATCGAACCTCCAGTCATATAAACCGAACAAAGCGCCTATTCCAACATCGTCAATCCCTGCTTCCTGAGCACGGTCGAGGGCTGTTAACCTCCATTCGTAATTTCTTTTAATCCCTCCCAGATGAACTTTTGCATAAGTCTCTTCATGGTATGTTTCCTGGAAGATCTGGTAGGTGCCTATCTTTGCATCTTTAATGATACGAAAACCGTCAATATCAAGGGGAGCTGCATTGATATTGACCCTGCGGATCTCACCCGGACCGCTGCGCACCGAATAAACTATACCTACAGTCTCAGCAATAAACTTAGCATCGTAATTGGGATGTTCCCCGTAAACAAGGATAAGGCGCTTATGACCCGCATCCTCGAGCGCTTTAACCTGGGCAACCAGCTCTTCTTTTGTGAGGGTGACACGTTTGATGACTTCATTGGTTGACTTGAATCCGCAATAGGCACACCTGTTGATACACAGGTTACCGATATACAGCGGGGCAAAAAGAACTATCCTTTGCCCGTAAACCATCTCTTTAAGGGATTTCGCCCCCTGCTTGATCTCTTCAATAAGTTCCGGATCTGAAGCCTGGGCCAGCAAAGCGGTTTCTTCAAGAGTAAGACGCTGCTTCCCGAGTGATTTGGCAATAATTTCCCTGACCCGCTCTTTTGTTGGCCTGGCATTGTTAATGAAACCCCATATCTCATCAGGATCTATAAAGGGTTTCATGCGTTGATCCTTTATTTTCAGTCTCTCAGGTTTGAACAGCATATCCAGTAGTTTGCCGGCAGTTTCACCGGTATGCAAAGGTATGAAAAAATAACGATTAGCGATTAGCGATTAGCGAATAGCGAAGAGGGAATAGCGATTAGCGGGGCTTATTCCTTTCGGACAGGTAAACGCCACCAACGACAAGGATGATCCCGCTGATCTTTTGAATTGTAAATGGTTCGGCAATGAGAAAATATGAAAAAAATGCTGTAAATACCGGGATCAGGTTGGAATATATATTTGCTTTACTGATGCCGATTTCCTTGACGGTTTTGGCAAAGAAAACAAACGCAAGGGAAGAGGCGAAGACCGACAGGAAAAGAAATGAAGATACAATTTCGTAATTCAGGTGGACTGCACTGATCCTGTTACTCTCAAATACGAGGAATACGGGCAGGAACATCAGTGCACCAAGAATGTTTTGCCAGGCGACAAGGGTAACAGGTGAGTATTTCTGAGTGAGTTTCTTCAGAAATACGGAAAAGACCAGCGCCGAAAATACTGCCCCAAAGAGAAACAACACTCCTTTGCCTTCCCCCGAAAATGAAAGGTCTCTTGATGCGAGCATTATCGCAACCCCTGAAAAGGATACAAAAATGCCGAAGATGTTCAGTCTCGATATTTTTTCCCTGAAAGTCAGCCAGGCTATAAGCGGAGAGAATACAGGGATGGTCGCGATAATAACGCTTGATATTGTGGCTGAAGTTAATTTAACCCCGAAATTCTCACCAAGGAAATAAAGGAAAGGGTTAAAAACGGCACTTCCCAGAAGCAGCCAGGTATCTTTGCGCCGGATTCTTTCGAACCGTCCCGATACAATCATCAGCAGAAACAGAAACGCAGAGGATATCAGAAGGCGGATAAAAATAATAGTGACCGGTTGAAAATGGACCAGCAATATGCTTGTCCATACAAAGGACATGCCCCAGAAAAGCATGGCTGCGAGGGCGTAAAAATGCACCGGTACTTTAATCCCTTTCACCGGCTGCAAAAGTAGAATTTTTAAATTCATTGTAACATTTAGTATCTTGGTGAGTCTATTAGCTAAAACAGGGAGTTTGGAAACCAGGTATGAAAATATACACAAGGACCTCATCGATGCCTGCCGTCGGGGGGACAGGAACGCCCAGTTTAAAATTTACAAGTTATATTACAAAGCCATGTTCAATACCAGCCTAAGAATAGTAAATGATACAGCCGAAGCCGAGGACATCATGCAGGAATCATTCCTGGATGCCTTTCAGAGGCTCGAAAGCTATTCGGGGCAGGGAAGTTTCGGAAGCTGGCTTAAACGGATCGTTGTCAATAATTCGCTTGATTCCCTCAGAAGGGCAAAGGATACCGTATCTTTTGACGAGGAAGGAGTGGACCTGCCCGAAGAACATGAAGATAACCATGAGGAAGAGATCCGGTTCCAGTCGCAGGAAGTGATGAAGGCAATTCAGCTGCTCCCCGGGGAATACAGGATCATCATCAGTCTTTTCCTGCTCGAAGGATATGATCATGAAGAGATATCCGGAATATTGAATATCAGCAACCAGCTTTCACGGACCCGTTATTCACGGGCCAGGCAAAAGCTGCTTACCATCTTAAAAGAGAATAAATACAAAAACATCTTTATCTATAATTAGATATGAATAATCTGGATAAGTTAATTCAGGAAAACCGTGATCAGTTTGACGGGATAGAACCCCTTGACGGGCATTTTGAGAGATTCCGCGAAAAACTTGGCATTGCAGGTCAACCGGCTGTAACAATGCCTTCACGGTTCAGCATGTTAAAAGTTGCCGCTGTCATCCTCGTCATAATCACCGGCAGCATCCTGGTTTTTGATATGGCAACACGTTCAATACGCGAAAGGTTTTCCTCTGCCAGGGCAGGTGTTGAAATGACTGCCGAGATGACTGAAGCTGTACAATATTATGATGCGAGGGCAATGACACAGCTTAAAGTGGTACGTAAGCTTGCAAACAACCCTGAACAAGCCAACCTGATCAATAATAATGCCACTAAGGAAATGCAGTCCCTTGATGAAAATACCCGTGAATTGCAGAAATCCCTTGCCGAGAATCCAAATTTTGAACGCATCGAGGCTGCCATCATCCAGAACCAGCAAATGAAAGAAGGTATTATGAACACTATTGTCAGCCATTTAAATAAACATTAACAATCCTAACATACACGGTATATGAAAACTGTCTTAAAAATAACCATAATGATATTGCTGGCCACCCTTGCGATCGGGCTTAAAGGAGCCAACACCAATGAATATACCAGGGTGATTAATAAGGAATTCAACGTGAATCCCGATGCACAGCTCACGGTTTCCAACAAATTCGGCAGGATCCATTGCATGAACTGGGATAAGAACGTGGTCGGTATTGATGTCAAAGTCATTGTGGAAACCACAAATGATAACACAGCAGCAAAAATGCTGGAGAGGATCAACGTGAATTTCAACAATACCAGTTCCCTGGTCGAAGCTACAACGGTAATCGATGAAATGAATACTTCAGGCAGGAATAGTTTCCATGTCGATTATACTATCAACTTCCCGCAAAGCATGAGCATTGACCTTACCAATAAATTCGGTGATATCTACATCAATGAAGTATCCGGAAAAGCGAGGATCAATCTCAGTTATGGCAGCCTCGATGTGAACAAGCTGAATAATTCGGACAACCTCATCGACCTGAAGTTCTGCAATTCGGCCAAGGTGCGCAGCATTCAGGGAGCAGTGGTAAACCTGAAATATTCAACCCTCGATATTGACTATGCGGGCAGCCTCAGGCTGGACTCGAAATACTCGAACCTGAATGCAAATAAAATCATTGCCCTGAATGTGAGTTTTGAAGGAGGCTCAGTGGATATCAAGAATTCATCCTCAATTGATAGCCGTTCGAAATTCTCTGATATCGATATTGACAGGATCGAACAGAGCCTGAATCTTGATATACAATACGGGAGTTGTAAAGTGAGGGATATGGGTCCCGATTTTACAAGTATTAATATTATTAATAAGTATGCTGATGTGGATATCCGGCTTCCCGAAACCGCCGTTTATAATCTGGATGCCACCCTGAAATATTGCGAGCTTCATTTCCCCGAAGGCAATTCGGCCCTGAATTACCGCTCGGTAACGCCGACTTCATCGGAATACCGTGGTGTGGTAGGCAGCAAGGATGCAAAGCCGAAAGCCAGTGTGGTGGTGAGGAGTGATTACGGGAGCGTGTCACTCAAGTAGAGAAATAGCGAAAAACTATGTAACCAAAAACAAATTCGAGCATCAAACATAATTCAGACCAATTAAAATCCAAGACTATGAAAACAAGAAAAATTGTTACCCTGTTCATGTTCGTGATCCTGTTCACAGGTGTTTCAGGGATTTCTTCAGCTTGCAACATGGTTGCCGGCGTCCATGGCGACGGCAAAGTTGTAAAGGAAACCCGTGTTGTAAGTTCCTTTGATGGAATTGAAGTCTCAGGCGCATTTAGTGTATATCTGAGGCAGGGAAGCAACGAAGAGGTGGTCATTGAAGCAGATGAAAACCTTCAACCTGTCATTCGTGCGGAGGTACACGGATCCACTTTGGTCATCGATACAAAGAAGCCTATTAACCACCCAACGGCTTTAAAAGTGTACATCACGTTTAAAGACCTGAACAAGGTTGAGGTTAGCGGTGCAGTCGATATCGTAACTGAGAACAAGATAACATTGAACGATTTCAGTTTGCATACCAGCGGCGCCTCTGATGTCAGAATGGAACTGACTGCCCGGAAACTTGATCTGAACAGCAGTGGCGCCAGTAAACTGAGACTGGCCGGTTCAGCCACCGACGTAAGCGCTGATCTGTCGGGAGCCTGCGATATTTTTGGGTTCGACCTGGTTTGCGAAAACTTTACAGTTGACCTCAGCGGTGCCGGGAAAGCCCAGATCCATGTGACCAAGAAGATCAATGCCGAGATCTCGGGTGCAGGCAGCATACGTTATAAAGGGAATCCCACGATAATCAATCAGAGTGTTTCCGGAGCGGGGTCCATTAAGCATGAGGATTGAAAAAAGAAGCGATTAGCGATTAGCGAATAGCGAGTAGTGAATAGAAAACATACTAATCGCTAATCGCTCTTCGCTTTTACTCATGGCTCATTCCTCATGGCTGTTAAGGTTCTATCCACAAAACAGAATTCCCCGAACCATACTGGTTTTCCTCCCAAAGCTCGTTTCCCGGGTCAATGATCCATTTATCATCGACGATAAATTTATAAGTATGCTTACCGGGTTTCAGGTATAAGGGGAAGAACCACTTCCCGTTTTTATTAATCATTTCGTAACCGTTTGAATTCCATCCATTGAAACTTCCTGCGAGGATAACTTTCTTTGCTTCGGCATATCCGTCAAGGGTAAAAATGTGGTTTGGTTTTACAGCAATAAATGAATTACCCGATTTCAGAGTATAGGGGTTATCGGGATCGGTGATCCAACGGCCGTCAAGAATGAATTTATACTCATAATTTCCGGCAGCCAGAACATAGGGAAGCTGCCATCCGCCGTCAACTTTCTGCATTAATAATTCCGCAGTGTTCCAGGCGTTGAAATTACCTGCAACAGTCACCTGTTTACTGGCAGAATGCCCTTTGAGCATGAAAAACATAGTATCACCGATACTGATGAATGAATTTTCGTGATCCATACCGTCGGGTCTTCTGATATTGTTACCGGGATCAAGCATCCATTTCTGGTCAACAATGAATTTATAGGCATGGGTGCCTTCTCTCAGGAACAGGTTCACGGCCCATCCTGTGCCAATCCGGAACATCCTTATTTCAGCGGGGTTCCAGTTGTTGAAGCTACCTGAAACAAATACGTTTTTTGAACCTTTGTAATACGGCAGGAAAAAGCGGTAATTATAGCAGAAAACAACCGAATTTTCTCCTCCCTGTCTGTCATCCTCCCTGAGTTTATTATATGGATCGGGGCTCCATTTACCGTCGATGATGTATTTATAAGAGTATTTCCCGGGTTTCAGCCTGAGCGTAATGAACCAGCCCGAATCACAGCGGATCATAGGGGTTTGCATTGTGCTCCAGTTGTTGAATGTCCCGGCTATATATACATTCCAGGCATATTTCCGTTCCGGCAGAAAGAACCTTGCTTCCCCCTGATGATAGTTAAAAACAGTGTAAAGGCTGAGAACATTGACACCGAACGCTGCTGATTCCCGTTCTTCGATACCGGCTGCATTGATCCAGCGGTCATCGAGCATATAAACGTCTTCCTTGCTCAATGAAGGGCCTGCGCCCATGGGTTTGGACAATTCCACCCTGTGGTTGTCAAGCTTCTTTACATTCCATTTTATCTTGTTGACAGTGATCACGGGTTTTCCACTGAAGGCTTCTGCCATCAACGCGCTGTCGATGTCAAACTGCTTCATGACTTCAGTTTTCTGAGCAGCAGTCCAGCTCCGGTCAAGTTTGATGATCATACGGTTGTTGTCAATTCTGCAGATATCTTTAGGATCATACTGGGACCAGGCAACCATAGCTGTTGCCAGGAATACCAACAGGATAATATGCCGTAAACCTGTCCTCAACTTCCAGTGGGTTTATCGAAGCAAACCTTCATTTCCATCCTCACTAAATTAATACAAATCTGTCCTTTCTCAAAAAAGTCATAACCAAGCATGCCGTCAATTGTGAATCCAAAGGCAGCCGACATATTGTCGAGATTGGTAATGATGGTCTGCATCCGGGGTATCTGATGTCCGCCCATCGCAAAGTCATTCAGCGTCCCATACAGAGTTTCGGCCGAAGGTCTTCCGGATCCCACAAGGCCCGACCGGCCTGTAATACTAATGGTGTTCATCACCTTTCTGGGAGATCCGGAACTGATCACATTTGATTCTGCCCCTGTGTCAAGACAGAAACTCAGGATCTTTCCATTGATTTCCGAATTAACAAACAATACATCCTGGTACATCTGCACTTTCCGGCTGATATCGGCCCTGAACTCTGTTGAACCTGAACTGATCCTGTTGCCGTTTTTGTCGAGCCGGTAAAGATGAAGCTCATTGTGGCTGACATCAATAACAATCTCCATGTTCTTCAAAAGGCTGAACCCTACGAGCCCGAGAATTTTCACACCCCTGCGGTTTTCGATGTGGCCAAGGTCAGCCAGGTCAGCCATGACATTGTCATATGAAAGCCCGGAGATCCGGATCCTGCTGACTCTTGTCTGCCGCACACTGGCCACTGCTCCGGTTATCCCGCCACTGTTGCCTGATTCAATACTCACATATTTTCTGAAATAGGTATTGTTGAGAACCAGTTTGGAAGATCCGGTATCGAAAATGAAATTTCCCGTTTCGTCGTCAATCCGGGCTTCCATAAGAAGCAATCTTCCCGCACGTTTCAGGGGAATTGTTATTTCATCAGGATTTGCAGATGTACCGGAACCACTGCTTCCGCTCACAATAAAGGAAATTGTGCTGTTGATCACATAACACAGGGAACCCGGATTAACCGCCCTTGCATTGTTCAGGGAAAAAGCCGTAAAGGGATGCAGCGGAAGGCAGAAAAGAATGATTATAGTGACGGCTTTCATGCTTCTGTCATTTTAATAAATTCTTCTTCAGAGATGATCCTGACCCCCAGCGTTTCAGCCTTACGGCGTTTTTCGGGCCCCATGTTTGAACCGGCAATAAGGTATGAGGTTCGTGCTGAAACGGAGGATACATTCTTCCCGCCGTGATCTTCAATGGATTGTTTGATCTCATCACGGGAAAACCTCTCAAACACCCCGCTCACGACAAATGTAATTCCTTCCAGTTTGTTGCTTTTCCTTAAAGCATGCGCTTCAGTGAATGCCATCTGCACCCCATGGTTTCTAAGGCTTACAACAAGATTGATGTTCCCGGGGGTTTCCATCCATGATTGGAGGCTTTGTGCGATCTTACCTCCGATTTCTTCAACATCGGTCAGCTCTATGGGCTCAGCCATCCGCAGTTTATCAAATGATCCGAAATGCCGTGCAAGCTTTTTGGCAACAGTCTCACCAACATACCGTATACCCAGGCCATATAATACCCTGTCGAAGGGAACCGTTTTTGAAGCCTCAATACCTTTCAGAATATTGATCACGGTTTTATCGCGAAACTTTACCGTCCTGTCTTTTTTATCACCTTCTCCCTTGTAAACTTTTTCCAGGCCGATAAGGTTTTCAAACTTCAGTTCATACAGGTCGGCAGGGGAGCGCACCAGCCCCTTATCGAACAATATCTCAATCTTTCCTTCGCCCAGGCTGTCGATATTCATAGCTTTGCGGGAGATAAAATGCTCCAGTTTGCCTTTTATCTGGGGCGGGCAGTCGGTTTCATTAGGGCAGAACCAGGCAGCTTCGCCTTCACTCCTTATGAGGGTAGTACCGCATTGAGGACAAACCGGGGGAAATTGCAGAATCCGGGAATTTTCAGGCCTCAGTGAAAGATCTACACCGGTGATCTTTGGAATGATCTCACCGCCTTTTTCTACGTAGACTGTATCCCCATAACGAACGTCCAGCCCGGCAATGACATCAGCATTATGCAGGGTGGCTCGTTTCACTATGGTCCCTGCAAGCAATACCGGACTGAGGTTAGCCACAGGGGTGACCGTTCCTGTTCTCCCCACCTGAAAGTCCACGGAAATCAATCTGGTGGAAGCCTCTTCGGCTTTGAACTTATACGCGATGGCCCAGCGCGGCGATTTAGCTGTAAAACCAAGCTGCTCCTGCTGGGCAAATGAATTCACCTTGATCACTATCCCGTCAATATCGAAA
>Ga0182027_10014317_pt1 | contig 10992 bp, 9 predicted proteins | sample 712E1DmetaG_FD_121300 | JGI IMG/M metagenome (GOLD analysis project Ga0182027, IMG submission 121300) | Permafrost microbial communities from Stordalen Mire, Sweden - 712E1D metaG (Illumina Assembly) | ecosystem: Environmental > Terrestrial > Soil > Wetlands > Permafrost | place: Sweden...
AAAGGCGATCCGCTTCCAAGCCTGCGCCGGTGTGGCCATGAGGGCAGGATAGTGATACCCATGAACGAGCCCGAAATCCGAAGATTGGTCGAAGACCTGCGATCGGGCGCGTGCTCGCCTGACGACGCCGTGAGAGTCTTGAGGAGACTGCCGTTCACAGAGCTCGGATTTGCGAAGGTTGATCATCACAGAGCACTCCGCCAAGGCCTTCCTGAAGCGGTCTATGGACCTGGAAAGACACCGGGGCAGTGTGCGGCCATCGTCGCCGAACTGCTCGCTGCAGACGGGGGAGGTCCCGTCCTCCTGACACGGGCTGACCAAGAACAGGTCGCCGCGTCTCTCGATGCTTGTCCGGGTGGGCAGCGGACACCCGCGGAACCAGACGCACGTCACCTCACAACGGTCGCTTGGAGACAACAACCGGATCGCTCCGAGCGCGTCCTCGTTTGCACCGCCGGAACGGGCGACATGCCGGTGGCAGACGAGTGCATCGCTGTCCTGAGCTCGTTCGGCTTTCATCCATCGCTTCTCGGAGACTGTGGGGTGGCGGGCGTGCATCGCTTGTTCGCTTCGATCGAGGACATAACCGGGGCCGACGTCGTCATCGTCGTGGCGGGGATGGAGGGAGCTCTCGCAAGTCTTGTAGCCGGCCTCACGCCTGCGCCGGTCATCGCCGTGCCGACGAGCGTCGGCTACGGGGCGTCACTGGAAGGGGTGACAGCCTTGCTGGCAATGCATGCTTCGTGCGCCGCCGGGATCACCGTTGTGGGAATCGACAATGGATTCGGCGCTGGGTGCGCCGTGGCGAGGCTGCTCCGATGACCGGCCGAGGCGATGATCGCAGCGCAAGAGACAGCTCGAAGGGAGCAGCAACCGCAGCTGCAAACGGTGCAGCAGCTGGTCGCGTCGCCTGGTTTCACTGTTTCTCGGGCATTGCAGGTGACATGGCTCTGGGCAGCCTCGTCGATGCGGGGGCCGATCCCCAAGAGCTCGGGCGCATGCTGGATCGTCTTCCCATAGATGGGTGGTCATTGGGATTTGAGCCGGTGCTGCGCAACGGCATTGCCGCCACCCGGGCCGTTGTAAAGGTTCGTGACGGCGCTGTGGTCAGGACCTTCCCCCACGTGATGAGCATCCTCGAAGAAGCGCGCCTTCCGGGTCGTGTACGCGACAGGGCTGCTGCTGCGTTCTCTGTTCTCGCCACAGTCGAAGGGCGCCTCCACCGGCGCCCACCCTCACAGGTGCACTTCCACGAGCTCGGCGGACATGACACGATCGTGGACATCGTCGGCACAGCCTCGGCACTCGAGCTGCTCAACGTGAGCACTGTCTCGGCAAGCCCTGTAGCCACCGGGCTGGGGATGGTCCGCAGTGCCCATGGACTACTGCCCAACCCGGCGCCCGCCGTAGTCGAGCTGCTTGAGGGTATCCCCACTGAGGGCAGAGACATTGGCGTGGAGCTCACGACACCGACCGGCGCCGCCATGCTCGCCGCTTGGGGCTCAACTTTCGGGCCGATGCCGGCGATGACCATCGAGACAACCGGCTTCGGAGCCGGGGCGCGAGAGCTGGACGATCTCCCGAACTGCACCCAGGTAGTGGTCGGCCTGCCCGCGGAGTCGGCCGGCAGCGTGTCGCCCGACCAAGGGCAAAAGCTCGTCCAGCTCGAGGTGAATCTCGACGACGTGACGGGTGAGACCCTCGCTCACGCCGTGGCCGCGCTGCTCGACGATGGCGCCCTCGATGCCTGGGTTACACCGGTTCTGATGAAGAAAGGCAGGCCCGGGCACGTCCTTGGCGTGCTTTGTGACCCCGTCCTTGTAGGAGACCTCCGCCACCGCCTTACCGCCGAGACAGGAACTCTCGGAGTACGCGCACATGTGGTCGAACGATGGGCGGCCAGGCGCGAACTGACTGAAGTCGAGATTGACGGCTACCGCGTACGGGTCAAGGTCAGCCCTGGTCGGGTCAAAGTCGAACACGCGGACGCGGCCCACGTCGCGGGGCAAACTGGTAGGCCCCTCCGCGAAATCGCGGCCCGCGCCGAAGCCGCCTGGCGCCAACAGGCAGATATGCCTGAGCCTCCGCCTCGTGGAGGGTCCGGACCGGGCGGGCCCATCACGCCGATGCGACCTTGATCTTCACCTCGTCGGACTGACCGACGCCGTTGGGCTGACTCGTAACGGGTCCCGCGGGGAGGTTCCCCGTTCCGACCGAAGCCCAGAGCTCGTAAGCCCCTCCGGTGGCGACCGCCAGTCGCGGCAAGGTCACCTCGATCGACGCGCCAGGCGCAAGACGACCGATCCGCGAGGCGGTCGAACGCGTCGGCGCGTTCGAGCTGGGACTGCGGACCGGCACCACTGACGCCGCCGCCCAGATGTCCGAGATCTGGACGTTACCGGCGTTGGCGATAACCAGGACGACCGAGAGGCTGTGCGTCGGGGGAAGGACCGACGTCGAGCTTGACGGTGGAAGCTGCAGGGTCGTGGAGGTGGAGGTGGTCGTCGAAGTGGACGTCGTCGTAGAGGTCGAAGTCGTGCCGGGGAGCGTGGTGGATGTCGTCGTAGAGGTCGAAGTCGTGGTCGCGAAGGTGGTTGTGGTCGTCGGCAGACCCGTGATCCGCACCACAGGAGGCTGCACAGTTACCGCGACTATCGCGAGGTCCGCGCGAATCTGCAGGCTTGACATGCCAGACAGCTTCGATACCCACGTGGTGACGGCGGCTTGGCCCCATGAGGTGGGACTGGACACCCATCTCGAGGAAGGAAGTCGTTTGCGACCACTCGCGCGCGGCAGGGAGGAGACGAAGCTCCGGTAGTCCCGGTCGCTTTGCATCAACTCCGCGCCTGTCTTCACCAAGAGGGCCTCAGACCTGTCAAGCGCCGCCGAAGCGTCAGATCCACCCCCGGACGCACTGCCTGAGCTGGATGAGAAGCCCGCAGGTCCGATCGCGAGTGCGATTGCTCCCGTGAGGGTTCGTGCAGCGTCGGCCCGAGCAGCGAGCGTGGCCCGGAGCAGTTGCTGGGAGCGGGGGTTTGGAGCTGGGACACTCAGCATTGCCAACTGGGCGAGGTTCTCCGAAGTACCCGCGACAAGGCGACCGAGGTCCCCTTCGAGGCTCGTTCTGTCGAACGACGCGGTGTCGCTTCGCAAGAGGTGGACAGTCGAAGCGAACGTCGCCGACTCGTCGATGACTGGGATGACCTCGGCGACGTAGGTCTGGGCCGCGACCCTTCCCGAAATCGTCCCCGAGTCGACTACGTCGGCGGCAACCTGGGCCATCACGATCGCAATCACCGCGACCGCGGCAACCGTCATCACGATACGACTCGTAGACCGGCGCGTGGACGGCAAGGTCCCCTGTCGCCAACCCGCAGTCATCGCCGAAGAAGCTAGCCCTTGTGCAGGCGGTTCTCCGGAAACCGCAGCCGGTGACGCGCGACGTGCCCGCGCTCGCGAGAATCACAACCCTGGCCAAAGCGCGAGCGTCGCCGTCAGCCGCGCTCGCCGGCCAGGTTCACTCTCCGGCAGCGCCTCTGGAAACGCTCACCTGGCTCTTGGTGGAGCGCCAGTTGACCATCGGTCGGATGGCGTCGAACTCGACGCGGTCCTTGTGCCGCTTAGCGGTCTCTATCAGCAGCTCTATCGTGGCGTCCTCGAGAAGGTGGGGCTTGAGCCCGAGCGCCGGCAGCTGAGTGGCGACGGCGTGGTAGTAGTGCTCTTCCTTCTCAACACGCGGGTCGGGGACGTTGTCGATGGTGACGGGGCCTCCCGCCAGCTTGGCGGTCCACTCCGCGAGCTCAATCACTGAGAACGACTCAGTGAATTGGTTGAACACCCTGTACTCGCCAGCCTCCGGCGCATTGAGGCAGGCCAACTCAATGCACGCGAGTGTGTCGCGTATGTCCAGCATGCCGCGAGTTTGTCCGCCCTTTCCGTAGACGCTGAGCGGGTAGCCGACAGCTGCCTGAACTGCAAAACGGTTCAGAACGGTCCCGAAGACCCCGTCGTAGTCGAACCGGGTCAACAAGTCGCGGTGCATGATCGTCTCGGGGGTCTCCTGGCCGTAGACGATCCCCTGGTTGAGGTCCGTCGAGCGAAGACCCCAGATACGGCACGCGAAGTGGATGTTGTGGCTGTCGTGGACCTTTGATAGATGGTAAAAGGAGCCGGGCTGCTTCGGATAGGGCAGCAGATCGGTACGTCCCTTGTGCGTGATCTCGATAAAGCCCTCTTCGATGTCGATGTTCGGCGTCCCGTACTCGCCCATCGTGCCGAGCTTGACGAGATGGATCGTGGGGTCGATATCTGCGATCGCATAAAGCAGGTTCAAGGTCCCGACGACGTTGTTCACCTGGGTGTAGACGGCGTGCTTACGGTCGATCATCGAGTACGGAGCGGATCGCTGCTCTGCGAAGTGGACAATGGCCTCCGGGGCGAATGCCCGAATCGTCTCCTCGACGAACACGTTGTCGGTGAGATCGCCGATGAACGGCTGCACGGTGTTGCCTGAGACTTCCTTCCAGGTCGTGATCCGTCTCTGCAGCTGACGGATGGGCACGAGGCTGTCGACGCCCATCTCGCAGTCGTACATGCGCCTGGCGAAATTGTCCACGACGCCCACGTCATGGTTTCGAGCGGACAGGTGCAGCGCGGTCGGCCAGCCCAGGTAACCGTCGCCACCGAGTACGAGGATCCTCATCGGTATTTCTTCTCCTTGTAGATCGCGGGTCGCTACGCTGCCCAGCTGGCGTAATGACTTGGGGACTTCTGGCATTCGATCGCGCATAGAACAACTCTGAGAGACCCAAGCCGAACTCTCGAGATGCCGGGACGCGACCTCCCCAAAGGAAGTCCAGGCGTGAGTTTACCGGAGCCAACCGCCACAATGCGAGTTTCGTGGATACCCTGGGACTCCTGGCGTCTCGCCACCTCGGCGAGCATTCATATCGGGCTTGGGGAACCACGGCAGTGGACAGACGTCTGTATCTCGATGTCAACCGCTTTGCGGCTCGAACGGCGTGGGCCCACGTCGTGGTTGCCTTCTTCGCCCGTCCGGCAGTTCTCGTTGTCCTCGTTCTCCTGTTCGCCATCGCTCTGGCTCGCTCCCGTGTGGCCGGTTTCGGCGGAACCGACCTCGACGAGATCGCGAGAGTCTTGTGGGTCGCCTTCGGTACCGTCCTGGCCTATGCGGTCTCTGTGCCGGTCGTACACCTAGTTGCACGCGCCCGACCCTTCGTTGCCATGCCACAGGCGGTCGTGCTGTTAGCAAGACCGACGGGGTTCAGTTTCCCTAACGAGCATGCGGTCGTCGCGGGCGCCGTTGCTGGCGGATTGTGGATGTGCCGAACCAAGCTCATAGCTTGTGCAGCGACCCTCGTAGCGATCCTCGTTGCCCTGGCCGTCGTCTACACGGGCACCGCGTACCCGAGCGACGCAGTCGGCGGTCTGTTGATCGGGATATTCATAAGCCTCGTGATCTATCCGCTGGCGATCGGCCTGCTGCGAAAGTTGGTGCACGTCGTCTCGCGATCGCCTGTGAAGGTTCTCGTCGTCGCCAGTCATCATCGAAAGCCGACCGGGCCCGGACCAGCTGCTCACCCCGAGCTGGTCGGCGAAAGCGGCGCGGTCCGGATCCTGCCGCCCGATGAGGTCCGGGCCGTTCGGATCCTGCCTGCTGAGGAGGTCCGCACCATTCACATCCTTCCGCCTGACGAAACGCGAACAGTTCGGATCCTGCGGCCTGAGGATTCTGAGGGCATTCGCATCTTGCCGCCTGACGAGGTTGGCGACATCGGTATCATGCCGCCTGGCGAGACGGGGACTGGACCGAGCACTGACAGGGCCTAGAACTGAACTTTGGGCTGGTCACAGGAAACGCTCGGCGCGAAGCTCACGACATGCCGGTGTGGCGCAGATGGAAGCGCAGGCGACTTGTAATCGTCAGGTCGTGGGTTCGAGTCCCACCACCGGCTCGCTCGCTCGCTGTGATGTTGCGGGACACCGGAGACCGGTGTCGCGACCTCGTAGACACCTCGACCTGGGCCATGGGCTGGCAGTCACGGCTCGTATCGGGTCTTCACTCAGAATCCAAAATTGCGAGCAGCCTGGACGTGGACTCGACAGTCCAAAAGTTCCAAAAGTACGGTGTTATGACGGCTCGGCAAAATGTTGCGCTGAGGTTTCCGCAAACCTATCTAAGCCCGGGAGGCAGCTCACATGAAGTTCGGTCACGAGTCACCGCACACACCGCGGCGATCCCGAGTCGCATCTGTCACAGCTGCGCTCGTGGGCGCCGCCTTATTGGTTTCGGTTAGCGGGACAGCGGTGCTTGCGGCTCCGAGCCGCGCCGCCAACCCGGTAGTCAAGATCCCGACGCCCGCCAAGGACCCGAGAGTCGCCGCGCTAGTGCCCGCGAGCATCAAGAAGAAGGGGTCAATCAGAGCCGCGATGGACGCGACCTATCCTCCCGACGAGTTCGTCGCTGCCAACGGTACGACCATCGTCGGCATGGACGCCGACTTCAACACGGCGCTCGGGGCAGTCATGGGCGTCAAGTGGGTCGGCGTCGCCGCGACCTTCGACACGATCATCGCCGGGCTGAAAGCAGGAAAATTCGACGTCGGCAACTCGTCGTTCACCGTCGAGAAACAGCGTGAGAAGCAGGTCAATTTCGTCACTTATTTCAAGGCCGGTGAGGCGTTTTACGTGAAGTCCTCGAGCTCGCTGAAGCTGAACGGTCTCGTGAGCCTGTGTGGTCACACGGTCTCGGTCGAGACTGGCACGAGCGAGCAGACCGACGCCCAGAACACGGTCGCGACGTGCAAGAAAGCACACAAGACGCCTGACGCGGTGCTGTCGTTCTCGACCCAGGACGAAGCCAACCTCGCCATCGCGAGCGACCGCGCTCAGGTCGGCTTCGCAGACTCCCAGGTCGCCGGTTACATCGTCCATCAGTCGAAGGGCCAGTTCAAGCTGGACGGCCCAGCCTTCGGGTTTTTCCCCTATGGCTTCGCGTTCGCGAAGACTTCCGGGCTCGACAAGGCGACCCTGGCTGCAGTCAAGGACCTGATGAAGGACGGCATATACCAAAAAATCCTCGCCAAGTGGGGTGTGCAGTCCGGAGCGATCACAAACCCGGTGATCAATCCAGTGGTGTCCGATTAGGCGAACCGGCGGCTCGAGAACGGAAACGAGCCGGTGATGATCAACGGTGGTGAAGGGCACCGCCCCGAGGAGATCCGGGCCGTGCCCTTGCGCCATCCAGGACGGTGGGCCGTCACGGCCATCCTGCTTGTCCTCGCGGCAATGTTCGTCCACGACGTCATCACGAATCCCCGCTTCGGCTGGGGAGTCGTCGGAAACTACTTCCTGGCACCAGAAATCATCTCTGGGGTGGAGCGGACCCTGGAGCTCACATTTTTCGCCATGGCGGTCGGGGTCATCCTCGGTGTCGTCTTCGCTGTGATGAGGCTATCTCCCAACCCCATCGTCTCCGGGGCGGCATGGCTCTACATCTGGTTCTTCCGGGGTACACCGGTGTACGTCCAGCTTCTCTTCTGGTACGTGATCTCCGCGCTCCAGCCGAACATCAGCCTTGGCATCCCCTTCGGGCCTGAGTTCGTGCACATGAGCGTCAACAGCATTGTCACGCCCTTTGTAGCGGCTCTTCTAGGCCTCGGTCTCAATGAAGGCGCCTACTATGCCGAGATCGTGCGGGCCGGGATCCTCTCGGTCGATCACGGACAGTTCGAGGCGGCTCAATCGTTGGGCATGCGTCGATCACCGCTGATGCGGCGGATCGTGCTCCCCCAAGCGATGCGTGTCATCGTCCCACCGACGGGCAACGAGACGATCTCGATGCTCAAAACGACCTCACTGGCAGTCGTGGTCACCTACCCCGAGCTGATGTACCAGACAGTGAACATCGCCGCCCGGACCTATGAGACGATCCCTCTCTACATCATGGCGAGCTTTTGGTACCTGCTCCTGTCCACGATCCTCACGATCGGCCAGTACTACGTCGAGCGCTATTACGCCCGCGGCTCTTCGTTCGCTCTCCCGCCGACGCCCATCCAGCGGCTCCGGCGCAACTTCACGACACTTCGTCGCGTACCCTTCTCGCCAAACGCCTCAGGGGGTGTGTAAATGGCAACCCCGATGGTCCGCGCCGAGGCAGTACACAAGCGCTTCGGCCTGCTCGAGGTGTTGAAGGGGATCACCCTCGACGTCGCACCCCGTGAGGTGATGTGCCTCCTCGGTCCTTCAGGTTCGGGCAAGTCGACGTTTCTGCGCTGTATCAACCACCTTGAGAAGATCAACTCTGGACGGCTCTATGTCGACGGGTCGCTCGTCGGCTATGAGGAGCGCGGTGGCCGTCTGCACGAGCTTCATGAGCGCGAGGTCTGTCGTCGGCGCACCGAGATCGGGATGGTCTTCCAGCGCTTCAACCTCTTCCCGCACATGACTGCGCTCGAAAACGTCGTCTCCGCCCCGGTGATAGTGAAGAAAGAGCCCCGGGCGGTCGTGACGACGCGCGCCCGGGGCTTGCTCGACCGGGTCGGGTTGTCGAGCAAGGTCGATGCCTACCCCAATCAGCTTTCCGGCGGTCAGCAGCAGCGAGTTGCCATCGCCCGCGCTCTCGCGATGGAACCGAAACTCATGCTCTTCGATGAGCCCACCAGTGCTCTCGACCCCGAGCTTGTGGGAGAGGTCCTCGATGTAATGCGTGCGCTCGCCGAGGACGGGATGACGATGATCGTGGTCACCCACGAGATCGGCTTCGCTCGCGAGGTCGGCGACTCGCTCGTGTTCATGGACGAAGGAGTCGTCGTCGAGGCGGGTTTACCGCGCGATGTCATCGCCAACCCACAGCACGAACGAACCAAGGCCTTTCTCTCCAAGGTCTTCTGACCCGATCGGTGAAGAGTCGCTGCGCCAATGGGTTGCGCTGACAGCGGTTGATCGGGAACCGACGCGAGGCGAGGTTCACGCCGGTTCGTCGGCTCAGTGATAGTTGCGAGGGATCCTGTAGATGCCGCCGCGTCGGCCGCCGACCTCGTCGCGCAATTCGGGTTCCTCGCCCTGTCCGTTGCCCACAACTTGGCCGCCGGCCACCGCCGGGACGAACTGGATATCCACGTCGAGCGGAAACGGGTCGATGCGGGGCACTGCGTCGCCGGGGCGTTCTTCTGTCTGGACAGTCGAGTAGCCGCCCTCAGCCGACCTAAGCACGACATTCGCCCGCTTGCGCTTGCCCGCGGAGGGCACGCTCTGCAGTTCCTTGCAGATGCGATAAGTCACCGGATAGACGACTAACGGCACCACGATCGCGAGGAAGCGGAAGGACGTCAGCACGATGTTCAGTGAGATCGACAGGTAGTTCGCCAGGACATCTGTGGCACTCGCCCCGAACAGCACGAAATAGAAGGCGAACACGGCCGCACCGAACGCGGTGCGTTTTGGTCTGTCCCGCGGGCGGTCCAGGATCTGGTGTTCCTCGTAGTCATGGGTCAGTCTCGCCTCGATGAAGGGCCACATCTGAAGGACGCCGAAGGTGATTCCAGGAAGCAGGATGGCAGGAAAGAACACATTGGGGATCATGTGCCCGAAGCCCACGATCTCCCAGCTGGGCATGATCCGAAGCGCCCCGTCGAGCCAGCCCATATACCAGTCGGGCTGCACCGCGTAGCTCACCTTGTACGGCACGTAAGGGCCGTAGAGCCAGACGGGGTTGATCTGGAACAACGCGCTCAGCAGGCCTGTGACCGCGGTCGTCAGGAACATGAAGCCGGTCGTCTTGGCGATGAAGGTCGGCCACAATGGCGCCCCGACGACGTTGCGGGGCGTGTTCTTAGGCCCGGGGAACTGGGTGTGTTTCTGGCGGACGAGCATTCCGAGGTGGGCCGAGAGGAGCCCGACCATCACCGCAGGCAGCACCAGCACGTGCAAGATGAAGAACCTCGGGATAATGGCGTCTCCGGGGAAGTTACCCCCGAAAAGGAAGAACGCGGTGTAGCTGCCTATGAGCGGTATCGACTCCACGATCGAGAAAGCGATGCGGATGCCCGTTCCCGAGACGAGGTCGTCCGGCAGTGAGTAGCCGAGAAAGCCGTTGAAAATGGCGAGGATGAGAAGGGTCGATCCAACGATCCAGTTGAGCTCGCGCGGCTTGCGAAAAGCCCCGGTGAAAAAGATGCGCAGCATGTGGACCACGATCGACCCTACGAATATGTTCGCTGCCCAGTGGTGCATCTGGCGCATAAGCAGGCCGCCTCGCACTGCGAAGCTCAGATTGAGGGTGGAGGCGAACGCCTCGGACACCGGCTGGCCGCGCAGCGGCGCGTACGAGCCCCTGTAGATGACATCCTTGCTCGACGGGACGAAATAGAGAGTTAGGAAGACGCCGGTCCCCAACAGGACGATGAACGAGTACAGAGCGATCTCGCCGATCAGGAACGACCAGTGATCCGGAAAGATCTTGTTGAGCAACTTGCGGCCCGAGCCCGAGATCCCGAGCCTCTCGTCGAACCAGTTGAAGAGAGCGTCAACCATTTCCCCGCTCCCAGTACCCAGGACCTACCGGCTCGTCGTAGCCGGCCTGGGCGCGGAAGTAGCCCTCATTGTCGATGTAGAGGGGAAGCTGAGGCAGCGGCCGCGGAGCTGGCCCGAATATGGGAGTGGCGGCGTCGGTGACGTCGAAGAGGGACTGGTGGCACGGGCACAGCATCTTCTTCGTGAGCTCCTGGTACAGGCCCACGGGACAACCGGCGTGCGTGCAAACCTTCGAAAAGGCGATATAGCCCTGGGGCGCCCACTTCGCGCGCTGTTTGGCGAATCGCCGCGGGGGCGTAAGGAAGCCGCTCACGGGCGGCTGGTCGACCCTGATGAGCATGGTCTGGGAATAGGCGCCACCGACGTCGGCCTCCGGGAAGACCGTAATGAATCCACCGACCTCGAGGTCATCGGTCTTGATCTTGCGACCGGTGATGG
>Ga0182027_10014318_pt1 | contig 10990 bp, 9 predicted proteins | sample 712E1DmetaG_FD_121300 | JGI IMG/M metagenome (GOLD analysis project Ga0182027, IMG submission 121300) | Permafrost microbial communities from Stordalen Mire, Sweden - 712E1D metaG (Illumina Assembly) | ecosystem: Environmental > Terrestrial > Soil > Wetlands > Permafrost | place: Sweden...
AATGCGAATATTGACCTTACCGGGGGGGAATATTCCGTAAATTCTGCATCTGTGAAAAAATTTCCGGCTTGTTTTCTTGATGATAATTTTTATGTCTGGGCGATAATTTATGATTGTTTAGTTAATATGGCGGATACTACCGGCAGTGCAATCGAGGACGGTTATCAGTCTTATGATATTAAACACAGGATCCTGTATTTAAACACATACACCTTAAACTCTGAAACGTACTTATACTACAGGAGCCTATATGAACAGATGCAATCGGAAGGTAAACTATTTGACCCCGTTGCCTCCCAGCTCACCGGAAACATTAAATGTATAACTGATCCGGAGAAAAAAGCACTAGGATTTTTTGAAGCTTCAGCTGTGAGTCATTCAGCCTATATTGTTGATTTCAGGAATCTGAATAATTCTCAGCCTTCAGTGATAAAAACACCATACCTCCTGCCTCCCGTACCTTATGGTTGCCAGATCAATAGATTAGGTATAGGAAGCGTTCACCATAACATTCCTTCATTCTGGATTTATTAGTAATTATATGAAAACATACATCTTTCCGCTTCTGGTGTTCTTAAACTGTTTTTATTCTGCAACAGCACAGAACAGATTTGAATCACTAAAACCTGAAATGGTTTATCTGCAAACTGACAGGAATATTTATATTGCAGGCGATAACCTATCATTTTCTCTGTATTTAAAGGGAAACTCAAAAACAATGAGTAAATATGCTTATCTTATTTTGCGCGACCGGTACAATATTTCTGTAACCCGGGCCCGGATTGAAATTAAAAATCAGAGCTCTTTCGGAAACATCTCGCTTCCCGATACGCTCCATTCGGATATTTACCAGCTTGTTTGTTACACAAATTGGATGAGAAATGAAGGTGAAGATTCCTATTTTACAAAAGAAATAATTATTGCAAATCGATTTGATAAGAAGTTAGAGCGGTTTGACAGCACATTATATACTTATCCATCAGCTAATTCCGTCAATTCAGATTCCATAAAGAAGGCAGGAAATGAAAATCTGCTTATCCAACCGGACAAACAGATATATAATACAAGAGAAAAAGTGAATATTTCTATTGATGCTAAAAATATTCAGGATGATTCCATTATGAAATTATCTGTTTCAGTAAGTGAGATTGTCCCGGGAAGTAGAAATGAGACATCTATAACTGAGTATTTCAACAACTCTTATAAAGCGAAAAAAGAAGGAGAATCCGGACAAAATCAATATAAGTATCAACCAGAAATTAAAGGGACAATTATAGATGGAAGAATTGTTCCTGTTAAACACTCAGACAATCAACCTGTTTCAGACAATACGAATAATGAATCCGACACAATTAAGTACACAGTTCTTGTTTCCACTCCGGACACTATCGCAAACATGCAATTCACAACAGCCGATTCATCAGGGTCGTTCAGGTTTCTTCTAAATCCTTACTATGAAAGTAAAGAGCTAATCATCAGGCTAAAAGAGAATGCAAAGGCAGTTTTAGAGCTTGATGATAAATTCAAACTAACCAAACCGTATATCCCGTCAGATTTATTAACTGGTCCGGGGATCAGGTATTACCTGATCCGGAGCCTGAAGATTTCTGAAGTTCAACGTTATTACACCGAACGAACTGAAACAAATACCGGGAAAAAAACCGAACGTACTTTAGCAATTTCAAGGGTTTATTACAACCCATATTCAAGAGTTTTTCCTGCCGATTATCTCCCTCTTCCTGATTTTGTTGAGATTTCAAGAGAACTTTTGCCTGCTTTAAAAGTCAGGAAGCTGGGCGATACATATGTTTCAAGTTATGTTGATACGCAGAATAGAGGCGTCCCAAGCATAGAACCAAGTATCTTTTTAGATGGAGTACCGATTGATGACGTGAACCAGATTATTAATCTTGGTACCAATGAAATAAAGCGTATTGATCTGTTGCCTGTGATCAGGTACTATGGAGAAATGCCTCTTTCCGGAATTCTTGCAGTTTTTAGCAAGAATCTTGAAATTAATAATATCCAGTTTAAAACTCCAACTATCAGATACCAGGCTATATCGAGCCAGAACTTCACAAAACCTATTCCTTATATACCGGTCAATAATAATCATATGCCGGATTTAAGACAGGTAATATTATGGGATCCGGAAATTAAAATGCATAATAAAGAAAAGCTGGAAATTGAGTGCTATACGTCTGATCTTCATGGAAAATACCGGATCAGTGTTCAGGGCTTAACTTCAAGTGGCCTTCCGGTGAACGGATCTTCAATAATTATTGTAAAATCCAAATCAGAGTGAAAATATGAAAGCCAAAATAATATTCGTTTACACAATTGTTCTGATATTCACTTTTCAGAGTTTGCAAGGTCAAAAATCCTTTTCCATAGATAATATTGACATAAAAAGTTCTGAATTTTGTCTGACCGGAGAGCTTTTCACCCCGAATCAGAGTATTGATGGTGCAACCTATTTTAATTCAGACTGGGTTCCGGGAGATATATATCTTTCGAACGGAGAAGTCGTCAGGAATAAGCTCATAAAATACAATGGATTACTGGATGAACTTTTCTGGCAGGAATCCAGATCTAAAAATGTAATTAAGCTGGATAAGGAAGCAATTATGCAATTTCATTTTCTTAATCTGAATGGGGATTCAACTGTACATTTCAGAAAAATCAAAGTAAAAAGAAGTACAATATCTGATTCGAGTGAAATCTTCGGGCAAGTTATATATGAAGGGAGTTTATCACTTTTCATTTTGCATACTTATAAGACTGCGGGGAATGAACTGATCCGGCAAAACGGGAATCTTTTTGAGAAGACTAATTATTCAGAAGAACCTATTTATATCTTCAGGTATACAGATAATAAAACCTTTATTACTAAAAGTTTAAGCCGGAAAAGGCTGTATGCATTTTCTCCCGGAAACAAGAATAAAATTAAGGAGTTCATTAAGGCAAATAAAATAGGGGGAAATAAAGATGTTTCATACCTCAGAAGGTTGACAGAGTTTTTAGGTCAAATTGTAAATCAGTAAATTTATTTACAAAACAAGAAAGGCGCATTTAGCGCCTTGTGAAGTAAAATAGAGATCAAAAAAATTTGATCAACATTTTACCTGATAAATTTATGCAAATTAATTGTTACAGGCAAGTTAAACCAGAACCTTTTATGGTCATCAAAAACTAAAATAATTTAGAAAATCAGATGCTCTTACCTGCCAGACGTGTCATACCATAATATGCACTTCCCATCAAAGAAGCGTTTGATCCGAGGTGGGCCCTTTCAATCTTTACTTCCGATCTGCAGTTTTCGAGTGAATTGGTAAAAGCACTTTCTCTGATCATTGTTAAATAGCTGTCCTTTGCCTCAGACATTCCACCACCCAGAACAATTATTTCAGGAGCAAAAATTGTTATAAGATTTGCCAGTCCGATGCCTACAAGTTCAGCATTTTCTTTTACTACCTTAACTGCGATTGGATAGTTGGTATAACTCAGTTCAAAAATCTCTCTGCAGGTAAGAGGTTTTTCTTGCTTGATATTGTTTGCACCGGCTTCCTCCTGATATCTGCGAACTATTGCTGAAGCTGAAGCAAATTGTTCATACGATCCTCTGATCCCTTTATCACTTATATCCTTTTCAAAATTAATAATCATCTGTCCAACTTCCCCACCTGCATTGTTTACGCCCCTGTAAAGCTTCCCGTTTATGATTATTCCGCCCCCAATACCTGTACGCAGGGCTACAAATATTATATTATTATATCCCTTCGCAGCTCCAAATCTATGTTCTGCAATTGTCATCATATTTGCATCATTCCCAACATAAGCAGGCAGACCTGTTTCCTGGTTGACTATTTTTGCCAGAGGGACGTTGGTCCAGTCTTTGATACCCTGATCAGGTCCGATAACTATCCCTGATGTATGGTCAATAAATCCCTTGGCCGCGGTACCGATACAGATAGGATTTACACCTTCTGAAGCTACAGAATGCCTTATATCCTTTATGGCCTGTAGGAGCATTGAAATAATATAATCCCTTGTCTGATAAGAGTTAAGAGGATACGATTTTGTAGCAATAACTTCTCCATGAATCTTCACTACGGCAATCTTAATTGAATTCCGGCCGATATCGACTCCTATGGCTGAGGCATAATTTAACATTTAAATGTCATTTATAGCTGTTATACAAAAATAGGCTTAAATAGCAAGAAAAGACAAAAGACAAAAGTAAAAAGACAAAAGTAAAAAGACAAAAGTAAGAAACAACTTAACTAAAACAGAAATCCATTAACCGCAAAGAGCACAAAGTACCCGCAAAGGTCATAAAGAATTGATTTTCTCTGTGATTCCTCTGTGTATCTCCGTGTCAGTCCTTAATCTTTTAGTTACACAGAGAGCCAGAGAGGTCACACAGAGAGCCACAGAGAAAATAGAAAGAGTCATTGAATCCTTAAATTAAGATCGCAGATTATAACAAATTAAGCTGCATGCCGACAATTATTTTTGATAACTTTGGTATAATTTTATTTTAAGATATATATGATAGAAAAAGTCAGAGAAATATTTAAAAGAGAGGCAAATGCCATTGAAAACATTCCGGTAACCAAAAGTTTTGAGGTTGCAATCGGAATAATACACAAACAGGTCCACAAGAAAAATGGGAAACTTGTTACAAGCGGAATGGGGAAAGCAGGCCAAATAGCTCATAATATTGCCACTACCTTCAGTTCTACGGGAACTCCTTCAATTTTCCTACATCCGAGTGAAGCCCAGCATGGTGACCTGGGAATACTTCAGGAAAATGATGTTCTTCTGGCAATATCCAATTCTGGAAAAACGAGGGAGATCATTGAACTGATTGATCTTAAAAATAATCTTTATCCACAGGTCCCGGTAATTGTAATCACAGGAAATGAAAATAGTCCGCTGGCTCTAAAAGCTGATTGTTATATTCTGACTGGAGCTCCTGAGGAAGTTTGCACACTGGGCCTTACTCCTACTACGTCCACTACAATGATGACTGTTATTGGAGATGCACTAGTCGTACTTATGATGAGCAAGATTAATTTTAGCGCAAAAGATTACGCAAAAAGACATCATGGTGGTTATCTCGGAATGAAATCGAGAGAAATATCAGGTAAGGAATAGACGGGACTAAAATCCAGTTCCTGATTTTTCATTTTGAATTGATTCCATGGTACTCTCGAGTGTTTCCTGAAATCTGTTTGCATTTTCTATCCACTTCAGAATTTTTTCACTCGCAAAAGGATATTCAGGTGTACGCATCGATACCGTTCTATAAGCATACTCTTTTAATTCTGCGACATTCTCCAGTACTTTTAAAAAATAGACCCTGAAGAATGAATCTGTTATAAAGAAATACCGTTTTCGATCAGAAGGGAATGTCTTATAGTCGATTATTTTGTTCTGCAGAAGGTAATTCAATGAATTGCTAACAGAGCTTTTACTTGCTTTAAAAAAACTTACCAGTTCTTCGAATGTCTTTTCCGGGGGATCGCTTAAAGTGAAATAAGATATGATCCTGCCTTGCATTGGTGTCAGACCAAACTTTTCGAACACCTTTCCTGTCTCTTCAATTGTTTCGCGAATTCTCTTCTCCTGGGTCAGCATTGGTTTTGTAATAAGTTAAAAGTTAAATGAAAAAATCAAAAACTGTCACAACTTGTCCCGATTTATCGGGAGAGAAACACAGAGAAGCACAACTTGTCCCGATCTATCGGGAGAGTACACAGAGAAATAATAGTCCCCCCATGGGGGGTTGGTGGGTGCCGCATATATCATGCTGCACACCAATTTCTCTTTTCTGCCTCCGGTCTTCTGACTCCAGACTTCTGACAAATTTAAATTATTTCCCGATCAGTTCTATAACTTTTGAACTAAAAAAACAAATTTATTTTTTCTTGGTTCAATCACTTAAAAAGATTAGTTTTGAAAACTTCGCATCAATAATTAAGGAATTACGAATTAAAAATAACACAAATCATGAATAGCAGTACTTCATCAAACGCGATCAGCAAGAAAGATTATATCTTTTCAATCTCTATTATCGGACTGTTTTTTTTCATTTTCGGTTTCGTCACCTGGCTTAATGGAATACTTATCCCATTTCTCAGAACTGCTTGTGAATTAAATGATTTTCAAGCTTATTTCGTAACATTTGCTTTCTATGTTTCCTATTTTGTTATGGCATTGCCTTCTTCTGCAGTGCTCAAAAAGACCGGTTTTAAGAATGGAATGTCTCTGGGATTATGGATCATGGCAGCCGGAGCAATGATTTTTGTTCCCGCAGCAATGACCAGGACCTTCGGTCTTTTTCTCTTAGGATTATTTGTTGAAGGAACAGGATTGGCTCTTCTTCAGACAGCATCAAATCCATATATTACCATTATCGGCCCCCCCGAGAGTGCCGCTAAAAGAATCAGCATAATGGGAATTGCAAACAAATTTGCCGGTGTTTTAGCTCCAATTATACTTGCCAGCATTATATTAAAGGACGCAAATATTCTCGAACAAAAACTTGCACAGGCAGCTGATGCAGCTTCCAAAGCAGTTTTACTGAATGAACTGGCAAGCAGGGTCATTTATCCATATATCATTATGGCAGTGATTCTAGTGCTTCTTGGACTCTTGCTCAGGTTTGCTCATCTTCCTGAAGTTGACACCGATGCAGAAGATGCAGCTAGCAGTGAATCAAACCTGCAAAAAACAAGCGTATGGCAGTTTCCGCATCTTATAATCGGCGTAATTACATTCTTCTTTTATGTAGGAGTTGAAGTTATAGCTGCTGATACTATCATAAGATATGGCCAATCGCTTGGAATACCAATGAACTCCGCAAAATATTTCACTTCCCTCACATTACTCAGTATGATAGTGGGATATCTTTTGGGGATAATGCTTATACCAAAATATATCAGACAGGTTACAGCGTTGAAAATCTGCGCAATTCTTGGAGTAATCTTTGCACTGGCAGCAATTATTACACCTTCTCATTTTACTTTTGTAATACCATTTGTTGATATTGTTACTTTTTCGCCATTAAGACTTGTTTTGCCTTTAACAGTTCTCTTCGTTGCATTAATGGGACTCGCTAACTCTCTGATGTGGCCGGCACTCTGGCCATTGACAATAAACGGTCTTGGCAGATTTACTAAAACCGCTTCAGCAATGATCATAATGGCTATAGCAGGTGGGGCAGTGTTACCATTGCTGTACGGGAAACTGGCAGTGATGTTTTCAACCCAGGCTGCATACTTGATATGCGTTCCGGCATACCTGATTATTATGTACTATGCCTTTTTCGGTCATAAAGTGGGGAAATAAATATGGATTATAACCTGAAGGATATATTTGAATGCTTCCTCGCTGATGGTACATTCTTAAATGGAGAACCTTATGGCAGCGGACATATTCATGATACCTTCAGGATAGAAACAGCGGAAAAGGGTAAAGACGATTATATACTTCAGAGACTTAATAATAAGATCTTTAAAAATATTCCGGAACTTCAGCACAATATTGAGAGGGTTACAGTTCATCTCAGAAACAAATTAAAAAATATTCGGGGTTCAGATATTAAAAGGGAGTGTCTTAGACTTATCCCTTCCAGGGATGGTAAAACCTGGATCAATGATAATGATGGCAATTTCTGGAGAATGTATATTTTCATCTCGAACCATCATTCCTATAACGTAGTTGACAGTCCCGGCAAAGCATTTGAAGGAGGAAAAGCTATTGGCCGTTTTCAGGCTATGTTGTCTGACATGCCGGGAGGGCCACTGTTTGAAACCATTCCCTGGTTTCATGATATTGAAAAAAGACTACAGACCTTCAATATTAAGATAATAGAAAACCCTGTCGGACGAGTAGAGACAGTTGCTAAGGAGATAGATCAAATCCTCGACAGGGCTGAGGAGATGAAAATTATACTAAGGCTTGGAAAAGAAGGAAAAATACCGTTGAGAATCACTCACAACGATACAAAATTCAATAACATTCTGCTTGATGAAAATGATAAAGCATTGTGTGTAATTGATCTTGATACCGTAATGCCCGGATATGTCCATTATGATTTTGGCGATGCTATTAGAACTGCTGCAAATACAGCCTCAGAAGACGAGAAAGATCTTTCCAAAATTAAAATGAGTATAAACCTCTTTAAAGCATATTCCGAAGGTTATCTTTCTGAAACAGGAAATACGCTGAATGATGTGGAAAAGGAGTTTCTTGCATTTGCGCCAAGATTAATTACTTACACTATAGCTGTCCGGTTTCTTACTGATTTCATTGATGGAGATCATTACTTCAAAATTCATCATGAGTTTCATAATCTTCAGAGAGCCAGGGCTCAGCTCAGGTTGGTAATGAGCATGGAAGAGCAGTATGAAGATATGAAGAGTATAATCAGGAAATTAACTTAAGGTGCTGGTTCCTTGGCAAAAAGACAAAAGACAAAAGTAAAAAGATAAATGTAAATATACTGATAGATAGAATTAGCCCACCTTTAGGGGGGATGGGGGGCAAAAACAGATAGATATGGACTGGACAAAAGATGAAATCAGGTTTTTAAAGACATTGAGTGATCCCGACAAGATTCAGGGCTTCCTCGATTCAATTGAGTATAATCCAGTATATGAATGCAGGTCTCCCCGATGGGTAATTAGAAAAAGGTCAGCTCACTGTTTTGAGGGCGCTCTGTTCGCAGCCGCTGGTTTACAATTCTCCGGATACAAACCATTGATTATTGACCTTAAAGCTTATAATGACGATGATCATGTTATTGCTGTATTCAAACAAGATGGACACTGGGGAGCCGTTGCTAAATCAAACTTCACATCATTAAGATACAGGGAACCTGTTTATCGCTCATTACGTGAACTTGTTATGTCATATTTTGATTTCTACTTCAATACTGACGGTGATAAGTCATTGCGATCTTATTCTTTGCCACTCGATCTTACTCTTTATAATAGCCGCCACTGGGCAACAACCGATGAAGACCTCGAATATATAGGGGATAAACTGGAAGAGATTCATCATTTTCCGGTTATGAATAAAAGGATGATCAAAAATCTGAAAAAAGCAAGCAATATTATGCTTCAGGCAGGCATGCTGGGGTCTAATGCGGCCGGACTTTTTAAGCCAACAAATCCATTAACCGCAAAGAAAACAAAGCTTTAAGAACTAAGGTCGCAAATAAAGGGGTGGATGGGGGTAAAAACACAAAACGCAATAACGCAAATATCAGACCGGTCGAAATAATTAAGTGTCTATTTATTTGTTTATCATTATATTACGAATATTGCATTTGTGACGGTCGAACGTTCTTTTGTAATTATGATGAGAATGTCTATTTTTGATAGCTTAAAATAAATTTGATATGGATTTATCTGGTAAGTTTTATAAAGCTTTCTCTGACCGCCAGTCAGCGATAGAAAAACAATACGGTCCCAAACAAGCTGAAAAACAACATTCAAAAGGCAAGCTTACTGCTCACGAACGGATAAATCTGCTTTTCGATAATAAAACATTTGAAGAAATTGATGCATTTGTAACGCCGGCTGATCAGCCGGTTGAATTCGGGAAAGTTGAAAGATCTTACGGGGATGGGGTAATTGTCGGTCATGGAAAAGTTAATGGGAGGCTTGTCTTTGCGTATGCTCAGGATTTCACCATAATGGGTGGATCGCTCGGGATTGTACATGCAAAAAAAATCGCAAAGATTCAGGAGATGGCACTAAAAATGGGTTCACCGATTATTGCTCTTATTGATTCAGGTGGTGCAAGAATACAGGAGGGAGTTGCAAGCCTTAGTGGTTATGCAGCCATCTTTCAGAATATCATTCATTCATCCGGAATAATTCCACAGATCTCTGTAATAATGGGACCTGCAGCCGGAGGTGCTGTCTACTCTCCTGCCCTTACTGACTTCGTCTTTATGGTTAATCACACCAGCTATATGTTTGTTACAGGACCTAATGTTGTAAAGGAGGTTCTGAATGAAGATGTATCCTCTGAAGAGCTCGGAGGAGCAGAAGTACATGCCCGTAAAAGCGGTGTTGCTCATATGATTTATGATGATGAGGAAAATGCAATTCTCGCTTTGAAAAAGTTTCTTTCTTATCTTCCTTCAAATAATGTTGAAAATCCACCGATTGTCAATGACGATGGGTCAGTTAACGAGATTAATGAAAAACTGAGGGGCATTATTCCGGAAGATCCGAATAAAGCGTATGATGTTAAAGATGTCATAGCCCAGATTATTGATAAAAACAGTTTCTTTGAAACATCAGAGCTCTTCGGTGCAAATCTTGTAACCGGTTTTGCAAGATTAACCGGCAAAACAATTGGAGTTGTTGCCAATCAGCCTAAAGTTCTTGCCGGCGTTCTGGATATAAATTCATCAACAAAGGGAGCCAGGTTTATCAGGTTTTGTGATGCCTTTAATATACCAATTATTACTTTCGAAGATGTTCCGGGATTCCTGCCAGGTGTTGATCAGGAACATTCAGGTATAATCAGGCATGGAGCTAAGCTGCTATTCGCGTATAGTGAAGCTACCGTTCCGAAAATAACAATAATACTCCGGAAAGCATATGGAGGAGCTTTTATTGTTATGAACAGTAAAAACCTTGGCGGTGATTTTAGTTTTGCATGGCCATCTGCAGAAATAGCGGTAATGGGTCCCGATGGAGCTGTTGCAATTCTTTACAGAAAAGAACTCGCTGAGTCGAAAAACCCTGTTGAGCTTAAAAAAGAGCTTGTGAAAAAGTATCGCGATAAAATTGCGAACCCTTTTATTGCCGACGAAAGTGGATATATAGATGAAGTAATTGATCCGGCAGTGACAAGAAAAAAGATTATCTCCGCTCTGAATGCTCTTAATAATAAATGGGTTAAAGTACCGGCCCGTAAGCATGGGAATATGCCACTTTAATGCTCAGAGCTCAGAGCTCAG
>Ga0182027_10014319_pt1 | contig 10990 bp, 9 predicted proteins | sample 712E1DmetaG_FD_121300 | JGI IMG/M metagenome (GOLD analysis project Ga0182027, IMG submission 121300) | Permafrost microbial communities from Stordalen Mire, Sweden - 712E1D metaG (Illumina Assembly) | ecosystem: Environmental > Terrestrial > Soil > Wetlands > Permafrost | place: Sweden...
AGGTCCGAGGTCTAGCCGCGGGAGTCGAGGACCTTCTTCAAGGCGTCGAGCTCCGGCTCGGCCGAGCGACCCAGGGGCAGGTCGACGCGTCCGCCGGTCGTCGCCGATCGGAGGGCGGCCATCATCACCGCGAAGCCCTTGAGCGCCCGCTCCCCGTTGCAGGGATGCACGCGAGGCGTCGCGACGCCTTGCGCGTCGTCGTCGAGCCAGTCGGCGATCTGGTCGATGTAGGGCGGCATATCGTGGTCGTAGTCCATTGCCCCGGGACCGCCCCAGGCGCCGTTGCGGGTGACCGCCCGCCAGCCGCCGCCCTTGCCGGCCTTGCCGGTCAGGACTTCGGCGAAGCCGTCCGTGCCCTGGGCGCCGATGCGGCACTTCTGCCACATCGAGTCGACCTCGGGGACGTCGGGCGCGTCGGCGCCGGTCTCGATGTAGCCGCGCACGCCGTTGGCAAATTGCACGATCGCGCCGACGTAGTCGGGCGAGGTGTGAACGTCGGCGTACTTCTCGGTGCCCCACGCCTGCGCCGCGACCCACACCGGATCGGCGTAGTCGTTGTACCAGCTGGCGTACTCGATCATGTGGCTGAACATGTGCATCATCCAGCCGATCGAAGTGCCGTAGACCGTGTGGACCCGGCCGATGGCTCCGCTCTCGATGATCTCCTTGACCTTCGCGTAGTGGTCGCCGTAGCGGTGCTGATGGCTCACCACCGTTTTGACGCCCGCCGCCCGGGTCAGCTCGAACATCTCGAGGGCCTCGTTCATCGAGGTGGCGATCGGCTTCTCGTATGCGATCAGCTTCACGCCGGCCTCGACGCCGGCCTTGATCATCGGCAGCCGGAGCTGCGGCAGAGTGCAGAAGATGAAGACGTCGGGCTTGGTGTCGGCCAGCATCTTCGTCGCGTCGGTGCTGCCGTAGGCGACGCCCAGCTGAGCCTTCGCCGTCTCGACACGGGACTCGTCGATATCGCAGACGCCGACGAGTTGAAAGCGCGAGTTGTTCTTGACGGCGGTGGCGTGATGCATGCCGCGCTTGCCCAGCGCGGCAACCGCGACTGTGTAGGGCTTCTCGGCCATCGGGGGCCTAAGCCTTCCAGGCCCGCAGGACCCGGATGACTTCGTCCTGCTCTTCGTGAGTCAGCTCGGGGAACATCGGCAGGCTGATGCACGAGTGGGCATTCTGCTCGGCGTTCGTGAGCGGGCCGACGAGTCGCGCGTCCTTGCCCCAGGGGAAGCCTTCCTGCTCGTGGATGGCGATCGAGTAGTGCGTCTTGGCGTCGATGCCGGCGTCGTTGAGGTACTTGAGCAGGGCGTTCCGCTCGGAGGGATCCACGACCTCGATCTCGTAGAGGTGGTAGACGTGGCGGTAATTCGGCCGGCGGTAGGGGAGGCGGATGGTCTTCAGGCCGGCCAGGGCCTTGTCGTATCGGGCGGCAAGGGCGATGCGCTGGTCGTTCCAGGCATGGATGTGCTTGAGCTTGGCCGAGAGGACGCCGGCCTGCAGGTCGTCGAGGCGGCTGTTGAAGCCGAAGGAGTGATGATCTCGGGCGCCTGAACCGTGGTTGCGCAGCTTGCGGACGGTGTCGTTGATGTACTGGTGGTTGGTCCAGATCGCGCCACCATCGCCGAAGCAGCCAAGGTTCTTCTGGATGATGAAGCTCGTGCAGACCGCGTCGGAGAGCTGGCCGATCTTGAACTTCGCTCCGGCCGCGTCGAAGGCCTGGGCGTTGTCCTCGATGACGAAGAGGCCGAACTCGTCGGCGATCTTGCGGATCTCGTCCATCGGGGCGCACTGGCCATAAAGGTGGACCGGCAGGATGGCCTTCGTGCGCTTGGTCACGGCCTTGCGGATCGCGGCCGGCTCGATGCAGCGGGTGTTGGTGTCGCAGTCGACGAGGACGGCGGTCGCGCCGACGACCCAGATCGCCTCGGCTGTGGCGAAGAACGTGTTGGCGTGGGTGATGACCTCGTCGCCCTCGCCGACGCCCATTGCCATGAGAGTCAGCCAGAGCGCGTCCGTGCCGTTGCCCACGCCGATCGCGTACTTCGCGCCGGTGTACTCGGCCAGCTCGGTCTCGAACTGCTTGAGCATCGGGCCCATGACATACGAGCCGCTCGTGAGCACCCGCTCGATGTTGGCGTCGATCTCGCTCTTGATGTTCTCGTACTGTCGAGTGTGCCCGTAGAAGGGGACCTTCACTTTGCCGTCTCCTCTTGTGCCTCGGCCGAGTTGGATGCGCCTCCGGCGCGGGTGACGCCGACCGGCACACGACCACGTGTAGGGCGAGGCGCGACGCCCGTCGCGCTCCTCCGCCCGACAGGTTCGTCGCCTCTGGCGCCCGTCCATCCGGAGGCGTTGTGACTTTGTCCAGCCCTTGGACAAAGTGAGAGTAGTGCCCGTGTCAAGTAGGCTCCGCCGCTCGCCATGCCCGGCGCCGGCGCGGGTGCGGGAGAGGTCAGGCGGATTCCGGTCGACGCTGGCGCGGCGCCCATCGGTGCCCAAGAACTTGCTCTCGACCCCTTGCTCCGGCACTTGACAGGGGCTCTAATCTTCCTTTGTCAATCACCTGGACAAAGTGTCCAACATCTGAACAAAGTGTCCAAGAGGTGGACGAAGCCGTCCGGTGGAGGTACGTGTGGAGCGGACAGCCAAGGCCACGAGCCATGAGACTCGTGAGCACAACGAGCGTCTCGTCCTGGCCACGATCTACGACCGCGCTCCGGTCAGCAGGGCCGACGTCGCGAGACTGACCGGCCTGACCAGGACCACGGTTTCAGACGTCGTCGAAGGCTTGCTCGCGTCCGGCCTTGCACAGGCCATCGGCAGGGGTCCCTCTACTGGCGGCAAGGCTCCCATCCTGCTCGAAGTGCCCGATGCGGCACGCCTCCTCGTAGGGGTGGACCTGGGCGATCGAGTATTCACCGCCGCGACCGTCAACCTGCGGGGCGAGATCGTCCATCGCGTCGAAGTCCCGTCCGAGGATGCCGACGGCGACGACGCGCTCGGACTGGCCATGAGCCTGATGGACCAGGTCATCGCCACAGCCGAAGGCCCCATTCTCGGCATCGGCGTCGGCGCCCCGGGCCTGGTCGACACCACCGACGGAACCGTCGTCGAGGCCGTCAAGCGCGACTGGCGGGACTTGCCGCTGGGTGCGCTCGTGGCCGAGCGCTTCAAGGTGCCTGTCTACGTCGCCAATGACAGCCAGGCGGCGGCGCTGGCCGAGCACGTCTTCGCCGAAACGCGCGGCGCCAACCTGATCGTGGTCAAGGTCGGCCAGGGCATCGGCGCCGGCATCGTCCTAAACGGCGAGCTCTTTGGGGGCGACCGATTTGGCGCGGGCGAGATCGGCCACACGGTCATGGACGCGAATGGGGACGTCTGCCGCTGTGGCCGGCGTGGCTGCCTCGAGACCCTGGCCAGCGCCCGTGCCGTCCTGACGAGCCTGGCCGCGCTGCGCGGACATCCGGTATCGATGGACCAGGCGATCGCCGATTTCGAACGGGGCGACCCGCAGGTCCGCGCCATCGTCCTCGAATCGGCGACGCACCTCGGAGAGGCCGTCGCGAGCCTGATTGGCGCCCTCCACGTCCGACGGATGGTGATGGCGGGCACGATGGCCGCTTTCGGTGAGCCGTGGCTCAAGGTCATCAGCGAGGCGGCTTCGAGCCGATCCCTCGCAGCACTCTCCGTCGACACCACCTTCGAGCTTGGCAGGATCGACGACATCGTCGTCCTGGGGGCATCGGCGCTGCTGATGACCCGCGAGCTCGGTCTTAATCTTCGCCCACTCCACCCGATGCCGCGACCTCGAACGTTCGTCACAGAGGCCGCCGCCGAGCCCACGACGAAGGCCGGTGTCCCACCGCGTCTCGCCGTTGCCGAGAGAGGAGGACTTGCCGGCTGAAGGAAGGTCACCGAGCTGGCCCGGAGAAACCGGCCGTCAGCAGAAGGATGCTTTTCGGCTCACCAGGAGGAAGGAACAAATGAGGATGACGAGACTATCGAAGCTCGTCCCGATCGCAATGGCTGCCATGTTCGTGGCAGGCTGCTCGAGTTCCGCCGCGACCACGACCGTGGCCCCGGCAACTCAGGCTCCGGCGACCCAGGCTGCCGCCCCGACCACGGCGCCCACGGCTGCTCCGGCGACCTGCACCACGCTCACGGTCTGGGCCATGCCCGGTTCGTTCAGCGACAGCACTTCCAAGTCGCTCATCACCACTTTCGAGAATGCCCATCCGGGTTGTGTCGTCAACTATCAGGTCCAGCAGTGGGACGGCATCGTCACCAAGCTGACCACGGCTCTGGCGAGCAACAACCCGCCTGATGTCATGGAAATCGGCAACACCGACGCGATCACCTTCGAGGCCGCCGGTGCTCTTGCCGATCTCACCAGTGCGCGCGCCATGCTCGGCGGCGGCACCTCCAACGTCAGCTCGGACCCGGGCCAGCTCTGGCTCGCCTCCCTGAACGACGCTTCGGTGCTCAACGGCAAGCTCTTTGCCGTGCCGTTCTACGCCGGTGACCGCGTCCTCATCTACCGGACGGACCTCTTCAAGTCCGCCGGCATCGACATCTCCACGATCACGAGCAAGGACAAGCTGATCGCGGCCGCCAAGACCCTGCAGACCGCCAACAAGTCCGTCACGGACTTCTCCGGCCTCTACCTGCCCGGTCAGAACTGGTACGCGCTCATGCAGATGATCTGGGACAACGGCGGCCAGATCGCGACCCAGGACTCCTCCGGCAAGTGGGCCGGCGCCCTTGAGACCCCCGCTTCCGAAAAGGGCATCCAGGACTACGTCGACTATTACAAGGCCGGCTCGACCGGTCCTGCGGACAAGGACGAGGCCAATCCGGCCGAGTACACCCTGTTCCTCCAGGGCAAGGTCGGAATGATGATCGGTAATGGCTGGGAAGTCGGCATCAGCTACGGCGCCAACGGCGTCGTCAAGACCGCCGACCAGGTTGGCACTGCCCCGATCCCGAGCGTCAACGATGGCAAGACCGTTCCGGTCTTCCTCGGCGGCTCCGTCATCGGTGTCGCTGCCAAGTCCAAGAACATCGCGGCAGCGCAAGACTTCATTGCCGAGCTGTCCACTCCGGCCGGCCAGAACGCCGAGATCGGCGATGGCTGGATCCCGAGCCTGAAGCTCTACGCGGCCAACATCCCGAACAACGGCACCACAGCAGCCAAGACCCTGGCGATCCAGGCCTCTGAAGCCGCCGCTGGTTCCGGGTTCACCCCGAACGCCACTGGTTGGGCCGCCGTCGAGGCGAACAACCCGATCAAGAGCATGATGACCGCGATCCTGACCGGCCAGAAGACGGTCGACCAGGCGGCAAAGGATGCCGACACGGCCATGAATGGCGTGATCAACAACAAGTAGTTCAGCTCTCGAAAGTAACCACCCCGTAGACAACCGCGAGGGAGCGCACCAGATGACTCGGGCGCAATCGAAGGCGAAGAACCCCACAGGCGCCTCAGCTCTGAATGTCGCTCCCTCGCGTTATCACACGCGCAAGACAGCGGTACGGGACGCGCTGCCGTACCTGGCACTTGCCCCCGCGTTCCTGACGTTCGTCCTCCTGCTCGGTTGGCCCGTCCTCCTGCTGTTTCTCACGAGCCTGCAGCAGTTCGGTCTTTTCGAGCTCCTCAACAACGTCACGACGTGGATCGGCGTAGATAACTACTACAACCTGATCTTCAACAGCCCCGCCGGCCTGCCGGACTTCCCCACGGTCCTCATGCGCACGGTCCTCTTCATGGCGGCCAATGTGGCGCTGACGATCTCGCTGGGGACTCTGGTTGCGCTCCTGCTGGCGAAACTCGACAGGTGGGTTCGACTGACGCTCACCTCGGCCATGGTTCTTGCCTGGGCAATGCCAGTCGTCACCGGTGCGGTCCTGTTCCAGTGGCTGTTCGACAGCAAGCTGGGCGTCGTCAACTGGGCCATCAGCAGCCTGGGCGTCTTCGGCAACTACCTGAACCATTCCTGGTTCGACACGGGCCTGACGACGTTTGCCGTGATCACGCTCCTGATCGTCTGGCAGGCCATCCCGTTCGTTGCGCTTAGCCTCTACGCCGGCATCCTGTCGATCCCGAAGGAACTGCCCGAGGCCGCCCGCGTGGATGGCGCCAACGAGCGCCAGATCTTCAGCTACATCACCCTGCCGGCCCTCCGCCCGCTGCTCCTGATGCTGATCTTCCTGTCCGTCATCTGGGACTTCAAGGTCTACACCCAGATAGCCGCGATGAACCAGGGCGGGCCCGACGGGCAGACGATCACGCTGTCGCTGTACACCCAGATCCTCGGGCCCGCGGAACAACAATTCGGAGTGGCTGCCGCGGCCGCGGTGATCATGATGCTGCTGCTCCTCGTCGTACTCGTGCCCTATATCCGCCGCATGGTCAAGTCACAGGAGGAGCAGTGAGCCGCCGCACGAGCCGCATCGTCACCAACGGGCTGGGACTCATGGTCTCCTTCTTCTTCGTCTTCCCGGTCTACTGGATGGTCAACACGGCCTTCAAGAGCGCCGACCAGTTCCAGACCTACACGCCGGTCTTCATCCCGATTCCCACGCTGGACAACTTCATCAAGGCCCTGGGCGAGCAGAACCTGGCCCAGCTGGTCCGAAACAGTGTCTTCGTAACGGTGTCGACGGTGCTTCTCTCGCTGATCGTCGGCTTCCTCGCGGCCGTGACCCTGGCCCGCGTCAGGTTCCGCGGCCGAGCGAGCTTCCTGCTGCTCGTGGCAGTCGCCCAGATGGCCCCATTCGAAGCCCTGCTGATCCCCATCTTCCTGGCGATCCGCAACGGGCTCCCGGGACCCTTCAGCGTCCTGCCGATCGGCTACAACCAGGTGCCGACGCTGATCCTCATCTACTTCATATTCACGCTGCCGTTCACGATCTGGTCTCTTCGGGGCTTCGTGGCCGGGATCCCGGTCGACCTCGAGGAGGCCGCGATGGTGGATGGCGCGAGTCGGTTCCAGGCCTTCATGAAGGTCACGCTGCCCCTGCTTGCCCCGGGGCTGGTGGCGACGTCGATCTTCTGCTTCATCACCGCGTGGAACGAATACCTGTACGCCTACACGTTCATGGCCGACCCGACGAACTACACCCTGCCCGTCTGGCTGGTGTCGTTCCGAACCAACTTTGGTACCGACTGGGGCGCGACGATGGCGGCATCCACACTCTTCACGCTTCCAGTTCTCATCTTCTTCCTCATCGTTCAGCGTCGAATGGTCGGCGGCCTTACGCAGGGCGCCGTTCGCGGATAGACATTCCTGGGCGCCCGGCTGATTGGGCAAGTCGGGCGCCCCTTCCCTCAATGGCGTGGCCCGAAGCCGGCCCAATCCCCAGGGTTCGTCTCTGGTTGCGCTCGTCCCGGCGCAGGGGGTCTCAAGTCAACACGGGCTGGCGGACTCGATACGCTAGCTTCGGCAACCAGATGAAGGTGACGTAGACGTCGTGATCAAGCTGTTCGGCCATCTCCTAGCTCCCGAAGACCGCGGGCAATGCCTGGTCTCCGTCGAGGGCGGCGCCGTGACCGCAATCGAGCCCGCAGCCGAGCCATTCGAGGGCTGCCTGGGCGACAAGACCAGCAGGATCCTCCCGGGTCTGCTCGATGTGCAGGTCAACGGTGCATTCGGCGACGACTTCGCCGACCCCTCCGCGGACATGGACCGTATCTGTCGGGGGATGCTCACTTTCGGTGTGACCGGCTTCGTCCCGACGGTCGTGACTTCCCCGGCAGCGGCGTACGGGCCGGTCCTGGCGAACCTGCGCCGCTCGCCGCACACCGGCGAAGCGCGTGTTCTCGGCGTCCACATCGAGGGGCCGTTCATCAATCCGGCTTACCGCGGCACCCACGCCGAGCAACAGGTCCGACTGCCGGACATCGACGAAGCATCGCGCTGGCTCGACCAGGGAGACATCCGCTACCTGACCCTGGCCCCAGAACTGGCGGGCGCCCTGGACCTCGTCTCGTACCTCGTCAGGCGCGGCGTGCGCGTCTCGATGGGTCACACCAACGCGACCTGGGCCCAAGCCGGAGCCGCCGTCGATGCGGGCGCAAGCATGGCCACTCATCTATTCAACGCCATGCGGCCGTTCAAGCACCGCGATCCGGGCATCGCCGGGTACGTCCTGGCCACGCCCGTTCCGGCGGGCTTCATCGGTGACGGCAACCACATCGCCTTCGAAACGATCGAGATGATCGCTCGCGTCAAGGGCCCCGACGAGCTGTTTCTGGTCACCGACGCCCTGTCCGGCCTGGGAATGCCGCCGGGCAAGTATGTGCTGGCCGGCCGCGAGTACATCTCGGACGGGACGTGCGGCCGACTGGCCGACGGAACGCTTTCCGGCTCGCTCCTGCCGCTCAACAAGGCGATCCGCAACCTGGTGGAGGAGGCGGGCGTGGATCCCTCGACGGCCGTCCGATTCGCCACGGCCAACGCCGCCCGCGTCATCGGCATGGCAGACGCCCTGGGTCACGTGGCGGTGGGCCGGGCCGCGGATCTCGTTCTGGTGGATCAGGCCTGGGACGTCCGAGCCACGATCGTGGACGGCCGGCTGGTCTACGACGCCGGAGCCGCGGCCGAGGCCGCCCGGTGAGCACGGCCGTCCTCGAGCCACGGCGCCGCCCATACCTGGAGGCCGTGACCACTGTTCTGGGCCGGGCCAAGGTCTCCAACGTCGATTCCCTGCCGGGCGCGGCGGAACTTGTCGCCGACGTGGTCGTTCGCGACGGGATCGTGTACGTCTTCGGCAGCGGCCACTCCCAGCTCGCGGCACTGGACCTCAACATGCGAGCTGGCAGCATCGCCCCGCTGCAGGTCATCTTCGATCCGATGTGGGGCGCCTCCGAGCTCGTCGAGGGCTACGGCGCGACGCTGCTGACCGAAGTGACCTTCACGCCGGCCGACTGCCTGGTCGTGATCAGCAACTCAGGTACAACCTCCGCACCGATCGAGGTCGCCATGGCCGCCCGGGCCGCGGGGACGCCGGTCATAGCGGTCACCGCGGTCGAGATATCCCGAGCCTCCAGGCCGCGCCACTCGTCGGGTCTGAGGCTTCTCGAGTTGGCCGACATCGTCCTCGACAACGGCAGCGTTGCCACCGACGTGGCTGTGCGCGTCGGCCTGGTGGGTGTCGGCGCGACGTCCACGGTCGTGGCCACGGCGCTCCTCCACGAGGTGTTCGTGGAGGCCGTCATGGCTCTGGCCGGGCGCGACATCGAGCTGCCCGTCTACATGGCCAACTCCGAGGATGGCGGGCAGCAGCACAACGCCCGTCTCCGGGAGCGGTATCACGGCCGCCTCCACGCGGTCCCGTAGAGATGGAGCCGTCCGCGCATGCCGCAGCTGGAGTGACCGCCAGGCCCGACGGGTCGGTTGTCCGGCCCAGACCGCTCGATGTCTACCTCGTCGCGCCCAGGGTCGTGCCGCCGCTCGATACCGCCTTCCGCCCGGCGGTGCTGGCGCGGCGAGCGCTGGCCGAGGCCGTCCGCAGTTCCGGCGACGGGATCGTGGGCGCCGTCGCCGTCGAACAACCGGGGGCCGTCACATGCACCGCGGATGCCTTTCTCTTCGCCGAGGGTCACCCCGGGGCCGCTGCCAGCCGGGCCGTCTGCGAGCGCGTCGTGAAGGCGCGTCTATGGTCCTGCGGCGGCGCGAGGGTCTGGGCGGACGGTCCGGCGGAACTCGTCGATGAGTTGCGGCGCCACTACCTCGAAGACGTGGCGGGTCGTTGGGACGCCCACATGATGGGCCAGGCCGTGTACGAAGTGCCGTTCGAGGTCGTGGCCGCGCCGCGCGAACGATTCCCGGTGTCGCAGGAGAAGCACACCGACCTCGGCCGCCACCTCGAAGGCTGCCGCATCGGCTTCGATCTCGGCGCGAGCGACCGCAAGGCGGCGGCCGTGATCGATGGCGAGGTCGTCTTCAGCGAGGAGATCCTGTGGGATCCGTCGAGCCAGGCCGACCCGCAGTGGCACTTCGACCAGATCATGGACTCGCTCCGCCGCGCCGCCGCACATCTGCCCCGCGTGGACGCGATCGGCGGCAGCGCCGCGGGCATCTACGTCGACAGTCAGATCAGGGTCGCTTCGCTCTTCCGGTCGGTGCCGCCCGACGTCTTCGGGGCCCGCGTCCCCGGCCTCTTCGACGAAATGAGGAAGGCCTGGGGCGGCATCCCGTTCGTCGTCGTCAACGACGGTGAGGTGACTGCCCTCGCCGGGTCCATGGTCGGCAACGTCGGTGGGCTGCTGGGGATCGCCATGGGCTCGAGCCAGGCGGCGGGTTTCGTGACCTGCGAGGGCCGCCTGACGTCGTGGCTGAACGAACTGTCGTTCGCTCCGATCGACTATGCGCCTGCCGCGCCACTCGACGAGTGGTCGGGCGATCGCGGCTGCGGGGTCCAGTACCTCTCGCAGCAGGCGGTCGGGCGGCTGCTCGCCCCGGCCGGCATCGAGGTCGACCCCGCCATGCCGCTGCCCGACCGGCTCGTCATGGTGCAACGGCTGATGCAGGCCGGCGACGAGCGAGCGGCGCGTATCTACGAGACGATCGGCGCTTACCTGGGCTACGCCCTGCTCGAATACCGCGATATCTACGACTTCGACAACGTGCTCGTGCTCGGGCGGGTCGTAACCGGCATCGGCGGCGACATCATCCTGGACTGGGCCCGGCGAGTCCTGGCGTCCGACTCGACCGACCCGGCGGCAGCCCCAGGTGTCCAGCGTCCGGCCATCACCTTCCACACGGTCTCGGAGCGTGACAAGCGGCACGGCCAGGCCGTCGCCGCGGCCAGCCTGCCCACGATCGAACCCTGACCGAGGTAGCCCCTACTGCGCCGCTATCGCACGTCGCTGACGGACCAGACCTGGTTCAGCACGTAGGCGCCGTCGGTGGTCGGGTCGAGCAGGTTCGGCTGAGCGCCTTGCACGATCACATAGGGGTGGAGCCGGAACTGGACGAGGCGC
>Ga0182027_10014320_pt1 | contig 10990 bp, 8 predicted proteins | sample 712E1DmetaG_FD_121300 | JGI IMG/M metagenome (GOLD analysis project Ga0182027, IMG submission 121300) | Permafrost microbial communities from Stordalen Mire, Sweden - 712E1D metaG (Illumina Assembly) | ecosystem: Environmental > Terrestrial > Soil > Wetlands > Permafrost | place: Sweden...
CCAAAAATGAAGTATGGATTCTTCGTCCATTATGTCTGGAATGGTACGAACAATCCCGTTTACTACCCGGAAACGAGGAACCGAGACGGCTCTTTGCCGGCGGGGCTGGATGACCTAGCCAACCGGTTCGATGCCACTGGCTTTGCCAACGACCTGGCTTCGATGCGGGTTGAATACGTCTTCTTCACTGCCTGGCATAACAATATGAATTGCCTGTGGCCCAGCCCAGTAATGAACCGCTGGCTGACGGGGCACACTTCGCAGCGGGACGTGCTGCGCGACATGATTACCGCTGTTAAGGCCAAAGGCATCAAGGTTTTCTTCTACACGCAGGCGTGGGAGGGCTATACGCTGAACGCCGCCGATCAGGCCGCCACCGGCTGGGGTCCGACGTTCAACCTCACCATGTGGAACAGTTTCATAAACGAGCTTTATGGGGAATTGATCTCCCGTTACGGAAATGACATCGACGGTGTGATGTTCGACGGCGATGTGGCCGATACACGGACGCTCAGTCTCGTCAGGGCCGCTAACACCAACCTCGTCATTTTTCGGAACGGCCCCGTCAGTAGCACCTACGACTACAGCTACCTTGAAAACAATTGGTTTTACGCCGCGGGCACGAATGCCTGGTCCGCGCCAGGCCGGCCCAGTTCGATCGTGATGGGCAGCACCTGCTGGTCCTCCGTGCCGGACACGGTGGGAAACGCGGCCAAATATCCACCCGCAGCGATTTTCCGCTATACGGTGCTAATGGCGGGTGTGAGCAACTCCGCCGGAGGCGCCGCCTGGGCCGCCGGACCGTATCCGGGGGGCGGGTGGGAGCCGGGCGTGCTGACCACGATGCAAGCCGTCGGCGCCTACATCGCCCCCATCGGCCGTTCCATCACGAATACGTACGCCAGCACGGCTTATGTCACGCCTGCGGACGCGACCATTGATAGCCTCCCGTGGGGGGTGGTAGCAACGCGGTCCATTGACGATGCCTACGAATATATTCATGTGCTGACGCCGCCGGCTGGCAACACGCTGTCCCTGCCGCCACCGGCCGACAGAAAGATCTTCGCCTCCGCCCAGCTCCTGGCCAATGGCCAGCCGGTCACCCTGATTCAGAACAGTGCCGGCGTGCGTCTGAGCCTGCAAGGCACCAACGCCTGGAACACCGTGGACACCGTCATCGCATTGAGGGTCGCCGGCGTCGCGCCTTATGCGAGCTTTACGGATGTCTCTGCGCCCATTTTGAGTCCGCCTGCGTCGCAATCCGCGATTCCTGGCCAGAGTGTTTCGTTCAGCGTGCTTGCCGGCAGTGCCACTCCTCCCACCTGCCGATGGCAGGCCGGGGCGGTGGGCAGCGGGATTTACACCAACCTGGTCAATGGTGGCCCGGTTTCGGGAGCTACGAGCAATATCTTGACGATCTCCAATGTGACGACCAATTGGGCACTTGATTATGTGGTGGTCGTGGCCAATACGCGCGGTTCCGTCACCAGCTCTCCGCCGGCTACCCTGAGCATGCGGTTCCTCCCGGTCATCACGACCCCACCCGTTTCACAAGGCGCAGTGGCAGGTCAAACGGTCTCGTTCAGCGTGACCGCTTTGGGAACGGGCTACCAATGGCAAGCCGGGCCAGTGAGCGGACCCTTCACGAACTTGGTTGATGGCCCCCAGGTCAGCGGCTCCTCCACCTCTACCCTGACGATCTCCAGCCTGACAACCAATTGGGTACTGGCCTATCAGGTGGTGGTAACAGCTCCTTACGGTTCTATCACCAGCACTCCGCCGGCCCTCCTGACCTTTATCCAGACCAACTATTTGGACTTCAGCACGACGACAGTTGGTTCGTGGAGCGGCCCAGTCAGCCCCGCCAACGGAGTGACGGCGATCAGCGGCGCGGGCTTGAATGTGGGCGACAGGGTTGTTTTTGACGGCCTGGTCATGTACACGAACGGGAACGACCTTTCCGCCTGCCTGGCGTGGGGCGCGGTTGAACTAAATCAAGGTGGCGACGCTGGATTGTGGGGCGCCGCGTTGGGCACGGAGGCCAGATTGTCGGGTACGTCGAGTGAATACCCCTGTTTTCTGTGGATAAACGGTTTTGGTCCGGGCGGTTTCCCACGGACAATCGGATGCCTAACCAACCGGGTGCGCATCGAGCTGACCGCGACCGCGGCGGGCTCGACTGCCAACATGAACTATCTGGTGGAGATCGACCAGGGGCTTACCGGAACATTTAACAGCTCGATATCGGGCCCCGGTGTGTATTTCAGTGGTAACACCATTGCCCTGACGTTCAACGTCGGTTTCTGTGCTCCTGACAGCGCTGAGTTTGTCAACTATCACAACCGGGTGGCGGCTCCGCCGCACCCCAGCATCACGGGCTTCACGACGGACCCCGCCACCGGGGGATTCATTCTCAGCGGAATCGCGGACATTGCCGGCAATGTTGTGGTCTGGGCGACTACGAGTCTGGCTCCGCCCATTGATTGGATAGCGATCCAGACCAATGAGGTCCCGAGCGGCGGGTTTAGCTTCACCGTGCCAGGAACGAATTCTCAGGCCTTCTACAGGTTAATGGGCCAGTAAATTACTCCTTAACGTGGCTTATTTCCCGATGCAGAACTGGCTGAAGATCATGTCCAGCAAATCCTCGGTGGTGGTCTTGCCGACGATTTCGCCTACGGCGTTGACAGCGATCCGCAGGTCCAGCGCGACGAGTTCGAGAGGTTGATCCGCGCGCAAGGCGTCCAGGGTGTGCAGCGTGGCGGTGCGAGCGCGGTTGAGGGCGTCCTGGTGGCGCGAGTTGATCATGACCTGCAGCATCTCGGCTTTGATCTCACCGGACCAGACCAACTCCTTGATGGCATCCTTGAGCGGCTCGATTCCCTGATTGGTCAGGCAGCACACCTCGACGACCGGCTCCTTCAGGCCGGACGGCAACTGGAGCCGGGCCGGCAGGTCAATTTTGTTGCGGACGAGGATGCGTCTTTTGTCCGCAAACTCGGCGAGGTAATTCTCGTCGGCCGGCGTGAGCGGCTCAGCGGCGTCGAACACGTGGAGGATAAACTCGGCCTGCTGCAAAGACTGCCGGCTGCGGCGAACGCCCTCGGCTTCAATCTCATCCCGTGCCTCGCGCAGGCCGGCGGTGTCAACGAAGATCAAGGGCAGGCCGCGGATGTTGGCAGTCTCCTCGATCGTGTCGCGCGTCGTGCCAGGAATGGCGGAGACAATGGCACGGTCGTGGCCGAGGAGTTGATTAAGCAGGCTTGATTTGCCGGCATTGGGGCGGCCAATGATTGCGGCGCGAATGCCGCGGCGGAGGATTTGACCCTCGTTGGCAGTCCGCAGCAGTTCGTCCATGAAGACGACGCCGTGATCGAGCCGGGCAATGAGCTGATTCCGGGTATCGGGCGCGATGTCTTCCTCGGGGAAATCAATGTGCGCTTCGACGTGGGCCAGGGTATCGAGCATTTCGTCCCGGAGTTTGTTGATCCGCTGGGAGAGCTTGCCGGCGAGCTGTTCATTGGCGGCGCGCAAGGCGAGCTCGGTTCGCGAGTGGATTAGATCGGCTACGGCCTCGGCTTGGGCGAGGTCAATGCGCCCGTTGAGGAAGGCGCGGCGGGTGAATTCGCCGGGCTCGGCCAGGCGCGCGCCGTTCGCGAGCGCCGCATCCAGCACCAGCTTCGCCGGCAGGATCCCGCCGTGGCAGGTGATTTCGACCACATCTTCGCAGGTAAACGTGCGCGGCGCGCGCATGACCGCCAGCAGCGCCTCGTCCACGTGCTGCCCGTCGCGCACGACGTGGCCGAAGTGAATTGTATGCGTCGCTGCGGCGGACGGCTTGATAGGCGCGTGACCGGCAGGCGCAAAGCAGAGGTCAGCGACCGCCAGCGCTTGCGGGCCGGAAATGCGAATCACGGCCAGCCCGCCTTCGCCGAGGGGCGTGGCGATCGCAGCTATGGTGTCGTCCTGCACGGGGAGGAAGTTAAGGGGTGGGGGGCGCCGGTGGCAAGTGGGACCCCAATCGCCAATCGCCAATTGCCAATCGCCAATCGCCAATCGCCAATCGCCAATTGCCAATAGCAAATGGCAGAGGGCAGAGGGCGACAATCTCAGCCCACGTGCGTTAACTTAAGGCTTTGAAAACTGAAAGGGCTAATGAATAGTTTGGACGATGATGCGCAATCCAGAGTTGGCAGACGTGAAATACCTGGGCGTTGAGGGCGGGGGTACGCGCACCGTCGCCTTGCTGGCCGACGGCAGCGGACGAGCGCTGCGCCGGCTGGAAACAGGGCCGGCGAATATGAAACTGCTGACGGCAGCGCAGCTTATACGGCATTTTCGTTCGATTGCGACCGCCTTGCCACTCCCGGACGCAGTGGCGATTGGGCTGTCCGGCGCCTGGGTGGAGGCGGACTTCCAAAAGATCCGGTCGGCCGCCGAGAAGGTCTGGCCGCGAATCCCGTGCTACGCTACCAACGACCTGGAGACAGGGCTCATCGCCGCTACCGGCGGGCGGCGCACGGAGCAAATTCCGCAGGTGTTAGTCATCAGCGGCACCGGCTCCGGTTGCTACGGACAAGGCCGAGATGGCAGGGGAGTCAAAGTCGGCGGCTGGGGTCATGTTTTGGGCGACAAAGGCAGCGGGTATGACATTGGGCTGTGCGCGCTCCAGGCGGTCGTTGACGCTTACGACCAGGAGTTGGTGTGGCCCGGATTGGGCCGACGCCTGCTCCGAGCGCTGCAATTGAACGAGCCGAACGATTTGATTGACTGGGCGCAAGCGGCGGATAAGACGGCCATCGCCAGCCTGGCGGCCGAGGTCTTCGCCGCCTGGGACAACAAGCACAAGCTCGCCGCCAGCGTTCTGGCCGGCGCTGCCCGAAGCCTGGCTCGGGATGCCGCCGCCTGTGCACGAAGAGTGGCCACGCCTGGCACGCGGGTCCGGTTCGTCCTGTCCGGGAGCATCCTGCTGAAGCAGCCGCGCTTCGGAGCGCAAGTCGGCCGTGAGTTGCGGCGGCTGTGGCCGAAGGCGTTGATTACGCCGCTCAAGCGCGAGAGTGTTTGGGGTGCGGTGGAACTGGCGAGACGGGTGCTACAGTCTAAAGTCCAAAGTCCAAAGTCTAAAGTCCAAAGTCCGGAGGCCAAGGTCCAAAGTCCGGAGGCCGAAGGGGGCGGTGCGAGATCAACAAGACAATCGCCGACTGAGGAGCGCCATCCGCGCTCGATGAATTTGGACAGGATGGGGTTGGGCGATGCAGTCAGACTTATGCTTTCTGAGGACGCCGGAGTGCCCGAGAAGTTGCTCGCTGAGGGCCGCCGCATCGAGCAGGTGATCCGCGCTATTGTCCGGGCCTTTCGGCGCGGGGGCGGGCTGTTTTATGTCGGCGCGGGCACCAGCGGGCGTTTGGGAATGCTGGATGCCAGCGAGTGTGCGCCCACGTTCGGCACCCCGCCGGACCTGGTGCAGGGCATCATCGCCGGCGGCCAGAGTGCGTTGTGGCAATCCGTTGAAGGCGCGGAGGACGAACCGGATGCCGGGGCGCGAGCGATCGAGTTTCGCGGCATTACCCGACTGGATGTCGTGGTGGGGATCGCGGCGAGCGGGACGACGCCGTTTGTCTGGGGCGCGCTGCGCGAGGCCAAGAGGCGCGGCGCGACCACGGTGCTGGTCTGCTTCAACCCATTTCTGCAGATTCCGCGCGCGCTGCGACCGGCCTTGGTCATCGCCCCCAACCTCGGGCCAGAGCTACTGACGGGCTCGACGCGACTGAAGGCCGGGACGGCGACGAAGCTGCTCTTGAACATGTTCACTACCCTGGCGATGGTGCGCTTGGGCAAGGTGCGGAGCAACCTGATGGTTGATCTCAACCCGGCAAATGTGAAATTGCGGGACCGCGCCGTGCGGATTGTACGGGACCTGACCAGGGCGGACTATGCTGCTGCGCAGCGGGTGCTGGAGCGCAGCGGATGGGTCGTCAAAAAGGCAGTCGGGCGATTAAGCCGGAGACGGTCGCCTGGAGCCCGGGAAACTCACCTTCCAAGTACGAGGCGGTGACGAAGCGCGCCAGGGCGGTGACCAGCGCGAGCAGCAGGGCGCTCATTAAGAAGAACCCAAAGGCGTGCGACGGGTCGGGTTCCATTATCCGCGGCACGCCATGATAGAGCGTCGCGGTGCACAGTATGATGCCAATGGCCCAAGTGGCCCATGGCGATACCCCGGTGAACGCATCGAACAAGCGGAGCAGGAAGAGCGGGCTGAGGCCGTAAGCGACGACTGTGAACGCCTGGGAATAGGTATGCCGGCCGCGAAAGGTTTCGCCGATTGCTTTCACCATCTTGGCGCCGGCGAAAACCACTGCCAGCGACAGGAGCAATTGAGCCGTTTCGGCGACCACGGCCTCGCTGCCTGAGAACTTCTTGAGGCGAGGGACCTGGTGCTCCATCTGCTTGAGCTTAGAAAGCAAGCCGTCGCCCTGCATCTTGCCCCAGTGAATCAGCCCGTAGGCTTCGCACGCTGAGACGAGCAGGAGCATTGGCAAGAGGTAAGCTACCAGAATGGAGACCATGCCGCGCCGGGCGCGAATAATCCCGTCCCAGGTCGCAATCGGATCAAAAATCAACAGCAGCGCTTTAATCATCCAGCGGAGTGTTATCGGCAGAACCCCTCGCTGACAACAAAATAGCTGCCTTTCACTCTTGAGTTATTGACACCTGGGGCGTGGTTATGTTCAGGCGGCGCTTTTATTCGCTTCCGTTGCCGCGCGGCTTTTGATTAACTCGGCGCGATGAAAGTTGATCTTAGCATCTGGGACAAGCTGACCCGGGTGGTGATCTTCCTGCTCTTTGTTGCGGGCATTCTCCTGGTGGCCATCTGGTATCTGCCGCTCATCAAGACGAACGAACGGATGCGCAAGGAGATCCTGCGGCTGGATACGCTCATCCAGAAGGAGAAGGAAACCGACAGACAGTTGGAGACCTCCATTAAGGCTTTGAGCCGCGATCCCAAGGCCGTGGAACGACTGGCCCGGGAACGATTGGGCTACGCCAAGACCGGTGAAATCGTTATCCGCTTCGAAGCACCGGCGACCAACACCCCCCCGCGGAGGTGAGGAGTCTAGCCGACTTCGGGACACCACGCTCCGCTACACGGTCATTATTTCTTTTTCCTTGTGGGCCACGTGGACATCAATCTTGGCGATGTACTCGTCGGTCAACTTCTGCAGTTCCTTTTCGGCATGCTTGGCCTCGTCTTCGGTGGTGCCGCTGTCATGGCCGTGTTTCTTGACCTGCTCCATAGCGTCGCGCCGGACATGACGGACCGCCACGCGGCCATCCTCCGCCATCTTATGGACAATCTTCACGAATTCACGGCGCCGCTCCTCGCTGAGTTCAGGGAAGAAAAGGCGAATGGCCTTGCCGTGAATGGCCGGCGTGAGGCCGAGGTTGCTCTTGAGAATTGCCTTCTCGATCGGGTGCAGCGAATTCACGTCCCAAGGCTGGATCGTCAAGGTTCGCGGCTCGGGCGTGGTGATGCCCGCCAGCTCACGGATCCGCATCTGCGAACCATAGACTTCCACCATGATGTTCTCGACCAGGGCGGGCGAGGCTTTGCCGGTGCGGACGCCGGCAAACTCGTTCACGACCACCTGCTCGGTCTTGCTCATTTTATCTTCCGCCTCGAGTAAAAAGTCGTCCAGAGTCATAGGCGCGAAGGCTAGCGAAATGGAGTCGATATGTATAGAGGCAAATTAGAGACTGTTTGAAAAACCCAAGGCGGCCTTTCGTCCTCGTCCTCGTAATCGAGTCGCCCCAGGTTAACGATTACGAGGACGACGACGAGGACGAATCGCAGCCCGGCTGTTTAAAGAAGCGCTTATATTTCAGCCAACAAACGCATTTCAGCATGCTCGTTGCCGAGCTTGTGGCGAACCCGCATGACCGAGACGCCGACCACCGGCGGATAAGCCTGGTCGGCTTTCATGCGGGGCTCGACGTATTCGATGACCTCGAAGAGCAACTGGTTGGCGGCCTGGTAGTCAAGGCCCGTGAGCCGCTGGATGTAACGGGTCGAACGGTCAATGAGCTTCAGGTTGCTGGGCACCACCCAGATCATGTAATTGCCCATGACCCGGCCCAGGCGCACCATGGTGCAGGTCGAAAGCGCATTGAGGAGCATCTTCAGGCCCGCGCGCGTGACCCCGTCCAGCAGGAAGCCGGTGTTCGGGACCGGCGCGAGCACGGCAACGCACTGCGGATTCCATTGGGCGATGAAGTCCTTGATCTCCTTAAGCGAATCCTGGCACCCGACGAAGATCACCCCGATTTGGGCGCCCGCCTTCTGCGCGGCTTCGAGTTGCCGGCGATGGAAGCCGTCGGGCGAGAGCAGCGACCCCTTCTCGGTCTCGGAGACGATGCCCACCGCGCTGTCGCCCTTGCCCAGGGGGCGGTGCTTCAGGCCGTCCAGGCCCACCTTGAACCGCATCAATTCGACCGTGCTGATCTTGCGCACGATGTCGTAAGTGCGCGCCACTTTGTCCTCGCTCACCAGGGCGCGGACTTCCTGCTCGGTCCATTCGACACACTTCGGCTGTCGCTTGATGATCCTCTCCCAGGCCTTCGGGGTCTCCAGGTATGGCATGAACAAGAACGACCAGGACTCCGTGGCTGTGGTGTCGTCGAACTTGCGGAACGGCGGCGAGCAATAGGTTGGCGAACGCTCGGTGGTGTCGGTCAGGACGTCAATCCCGAAGCGGTCGGCGAAGTAATTGTTCTTGTGGCGGGAACGGTAAACCGATTCCTCAAGCGACACAGCCTTGGCCAACTGCGACCGAAGGTCCGGCGCCATCAGGTTAGCGTGCATCGCCTCCAGATGCTTGAGGAATTCGGTGGGGACGGAGGCCGAGTCGAGCGCGCCGGGGCCTTTGGGCTCCAGCGCTTTCATCAGGTCGCGCAGCACCATCTCCAGCACGGTCAGCAGGACACAGAGCTGGATAGTGGTGGCTTGCATGCGCGTCGAGCCCGTGATGGACATCGGACCGGTCGTGAGGTTGATCTTCTCGATGCGCGGCTCCTGGATGACCTCGCGGCTCCGCTTCACGTGCCGACAGAGGATGTCATCGGGATTGTTATAGACGAAATAGACCTTCGCGCCGACCTCGAGCCCCTTCCAGGCCGTGCCGATGACGAAAGAGGTTTCGCCGCCTTCGGTGATGGCGAACACCACGTCCTTGGCCGACACACCCAGGTCCCCGATCTGCTTCTTGCCGAACTCAGTAAAGTCTTCGAACCCTTCCACCGACTTGATGAGGGCGAAGTCGCCGCCGGCCATGACGCTGAACGCGCGGTTCTCGAACTCCGCCGGTGTCGGGGAGCACCCCAAGCCGCGCGCCCGCTGCTGCTGCCAGAAATCGCGCCAGATGGACACCAGTTGGATGCTCAGGCGCCCGGTTGAGCCGCACCCGGTAAAGAACGCCTTCCCGCCGTTTTTCAAGGCGCGCAGCACGGTTTCCTTGATGCCCTGTGCGCGCCCGGAATTGGCAAACTCCCGATACTTGCGGACCACGTCGCGATCGGCCTCGAACAGCAAACCCAGGGCCTCGCTGGCGTCGCGCTTGGCCGTTTCACTGAGGTTGGCGGTGACAGGGTGGGAGGATTCGGTCGTTAGGACGCCGAGCTGGAATTGGTCGCTGATCTTGAGGAATTCTTCGGAACGCCGTTTGGAAGTGTCGCTCATAAGGGTGCGGTATGTCTTAAAGTTGTGTTCAGCGGCGCGCAGCTTGTGGATCGCGCGAAGTGGGTCAAGCCAGATCGGCCGGCAAATCGGCGAGCGCGATGGAGGCGATGGTGCTGTGCCGCGCCCCCTGGGGCAACAGCTCGCTGCGCATGAGCTCAATCTGGTAGGCCGTCCACTGGCCGAACAACCGGTCCGCCATGCCCGACGCCGCTTTCCCCAAGGCTTCCGCCTCGGGCCGCTTAATGCCCTTGAGGCGCGCCAGCGTAATGTGGCCGGTGAAGCGCTCCTCCTTCTCTTCGGTCGTGAAGCCCTGCGTGGCGGCCTCGACGGTCAGTTGGAGCCGTGGCAACTGTTCCGCCTGGTCCTGCACGCCGACCCAGGCCACCCTTGGATAGCGCAGGTCCGGGAAGAACCCAACCCGCTCGGCGCGCAAATGCAGCGCGCCGAATCCACGGCACGCGGCGCGGATCGCCTCCCCAAGCGCCTCAACCCGCGCCGCCTGCACGTCCCCCAGGAACCGCAGCGTCAGGTGGAATTGTTCGCGGCGCGCCCAGCGGACGCTGCACTGCAACAACACCCGGCGCAACTCCGCTTGCGCCGCTCCCATCTTCGCTTTAACGCCTTCCGGCACTGTCACCGCGACGAAGAGCCGGAACTGTTCGCTATCGGCCATGAGTCAAAATCGACCACAGATGGACACTGATAATAGATGCGTGATGCGTGATGCGTGATTCTGGTTTCTGCATTCTGCATTCTACCTTCTGCCTTCCCGAAAGGATCTGTGTCCATCGGTGTTCATCTGTGGTTTCCCTCTCTTTCCCTCCGGTTCAGGGCATTGGCTCGCCGCGGGCGGCGATGAGCAGGCGGTACCATTCTTCGCGCGTCAGCACCAGCTCGGCGGCTTTCGTCGCTTCGCGGATGCGCTCGGGATTGGTGGTGCCGATAATGGGGAGGATCCTGGACGGGTGCTTGAGCAGCCACGCCAGCGCGACCGCCGTGCGGCTGGCGCCGCGCGCCTTGGCGACCGCCTCCAGGACCGGCAGGAATTGTTCCGGCCGATAGATCTTCTGCGAGGGCAGCAGGCGGTTGGCGCCTTCGCCGATAAGTCCCGCCGCGAGCGGGCTCCAGGCCATCGGGGTGATGCGCTCGATGAGGCATTGATCCAGGGTGCCGTCGGTGAAGGCATCCAGTTTGGCCAAACTGGATGCCTTCACCGACGGCACCCTGGATCAATGCCTCATCGAGCGCATCACCCCG
>Ga0182027_10014321_pt1 | contig 10989 bp, 12 predicted proteins | sample 712E1DmetaG_FD_121300 | JGI IMG/M metagenome (GOLD analysis project Ga0182027, IMG submission 121300) | Permafrost microbial communities from Stordalen Mire, Sweden - 712E1D metaG (Illumina Assembly) | ecosystem: Environmental > Terrestrial > Soil > Wetlands > Permafrost | place: Sweden...
GCCGCCGTCTTCTCCGGCTAATCACCCGGACTTTTAAAGCGACCACAAAAAAAGCCGAAGCCTGCCTTTTGGGCAAGCCCCGGCCGAATCTGCTAGCAAGTTTGTTTAACTGCTATGTAGGCGCTGATTTTCTTTCCCAACTTTGCGTAATCATCGCTGGCAGTGTCTACTGAACCGCGAACTTCCATAAAATAGTTTATGGACCTCTGCAACGAAGCCTTGATGATATTGGACTTCATCGCAAACGGAATCTCGCGATTCTGGGCACGGGCTTCTTTTACAACTGATGTAACGGGAGCCGCTGTCTTGGTTGTTTTAGCTTTAGGCATAAAACTCCTTTCTTTGCTTTACTTATTATGGGGAAAAGAAACCAGCCGCAGGGTTCGGCTGTCAAGGGATTAAATTTATTTTATGGCCTATGGCAAATAATTTAAATTTACCCTTGATCAGCCGAATACGGCTGGTATAATTTAAGACCCATAAGTAAGCAATTAGATTAATTTCTGCTCTTTCAAACTTTTGTGTCCCTCCGCGGTAACAATGATATGGTCCAGGACTTCAATGCCGAGCAGTTTGCCGGCTTCTTGCAACCGCTTCGTAACACTCAAATCTTCCTCTGACGGCTCTAAACTTCCGCTTGGGTGGTTATGGGCAAATATGACAGAATTGGCATTTAACCTAATGGCAAACTTAAAGCACTCCCTGGGATGAATCAGGCTCTGGTTTAAAGTTCCGATGCTGACCACTTCCCGGTCAATTACTTTGTTTTGGGTGTTTAAGACAAAAACTACAAAATATTCCTTTTCGCTTCTCCTAAAATCCCTGCACCTCTCCGCAATGTCCAGTGGCGAGCAGATAGTATTAACCAGCGGCTTTACATTTAGATTCTCCTCAACATACATCCGGGCTTTCTTTTCTGCCTCCAGTAAACTATTGGCAAAGAATTTGAAATTAACATTAACTTGGTATTCCATAATTTTCAACGATTAAGTCTGATATTATAATTTTAAAGATTTTAATTTCTTCCCTGGTAATTGGCCGCGGCCTGTCCTCGTTGATAATTTCCAACTGGCTACTCAAAGCCAAAGCCGCCAAGACTTCCTTCATTCTTTCAGCTGTCATAAATTTAAATTTAATAATCAGATAAACTGCTTATTTTTCTAAAGCAAAATTCGGGCAAGCCCGGCCGGTCAAGGGTTATTTATTTTTTAGCTTTCCGCCCTTGAGGGGACGGGATCCCGAATTACAATGGGAATAAATAAGCAGGTTTAAATAACCTTGTATAAATAAAAAAGCCATTAGCAAAACCGCCCTCGTTTGGTAATTTTAATTTACGGGGGTATAATAAAAAAAATTAACTTATGAATTGTATGAAAAATATTCTCTATTGCAGAAAATCATCCGAGGCTTCGGATCGTCAAGTATTGTCCATTGAATCCCAAGAAAACGAAATTTTAGCTTTGGCTGAACGGCATAATGCTAAGGTCAATAAAATATTCCGTGAAAGTATGTCTGCCAAACAGCCCGGCCGTCCGGAGTTTGAAAAGATGATTAAACTCATTGAACAGAATTCGGGTTCAATAATTTTTGTCTGGAAGCTTGACCGGCTTGCCCGCAACCCTGTTGACGAGGGCAAAATAAAATGGCTTCTGCAGAAAAGTATTATTGCCAAAATAATCACGCCGGAAAGAATTTATTTGCCCAACGACAATGCTTTAATCTCTGCCGTGGAGTTTGGAATGGCTAACCAATACATCAGAGATTTATCTACCAATGTTAAGCGCGGCAACCATACCAAACTACAAAACGGCGGCCTACCAGGCCCTGCTCCTTTAGGCTACGACAATAACAAAACCACAAAAACAATTGAGCTTGATGATTTTCGCGCCCCGCTCATCAGACGCTGTTTTGACCTTTACGCCACCGGCGGCTTTTGCCTTAAGGAAATTAACGATTTTATGTTTAATCAAGGCCTGCGTTCAAAAGGCGGTTTAAGACTTAGTAAATCCCTGTTGCACCATATTCTCACTAACCCCTTTTACTACGGGACAATTAAACGCAAAGGCGAACTTTATCAGGGAACCCATGAGCCGCTTATTACTAAAACTTTGTTTGATATTGTCCAGGATGTTCTCTCCGGCAAGCACCGCCCCAAAATACAAAAGCATTTTTTTCCTGTCCGCGGCTTTATGTTCTGCCATACATGCGGTTGCCTATACACGGCCAGTAAAAAGAAAGGCCATAATTATTATTACTGCACCAATGGTAGAGGCGGTTGTGAGCAACACAAAAAATACCTCAATGAAGACAAGGTTGATGAGCTGGTTACTAAAGTCTTTTCTGAAATGAAATTTGACCCCGATGATATTGAGCTGGGATACTTAGCGGCCAAAGAAAAAATTAAGATGACCGGCTCGGTGTCATCCGGCCAAAAAGATGAACTGGATAAACAGTTAAAAATTGCCCAGGGCAAGCTCAACAACTTGGCCGAGGTGATTTCCTCTGACCTGACACTCAAAGAAGCACTGAAGCCCAAAATTTTGTCTCTGGAAGCCGATGTAAAAAATATTCAGACACAGATTTCTAACTTCAAATTAAAAACCCCAGAGCAGGAACTTTTAACTTTGGAACAAATAAAAAAGGCCTTTTTACAGGCCTGTTCCGCTGGTTTTGACTATGGAAATGCAGTAGATGAAAGGAAAAAAGAACTGTTAAATATTTTACTTTGGAACCTTAAGATTGAAAATCAAAACGTTCAATGTTTTAAGCTCAAACAGCCATATCAACTCATGGCTGAAAGCCCTAAAAAGCTTCAAAAAACCGAATGGCTGGGGCGGTAGGGATCGAACCTACGAATGGGGGCTTCAAAGGCCCCTGCCTTACCGCTTGGCTACGCCCCAAGGTGATAACAATCAACGATTCACAATTTACGATTAACAAAAGACAACTGATATATTATAAAATAAATTCGGACAAAAAGAAAGGGCGAAACTGGACTTTTTTGGGATTTTTGATATGATATGCAAAAGGAGGCAAGGATGAATTGCGCCTTTTATTGCCCTGATACTGTCATGCTAAGGAAAAAATATGAGAATTCCCCACCACAACAAAAATAAACGTTCCGATACCGTACTGCAAACCAAACACTTGACCCCGTATCGCCGATGTGGGTGCGGTACGTGCCGTAAATGCATTGATGAAGCCAGATGGGATCGTATCTTCAAGAGTTTTGATGATCCCAGCTACTACAAGGAACCTGCCATAAAAATCAGGTCACCCATTGAAGATCTCTAAAAGGCCGGCGCCGCGGCTCTTACCTGCGGCACAACTTAGGAAGCCCTTGGACACTTGCGCGGCACACAGCGCTGGGTCCATCGGCTTTTTTCTTTTTAAGATAAAAATTATCTAAAAGGTTCCTGACACCTTTATTAACTTCAACTATAAACTATAATTACTTTCACCCCCTGCACCAGTCGTCTAACTCCGGTGCAGGGCAAGCCGGTCCTCTCCCATCCGCCTTCGCCAAGGCTACGGCGGACAGGGAGGGAGAGGGAGAACTGCAGGCGTACCCCGGGGCAAACCCCGAGAAGATCTGTTTGCTTATAAACTCAACCGCGCCAGCAGGTAGGACAGGGAGGATTCGGCGCCTTGGTTAAGATTGGTTTGTTGCCGGCTGACGCCGTCATAGCAGCCGCCTGTGACTGTGTCGTAAACAAACTGCCCCAGGACGTTGTCGCCCAAAAACCAATAAAAAGCGGCGCGCATTAAGTCGGCATATTTTTTTTGTCCGGAAACGGCGTACATAGTTTTTAAAGCCTGCACCATAGCCGCCGGATCTTCCGGCTGCTGGTCAAACTCGGCCCGCCTGCCTCCGCGCTCATACCACCCGTTTTGCCCGATGGCCATATACATACCGTCAACAAAAGTTTGGCCGATTAAAAAATCAAGTGTTTTTTTGCCGACAGTAAAATATTGTTTTTTCCCGGTGACAAGATATCCCAACAGCAAAGCTTCGGACAATAAAGCGTTGGAGTAGGTAAGCTTACGCTCAAACCACGGCCATTTTGTAGTAGCGGACTGCTTGTACCTATAAAGCAAAAAGTCGCAATGCTTGATAATCGCCCGGCGGGCATACGCCTGTTTGCGAAGCAAATACAAACCTTTAACGTAGAGCGCCGCTGATCTGGGCGACAAAAATTCCCGCGAAAAGGGCGACTGATAAAGTTTTTGGGCCTTAAGGCGCAGGTATTTTGGTAAAATTGGCGAGGAGGCCACGGCCATAAGCGCGTACAAACATCTGGCATTGGCGTCTTCCAGGCTGTCGCGCGTGTCGGCCGAAAGGTCAACCTTGCGGCCGGCGGTAAAATAATTATGGAAGTTCCCGCCTCCCGCGGCCGCTTTGGCAATAAATTTTAAATAAATGGACATTAGCGGCAAAACTCTGCGCTGCCGGAATTTTTTGTAATGTCCGGCCATGGCCATAAGGGCGCGCGCGTTGTCGTCTAAGGTGTACCCATAACGCGGATCCGGAACATGCAGACGGGCGAATTGGAATATCCCGAAGTTGTCCGTTAGATTTTTTATGTGGTTTAATTTAACCGGCGGCAAATTTTTATACTGTTTGCCCAATTCCGGCGCAAAACGGGAAAAATATCTGGCATAAGCAATGGCCACGTTCGGCCAAATCATATGCCGTGTTTTAAAATAAGCGTTTTGCCCCATTTGGACAAGGAGTTTGTTGTCGCTTAATAACAAAATCAGGGCTTTGCTAATGGCACCGGAATTTCTAAACGGCACTAAGGCGCCCACCTCGGGAGTAATGTCTTCCTGCGCCTGGGGAAACTTGGTGGAAATTACCGCCCGGCCGGTTCCCAAAGCGTAAGAAAGCGTGCCGCTGACCGCCTGCACGGCATCCAGCGATCCGGAAATATAAATGTCGGTTGCCTGCAGATATTTAAGCAATACGGGCGTCGGCAAGTAGCAATTAACAAAATAAACATGGTTGGTTAATTTTAATTTACGGACCAAATTTTTTAATTGTTCCCTATAAACATCACCCTCGGCTTTTTTTACGACCGGGTGGGTTTCCCCTATAATTAAATACCTTAGCAAGGGAAATTTTTTAATTACTTTCGGGAGTGATAAAATAATATATTCAATGCCTTTGTTTTTGTTCAGCAAGCCAAAAGTGGATACTGTCGGCACCTTAGGAAATAACAGCTTGGCTTTCCCCTGCTCGGGCGAACGGTAGAGCAGCGGGTGGATACCGTGGGGAATAACGGTTATTTTGGCTTCCGGAAAATGATAATCGTTTACTAATATCTGCCTGGAACGGTTGGTCATTACAATCAGGCCGGAAGCAAAAGATTCCAAAGCGGCCATCCGTTTTAACACTATCGGCTCCGGATTGGGCAATACCGTATGCAGCGTTAAGACTATCGGCTTAGCCAGCTCTTTTAAAAATAGCTCCAAATATTCTCCCCAAAGGCCGCCAAAAATACCGAACTCGTGCTGAATGCTCACGAGCTTAACGTGTTTGTTGTTATTTAATTTCCTTGCCGCGCTAATATAACTTTTAGGGTCATCCTGATTGATAATGCCCAATAAATTTTTTGGGTAGCGCAAGCTCGAGCCCGGAGCCTGCATGGCCACAACGCGCATTTCCGCCCCCGGTAAATAAAGATTGTTATAAGCCGTTATCAAATCCCGGGAAAACGTGGCAATGCCGCATTCCCTTGGCGGATAAGTACTCAGGCAGGCTATAATGGTTTGATTATCCATCGGAGTTATTTAAAAGCTCGTCCACCAATCCGGATAAACTAAGCGAGACCGCGGCAATATGCGCGTCGGCCGCTCCATAATAAATATAGAGTTCATCGCCGTAAACAGCGGCGCCTGTGGGAAAGACTACGTTGTTAACTATTCCTTGTTTTTCCCAGGTTCTGTATGGAGAAAACAAGGGCTCCTTAAGGCGGCCAATTACTTTTGTGGGGTCGTTTAAATCCAGCAGCGCGGCCGATGCCCGGTAAACTCTCCCGCCCGGTGTTACTTCCACGCCATGATATATTTGTATCCAGCCGCGGCCGGTTTGCACGGGCGTGCAGCTGGCGCCAATTTTGTGGTTTTCGTACCAGAATTTTGGATTCATAAGTATGTATTCATGAAGCTGCCGGAGCTGGACGGCCCAAAATTCTTCCGATTTTAACTGCTCAAGATTGTCTAAATACATATACTGCACGCCGGGCATAACCCGATGCAGCAGTAAAAACTTGCCTTTAAATTTTTTTGGAAACAGTGCCAAATCTTTTTCCCATAAAAGTACGTCCGGAGCGATAACTTGCTGATAATGCAAGGCGTACCGGCTATAGCTTTCCGGCAGGCTTGGGTGTAAAAATAATTGGCGCGCTTTTTCATAAGTAATGGAAGGGGTTATTAATCCCTGCTTTTGAAAATGGATTAAGTCGCGGCTGCAAGCCAGCGCGGTACGGGCATTTTTACCATCATAAGCCGTATAAAATAAATAGTATAAATCATCCACTTTGGCAATACGGGGGTCTTCAACTCCGCGGATTTCGTAATCAAATTCCGGTACCAGGATTGGCTGCGCGGACCTCACCAGCACCTTATTTTTGTCAATCTGGCAATAGCCGATGCTGGAAACATTATTGCTGCTTACGGCGCGGTAAAACATGTGCGTTAAGCCGTCTTCTTGGATGCATGTGGGGTTAAGCACTCCTTCATTCTCAAAAACCAAGCCGGTTTTTTCCAATAACTTCCCATAAAATTGCAGTTTAAGCATAATCTTATTATAGCCTATTTTTATCTTATTATACAGAAATAAACCAAAATGATATAATTATAGGACTTATTCGTAAATCTTAAATTAAAAAAATTACCCCGGTAATGAACCCCGATAAAGACCTGGAGAAAAAAATAAATTTATACCAAGACGCGGCAAAACAAAACCCCAATGTTGACGTGGGGATGCTTATGTTAAACGCCCTGCAAAACGAGGACAAAAACAAGGTTCCCGGAAAATGGAAAAAGTGGGGTTATCTTATTTCCCTTGGCGCTCCCCCCTTTGGCCTGCTGTTCGCGTTAAAATATTTTTTTAGCGACGAGGACGATGCCAAAGACGTTGCCTGGATGTGCGTGACTTTGACAGCCGTTTCTTTACTGTTGTTTGCCGTTGGATTTAAGCTTATGATGTCCAGCGCCGGAACTAGCATGAACCAAATAGAAAAAATCACCCCACAGCAGATACAGGAGTTAGGACAGTAAATTCCAAGTGCAGTCTCCCCTCCTTAAAAAGGAGGGGTGGCACCCGAAGGGTGACGGGGTGGTTGGAGCAGGCGCTAAAGCAACTCCAACCCTTCTGTCTTGCTTCGCAATCCACCTTCCCTTAAAAAGGGAAGGAGACTGCACGCTTTTATTTTCCCGCCGTCCTGGTCGGCTGGATTTGCATATAGTTTAAAATAAACTGCGCGAGCTGGCCCCACGGAGGCACGGCCGTGCTTTCGGCAAAGCTGGCATCGCGCGGGTGGTCAACCCTTATTAACATTACAAACTGCGGATTTTCCACCGGAGCGAAACCAATAAACGAGCCGATGTTGTCGTTGGCTATATATTTGCCATTTTGCGCCACCTGCGCCGTGCCGGTTTTACCGGCAACATAATAACCCGGGACTTTTGCTTCCTTGCCAAAACCGTTTTCCACCACGTCCACCAGCATAGCGTCTATGGTAGAGGCGGTTTGCGGCGAAATAACCTGCCCGGCCGTTTGAGGCTGGGTATTCTTTATAGTTCCGTCCGGATAAATTTTTGACTGCACAATAAAGGGCCGCATCATTTTCCCGCCGTTGGCCAAAGCGCCGTAAGCCTGGAGCATTTGCAGAGGCGTTACAGAAATCCCCTGCCCAAAACTCGCGGTGTCATAGTTTACCGCGACATTGCCGGAGGTGAGGCCGGTTATATCCCCTTTGGCTTCCGGCAGCTCAATTCCGGTAGGCTTGCCAAAACCAAAAGCTTTAACGTATTTTAAAAAGTCCGGATTGCCTAGCTGATTTTCCGCGAAAATCGCGCCGGTGTTAAGCGACCAGTCCAAAACCTGACTCATGGTCTGCACGCCGCGCGCGCCGCCTTCCGCGTTTTTAATTACGTAGTTGTCCACAGCGACTTTGCCCGTATCGGTATAGGTTGTGTCCGGCGTTATTTTACCTTCGTCCAAAGCCGCGGACATGGTAATGGCTTTAAAGGTTGAACCGGGCTCATAAGCGCCGGTTACGGCCTGATTATTAAACACCGAAAGGTCGGTAACTTTACCGTAATTATTCGGGTCAAAATCCGGATAGCTGGCAATGGCTAAAATCGCGCCGGTCTTGGGGTTCATAACTATTACGTCGCCGCTGTCGGCGCCGTTTTTGGTAACCATATCCTTAAGCACGCTTTGGGCCTGGAACTGGATGGTCTTGTCCACGGTCAAAATTAAATTCACGCCGTCCTGAGCCGGTTTTTCGTTCATGGTGGCGCCAAAAATTTGCGCGCCCGAAGGATCCTGCTCGGCCACCAGCTCGCCCGGCGCGCCGGCAAGCTCTTTGTCAAAGTATCTTTCAAGGCCGTAAAGGCCGGATTTAAACCCTTGCGCGTTATAGCCCACAAAACCCAAAGTCTGGCTAAGCAGGCTGTTTTCCGGATATACGCGGGTGTCTTCGGAATCAAAATAAATTCCCGGCAAAGCCAGATTTTTTATTTGCTGTTGCTCCTGGTCCGTGAGCGCCTTTTTTAACGGCACGTATTTTTTGTCGCTTTGTTTGATTTTTGCCAAAATATCTTTGGGATCCAAATTCAAAACGGACCCGAGGCTGTCGGCGGTTAAGTTCGGATTTAAAATGTCGCCCGGCACCGCGTAAACCAAATAACTTTTAATATTGGCGGCCACCGGCACGGCCTGTTCGGAAAATTTATCGGCCAGCTCAATTTCCCCGCGGCTGGGAAATAACTTTTGGTAAATACTGTGCTGCAAATCGGCAGTCTGCCTGGCCTGGGCGCCGCGTATAACTTCCAAATAAAACAGCCGCCAGACAATTACGGCAAAAAACAGCAATAAAAAAGCAGTTAACAAACTGCTTCTGCGGTTAAAGGAACTTTGGATTGTTTTGCGGACCATGATTGGAAGAGTTATAGGTTTAAGGTTATAGCGGCCGGTATGGTTATAGGTTATTAGTCATAAGTACCAACACCCAATTACCTACGACCGCACCTGCCGCCGCAACCTACAACTTATTACTCCCCAAAACTACCTTTCCGCCACCCGCGGCGGAGCCTGTAAAAATTTCGGCGTTCCGGCGGGAACAAAATTCGCTGCTAAAAAGTCATTTTGGATTTGCACCATGGAAGAAGCTTTGGAAACCTGCAAGGTTATGGCTCTGTTGCTATCGCTTAAACTGTTTAATTGCTTTTGCAAAAAACTGATTTGATAGCCGGTATTAGCAAACTGGTTGGCGCCGTAAATATAGCTCATCAGCAAAAAAATATTCACGGCGATTAGCGCGGCAGAAAACCAAAACCTAAAAATGCTACCGCGATTTTCTATTTTTTTTATTACACGAACGCCGGAAGCTTTGCGGGCCGAAAACGGGAACCAAAAATTATCTAAGGCTAGAGCTTTTAACATGGTGATTTATTTTGATTTTTTTCCGCCGGAAGCGGATCCGCCTTTGGCGGATATTTTTATTTTATATCTTAGGCTTTTGTCGGATTTTATTTTTATTTTCATAGTATTAACACGGATATACGGATTAAATTCGGATCTACTGATGTCTACGGATAAACTTCGATCAGCGGCATCAGTAGGCATCCGTTGATCCGTGTACCATCGGTAGATCCGTGTTAAAGCTTAGCTATTGCCCTTAACTTTGCCGGCTTACTTTTTGGGTTAAGCGCTAATTCGTGCGAATTGGCCGTTACCGGCTTTTTGGTTAAAATCTTTCCTTTAGGGTTTTTGCCGCACAAACATTGGGGAAATTCCGGCGGACACACACAGCCTTTTGTCAGCCCCACAAAAAATTGCTTTACAATCCGGTCTTCTAAAGAATGGAAACTTACCACCAAAAGCCTGCCTCCCGGAACTAGTAAATCAAAAGCTTTTGGTAGAAAATCTTTCAGATTTTCTAATTCATGGTTTACCTGTATTCTTAAAGCCTGGAAGATCCTCCGCGCGTGATCGTCAGCTTTGTGTTTAAGTGGCTTGGGTAACGCGTCAACGATTATCTGATATAGATTGGCCGTATTTTTTATTTCAATTCCATTTTCTCTTGCCTCAAATATTTTTTTTACTATCTGGTTACTAAATTTTTCTTCGCCATACTCTTTAAAAATTTTTAGCAAAAAATTTTTATCGTAGCTGTTTAAAATAAATTTGGCATCTTCCGGTTGCGACAGGTCAAACCTCATATCCAGCGGCTGGTCGGTTTGAAAACTGATGCCCCGGTGTTCCAGCTCGTACGATGACAACCCGAGGTCCGCGACAATCCCGTCCGGGGCGGGGAAATTATGATTCTTTACAATTTTATCAATGTGCGCAAAATTTCCCTGGGCTATCGTTGCGTCCCCCCTCTTTTCTAAAGAGGGGGCTAGGGGGAGTTCTTTAAAATTCGCGATCGCATCAGCATCCAAATCCACTGCCAGAACCCTGCCATCGGGTTTTATCCTATCGATTATTGCCCTTGTATATCCCCCGCCTCCTAAGGTCGCATCGATAATAATATTGCCAGGGCGGGGATCCAAATATTCCAGGACTTCCTTAAGTAAAACCGGAGTGTGTTCATAAGTGTTCATTGAATTTCAATAATTTCATAATTTCCTTATTTCATAATGCTATAAATTAATTGTGCAAGTGTTAGGATTAGACTAGGAAACAAAATAATTAATAAGAAAGGAGCAAATATGTCTAGCACTAACACCTACATTGGAGTCGATCTCCATAAGAAA
>Ga0182027_10014322_pt1 | contig 10988 bp, 2 predicted proteins | sample 712E1DmetaG_FD_121300 | JGI IMG/M metagenome (GOLD analysis project Ga0182027, IMG submission 121300) | Permafrost microbial communities from Stordalen Mire, Sweden - 712E1D metaG (Illumina Assembly) | ecosystem: Environmental > Terrestrial > Soil > Wetlands > Permafrost | place: Sweden...
ACCCGCCGCCCACGAACGGGTCGATGAACCTTCCAGTCAGAAATGGCGCGGACGCCGCGATGGCCGCTAGCTCCTGGGATTTGCCGCCAGGCCACTTAAGAAGCGGGGCCAGATCCGGCGAGGCTGCTAGCCGGTACACCGGGAGGTCGAGGAGCCGCGATTGAGCGTTCACTCGCCTCCGCCTCCGACAGCTGCATTCGCCAGGCTGGCCGTGATCGCGGACGCCGCGTAAACCAGATCCTGAAGGCAAATGCCCGGAGTCGCCATAGGGTTACCAACGAAGTTGGTCCCCAATTCGTCCACACGGCTCGGGCGTTCGTGGATTACGGCGGACCCTCTGTGGACACGCATGAGCCGCCTATCCGCGTCTTCGACCAGCACTACTTAAGCCTTCCTTCTGCGCGCGGCCGGCCCACCCGCCCGAGTGACGTTCGTTCGTATCGAGCGACCTCCGCTGCCTCAACGAGCCAGTCGCGCCCGAGTTTTGTCGCACGGAGCCGTCCTCGTCTGATCTGCGCCCGCAGCGTGTCGGGCGTAACCCCGAGCTGCGCAGCGGCCTTGATGAGCGTCATGAGAGCCATGGCGACCTCCAGGTAGATGCCGCTAACAGCTACGCTAACAGGTATATTTCGCCAGCGCCAGACTGTTGTTACGACGTGGAAGGGGCAACCCGGCGAGCCTGGGCAGGGCGATCAGGTGTTCGGTTCGGGCTAGAGGAGACAATCCTCGGCAGTCTGGTCTCGCACCAAGCCGTGCGAGCTACCAGCGTCCTCCAGGCATCCGCTCCCCGGATCGGAATCCGCTTCTCGACCGGTATGGTGTCCGGGAACTCGATTCCGTTCAGGCGTGCCCGAGGCGCCTCTCGACCGTGGAGGGTGTTCCTCGATAGAGCGTAAAACTCTCTAGGTTTCGCTCCTGGACTGACGAGGGATGCCACCGCGCTCAGATGGCCCGGCTCCGGAGGCCGACGCTCTATCCGCTGAGCTACAGGCGCGCGACGCGACCGCGGGCAATGCCGCGATCGGGCGAGAATGATACCCCGGCGTGGCCAGCGGGACGAGCCCGAAGGGCGAGCGCAAGTTGCGGGCCGGAGCCACGAATTAGCGCCACCAACCGGCGCCCCTTACCGGCGCAGGCGGAAGCGACGGCCGCGAGTCGCCCGCGGCCCCATCGACATGAGGGCGAAGCCGGCCAACGCCAGGCCCAGAACCCACAGCGCCAGCGAACCGGGGTCGCCGGCGGGCAGGCCCGTCTCGACGGCAACCGTGGGCGGCGGCGTGGCCCCACCGGCCGAAATGACGGCCGTGGCCTCGCCATTCGCGGGATCCGGGTCGCGCTGGTCTGAGGCCGCGACCTGCGCCGTGTTGGTGATCGACCCCGTCTGGCCGACTCTGGCTGCAATGGTCAGCGTGGCCGAGCCGCCGTCGGCCATGCTGCCTACGGTCCATGCCCCTGTCGTCGGGTTGTAGGCGGGATCGGAACTGCTCACGTACGTGACCCCCGATGGGAGCTGGTCCCGCACAATCACGCCAGTGGCGATGTCGGGTCCATCGTTGGTCACGACGATCGTGTAGGTCATCTGGTCGCCCTTGCGGACGGCCGAGGGGTTGGCGGTCTTGGAAAGCGTCAGGTCCGCGACGCCATGCGAGTTGATCGGGGCGCTGGACTGGTCGTCCTCACTCGGGTCGCCATTGCCTGGAGTGGAGTCGGGATCGGGCAGATCCGAGGCGGTGACCTGGGCCATGTTCGTGATCGGCCCTTCGATATCCACCGTCACGGTGATGGTGAGCGTCTCGACGGCGCCGTCGGCCATGCCGCCGATGTTCCAATCACCCGACCCAGGGTCGTACACCCCAGCGGTCGCGGAGCTCGAGACGTAGGTGATCCCCGCCGGCAGCAGGTCGGCCACATGGACGCCTGACGTGGCGTCGGGACCGCTGTTCGTCACGGCCACAGAGAACGTGACCTGGCTGCCCATGTCGGGCTTGCTGTTGTCGACCGTCTTGCTCAGGCTCAAATCGGCGGCCGGCGGGACTTCGATCGTGGCCTTCGAGGAGTCGTTCGAATGGTCGGAGTCGAGCTGGAGCAGGCCGGACACGGCAGCGGTGTTGTCGATCGTGCCGGAGCCGACTACCTGGGCAGTCACAGCGAGGCTGACCGTTGCAGTGTCGGCCAGGTCTCCGATCGTCCAGTCGCCGCTCGTGGAGTCGTAGGCGCCCACGCTCGTCGCCGCCGAATCGAACGTCAGGCCGGTCGGCAGGGCGTCGTGGATCACCAGCTGCGTTGCGCCATCGGGCCCGTTGTTGCCCACCGTAACGGTGAACGTGACCTTCTTGCCGACGGTTGGAGTCGGGTTGTCGGCCACTTTGGTCACGGCGATATCGACGACTCGCGTGGACAGCGAGGCGGACGACTGGTTGTTCTCCGGGTGGGGATCGTACTGGTCGGCCGTGACCGCGGCCGTGTTGGTGAAGTCTTGGCGATTCACTGTGACCGTGACGTGCAGCGTCCAGGTCGCAGTCGCCCCGTTGGCGAGCGTTCCCACAGACCAGGTGCCCGCGGCGCCGTCGAACGTGCCCTGGGTGACGCTCGAGCCGGCGCTGGCGTAGGTCAGCCCGTCGGGGAGCGGATTGTCCGTGACGGCGACGTTGGTCGCGGTATCGGGTCCGTTGTTCGTGACGACGATCGTGAAGTAGTCATCGTCGGTCACGCTCGGCCGCGACTCATGAACGGTCTTCACCACAGCGACATCCGCGTGTGGCGGCGTGACGGTGGCGGACCACGAGTCGTTGGTGGTGTCGCTCTGCGGCTCATCGACGTGGAGGACCGAGGCGGTGTTCGTCGAGGCGGACGGGCCGGTGACCTTGGCGTACATGGTCAGCGTCGCCGAAGCCAAGGGCGAAATGGTCCCCACCGTCCAGACTCCGTGGGTAGCGTCGTAGCTTCCGTCGGGCGTCGCGTGGTCGAACTTAAGACCGCCCGGAAGGACGTCGGAGATGGTCACTCCGGTGGCCGTTCCGGGCCCGGCGTTCGACACGACGACCGTGAATGTGACCGTGGTGCCGACGTTGGGGGTCTCGTTGTCGACCGACTTGTGAACGGACAAGTCCAGGAGCTGATCGGTGGATGTGGAGGCGGTGTTGTTGGAGGCGTCGTCGTCGAACTGGTCGCCGGCGATCGTGGCCATGTTGCCGATCTCGCCAGGGACGTTCACCGTCGCAACGAGAGTCAGCGTCGCCGATGCGCCGTGGGCGAGTGGGCCGATATCCCAGACGTGGCTGGTGGAGTCGTAGGTGCCGGTCGTCCCGCTGGGCGTCGACGACACGTAGGTCAGACCCTGGTCGAGGGTGTCGGTGACCTTGACTCCGGTGGCGTCGATGGCGCTGTGGTTAGTGGCCGTGATCGTATACGTGACGTTGGCACCGACGTCGGGATGGATGGGGCTCGCAACCTTGGTCACTCCAAGGTTGACGATCTTCGGGGTGACAGTGGCCGTGGCGTAGTCATCCTCCGTTGTCACGCCGTTGGCCGGCGTCGAGTCCTTGTCGCGCTGGTCGGAATGAGTTACCTCGGCCACGTTCGTCGCCGGAACGATCGAAGTGACGGTTGCGCGCAACTTCAGAACCTGACTGCCGCCTGAGTCGACTGATCCGACTGTCCACACGCCGGTGCTCTGGTCGTACGAGCCACCCGTGTTTGGGGTGGCGCCGGCGAACACGAGCGAGGCGGGCAGCGTGTCGGTGACCTTGACGCCCGTTGCCTGGGCCGGCCCGTCGTTGCTGACGGTGAGCGTGAATTCCACTACCTGGTTCGCATTGGGCGTGTAGTCGTCGGCGGTCTTGGTGAGCGACAGATCGGCCATATCGATGGTGTCGTCGTCCTCGCAGTGGTTGTTGTCGGGCGTGGGATCGGTAAATGTGCCGCCCACGTCGGCGATGCTGGCTGTGTTGGAGATCCCGGTGAGGGTCGGTGGAATCGGATCCACGACCGTGACCGCGAAGTTGACGTCACCGGAGGTATTGCCGGCCACGCTTCCGACGGCATAGGTGCAGGTGTGGCCCTCCGTCTTGCCGCCTGCACATGTCCAGACTGTGCCTGGGTAGGTAGTACCGATCGGGACCGTCTCGGTAATCACCACATTGGACGCAGTGGCGTTACCGACATTCGCCCAATGGAGGACGTATGTAAGCGTGGCGCCGGCAGTGGCCGTGGTCCTCCCGTCGTCCTTCGTCAGGGTCAGGTCCACGCCACTCACCGTAACGTCGATTGGGTCACTCGCCCTGTAGTTGTTGAGCGCGCCACCGGGGTCGGCAGTATTGCCGGTTCGCTCATTGGCGTCGCCGCCGGCGAGCGAGGTCCAGGTGGAGTTGGCGGTATTTGTCAGCCTCTGATTGAGGGAGACGCTGCCGACGTTGCCGACTGTGGCCTGATATGTGTATCGGGACGTATGGGTGAGCGCGAAGGTCGTGTAGGTGAAGGTGATGGTGTTCCCGTTTATCACCGGGTTGACCGATGTATGGTCGCCCGACACGTACGTCAACGACAAAGGCATGAGTGTGAGCCCGGTCGGCAATGTGTCAGTCATGGTGACGTCGTACGCATCTGAGTTGCTTGCCCCCGTGTGCGACAGCGTCAGTGTGTACTTCACCGTCGCCCCGAAGCGCGGGTTCGCGTTGTCGACCGTCTTGACAACCTGCAGCTTGGGCTCGATGACCCGTACGGTTGGGGTTTCCGACGCAGTAATGGGCACCGTCGTATGTAACTGCGGATCCGTGTAGCCAACAAGGCCACTGTTGGCATGGACGTCGTTGATCTTGTTGGCGCTGACATTGGCGACCAACACAGTCACCCGGATCAGGAAACTGTCGTTGCCGCCTGCAGTCGTGGGATCGAGGTATGTGTCGCCGAAATCGAACTTCCAGGCGCCGCCGCCCGATCCTGGCGTCGTGATCGTCGGAGTCGGGTTGAGTGTTCCCCCGAAGTCATGGCCGAAATGCCCGTTGCTGTCCGCCTGCGTCACGACGATCGCGTAGCCATCGGGCATCAGGCCGGCTGGCAGCGAATCGGTGACTGTGAATCCCCGTGTCCAACCTTCGGGGAGAGTCACGACCAGGTCGAAGGTCGTCGTGGCGCCGATTGGGCGAGACACGTTCGGAGCGACCTTGTGGATGGCCGGCAGCTGCGAGGTGAACGGGGCGGAGGAGTTGGCGTGATACGAGTTGACGCCGCCGTCGCCGGTACGTTCGCCCGTAGGCTGTCCCGGATCCCCCGGCGTCGACGATCCGGTCGGGTTCGACGTCGTACCTTTCGCGCCCGGCAGGCTGGTCCACGTGCCCGTGGCCGTGTTGGGGATCGTCGTGCCGGCATCGATGTCGTCGGCGACCTTCGCGGTGATGGTCAGGGTCTCAGAGGTTCCGGGCGCGACGACAACGAATCTGAAATGGATCGCATTGCCCACCGTAAGGTTCGTAGAGCCGGACAGAGGGTTGGGCGTCACGGTCAGCAGCGTCAGGTGCGAGTCCAACGTGTCCGTGAATTCGACGTCGTATGCCGGCGAGGCGTCGACATCCGAGGCATTGGTGAGGGTGACGGTGTAGCTGACGGTGTCGCCGCCGTCGATCGAGCCCGCCGTGTCGAGGGTCTTCGTGAACGTGATGTGTGGCTCGGCCACTGTCGCGGTGAAGCTGCCGGCCGCGCCGGCCGTATCCGTGCCGTCGATGTAGATCCTGGCCGAGTCCGTCAGGGTGTGGCCCCGAACGTTGGTGTCCTTGTTGTCGACGAGGACGTTGAACTCGATGACCACCGCTTCCGTGTCAAGGTCGCGGTCGGCGTTGGTCAGCGTCCCGAGGTTGAACGTTGGGCTGCCACCGTCGCCGAGCGAGCCGCTTATCTGACCCGACGGGAACGTGAAAGTGGGGTGTCCCGACCAGGTGCCATCGCCCGACACCGCCAGCCCGTCCAGCCCGACGCCGGACAGGCCGGAGGCGCTCGAGGTCATGCCGCCGCCGGAGTAGTTCGTTACGAAGGCGATCGTGGCCGTGTTGTCGTTGAGGAACGAGAGGCCGGCCGGCAGCGTGTCGGTGATCGTGACGTTGGGGTTCTGCCCCTCTGGGATGACGACCGACACTCGGAAGCGGGCGACCTCACCGACGGCCACGTATGGAGTGGGAGTGTCGGAGGTGCCGGCCTCAGACGTTGAGACCAGGGTCTTGACCGGAGCCGGCTGGGGCACATTCACAGTGGCGTTGGCATCGTCTTCGTAGTCGTTGGCCGCCCCTCCGGGGTCGGTCTTGACGCCGGTCCTCTCCGTAGAGTTGTCGTTGAACGAACTGAGCTTCGTCTCCGGCGTGTGGTAGTCGCCGGGCAAACTCGTCCACAGAATCGTCGCGGTGTTCTTGAAGCTGGCGCCCGACTGAACGGTGTCGTCCAACTTGGCCGTGTATGTGATCGTGGCCGTGGCGCCCATGTCGAACTCAGACCACGAGCCCTTGAGCAGCTTCGGGTTGGAGTCGTCGAAGGATGCCGGGCAGGTGCCGGTGCAGGCGATGTCGCCCTGGTACGTCATACCGACCGGAATGGCGTCGGACCATTCGGCTTCGAACGCGTTTGTATTGTTGCTGACGTTCGGGTTGGTGATCGTAACCGTGAAGCCGATGACGTTGCCCGCGTCGCCGCTGGTGGGTGTGGCCGTCTTGACCACATGCATGTCCGGCTCGACGACGGTGACGTCCGGGGCGGAGCCTGCAAACGATTGGTCGCCGGTCCAATACAGCACCGCGGAGTTGTGGAGTTGGGTCCCGCTGGCGTTCGTGCCGACGTTGAGGACCACCGCCTCGTAGGTGATGTCGATCGTCTCGGCCGTGCCGTTGTCGTTGTTCGTATTCGTGATGGTGCCCAGATCGAACGTCACGGTGTGGCCGAAGTCGGTGACGACCGGGTTCGTGGTCGCCCTGCAAGCGTCGCCGAAGCCGCCGCCCAGCGTGGTGTGCAGGTAGACGGTTGTGGAGGGGGTGATACCGGTGCACCGGACGAAGGCGAGGCCCGCGGGCATCGTGTCCACCAGAGTGGCGGCCGGCTCCGTGCCTTCGGGGATCGTCAGCTCCACCTTGTAGGTCACGACCTCGCCGATCGCGACAGCGGTGTCGTGGGTGAAGTCCTGATTGGTGTGGGTCATAGACTTAGTCACAGTCGCCAGCGGAACGGTGACCTTGGCGTCGCGTGAGGTGCTGTAGGTGTTGAGGTCGCCGCCCGCGTCGGCGTGGTCGCCGGTGCGTTCCGTGGAGTCGTCGCTGAACGAACTGAGCTTCGTGAGCAGCGTGTGATGTTCTGCGGGCAGGCTCGTCCAGGTCAGCGCCGCGGTGTTGTCGAAGATCGTGCCCGGCGTAGCGCTGGCGTCGATCGTCGCGGAGAAGTGGAACGTGGCGGACTCACCCTGGTCGAACTCGACCCAGGTGGCGGACAGAGTCCCGCTGTTGACGGTGATCTCCGCCGGATTGCCGAGGTCGGTTGTTTGGGCGAACGGCGTGATGCCGTCGTAGGACATGCCGGCCGGGACCAGGTCCTTCAGCGAAACGCCGAAGGCAGAGGCGCCTTGCGGGTCGACTCCAGCGCTCGGGTTGGAGACGGTGATCGTGTACAGGATCGAGTCGTAGGCGTCGCCCGTCGACGCGCTGGCGGTCTTGACTACGGTCAGTTTCGGCTCCACCACGGTCACGTCGCCGGCGGTGACGGCGGCGATCGAATCACCGGTCCACGAGAGGACGGCGCTGTTCCGGAGAGTCTGGCCGCGTACGTTGCTCCCCACGTTGAGGACCACGGCGCGGTACTTGATCACGACGGTCTCGTCCATGGCGTTGACGGTGTCCGCGTTCGTGACCGTGCCCAGGTCGAACGTGACGACCTGCCCGGTTCCGCCGACAGTTGGATTCGCTCCGGAAGTGCCCGCCACGCACGGGTCGCCGAAGGTGACGACGGACGAGGAAACGCCGGTCGAGGCGGTGATCGGGCTGCAATCCACGAAGGCCAGGCCGGCCGGCAGCGTGTCGACGACCGTTGCGCCCGGCAGTGTCCCCTCGGGAATCGTTAGCGTCAGCTTGTACATGACGATCTCGCCGACAACGACGTTCGTGCCGGTGGTGGTCGGCTGATCGGTGCCGTCCAGGATCTTGGTGGCCTTGGGCAGGGCCGTCGTCACGGTAGCGGTGTCGGTCAGAGGCGAGCCCGGAACCAGGTGGCTCGACGCGGTCGGCGAGTTCTTGAAGTCGATCACGCTCGCGGTGTTGGTGATCGCCGTATGCGGAACGACCGTCGGCGAAACCCGGAGGGTGTAGCTGATGACGACCAGGTTCGTGCCTGCATTGTTCGCCACTCCGGCTGCCGACAGCCCGGGAGCCAGGGCTCCTACGGGTTTGCCGTCCAAGGTCGGGTCGACGAGCTGGATGCCGTCTGTGGTGAAAAGGGCATCCCCGCCACCGATCGCCCCGCCACCGGCGACGTTGACGGCATTCAGGGCGGTGCCGGCGCCGTCGGTGACGCACATGTCGTAGCCGCCGGCAGGTTTGACGAAGCCGTCCGGGATCGTGTCCTTGATCTGCACGGCGAAGGCGGCGGCATGCCCGGTGTCCTGTACTACGACGGCGAATCGAACGTAGTCGCTGCCGTCGACCCCGGTCAGGTTGCTGTCTATCGGGTGGCCGGTCGGGGCGGTCAGGCCGGTCGTGGTGATTGGCCCGCCGCTCACGTCGAAGCCGGGGTCGACCTGGGTGCACGGGACGGCGGGCGGCGCGGCGGTCGAGTCGAAGACAACCGGCCCCTTCGTCACAGGCGCGAACTTGCCCGCCGGATTGTCCGTCCCGACGACGCCCTTCGTGATCGTCAGGACCGGCTGGTCCAGGGTGATCTGGACGATGGCGTCGGCCGTCTCGACCGCGTGGGCCGAGTTCTCGGTCGAGCTCTGGGCCTGGTTGGTCAGGAGCAGACCGTCGGCGAATGGATCGGTCGACACGGTGACGGTAAAGAGGATGTCTGCGGTGCTGGGGCCGTGCGGGTTCGCGGCATAGTCGCCGTAGGTGAACTCCACGCTGTTGGCCGTGAGGTTCCCCAAAACCGTCGGCTTGACAGTGTGCAGGAGGTGGAAATCGTCGGCCGGACCGTACTTGGCGTGGCCCGCCGCTGGAACCGTGGCGTCGGCCGTGTCATCGAAGGTCGTCACGGTGGCGGCAGAGAAGATCGGCAGAGGCAGATAGTCGGTGATGGTGAAGGCGTCGGTACGGGTCGTCGGGAGGGTCTGCGTGAGGCGGTAGGTGATGGTTTCCCCCGGCGAAACGTGGACCGCCGTTGGGTCATCGTCGGCTCGAATGTTCCCGTTGACGGCGTAGATCTTCTTCGTGAGCTTGCCGCGATCGATGGTGATCGAGGCCATCGTGCCGCGGTGCTGGCTGAATGCGACGGCGTCGCCGGCGTACGGGTCGCCGTCGCCGATGACGTAGGCCGTGGGCGAATGCGTCGGGAGGAGAGTGCCCGTATCGAGGACATCGCCGTAGGCGGATGCCTCGTTGATCAGAGTGTCGCCCTCGACGACCTCGGTCACGTTGTCCACATATCTCTGCTGGACGATCGAGCGGAACACGATCGTGGCCGTGGTGGGGCCGCGCTTGGCCGAGCAGTCCGGCGGCTTCGTGCCGGTGAGGGCGATGCAGCCCCCGATCATCTTGCCACTCGGGCCCCGCGCGGCCAGCTGACTCGAGACCTTGAACCGGATCGGCGTCTTGCCCGATCCGGTGACCGAGGAGACGGTGTAGTTGTCCGTGTTCATGACCACACCGTTCAGGGTCGGCGTGAAGCCGGTTTCGAAGCGGGAGCCGTCACCCAGGAGGTCGTCCACCATGACGTTGTCCAGGGCGAAGTAATCCGAGACCTGGACCGAGAGCGTCCACTCCAACTCGTCACCGGGGCCGACCGGACCTGGATCCCCACCGCCGGGCACCCACTTCTTGACAGACTTCTGGATCGCGATCGACTTGTCGGTGAGAGTGTGAGTAGCCGGGCCTGCGGAGACGTCGGTCGGGGCATCGTTGGTATCTACGGGTATCCAGTGCGCCGTCGCGGAGGCGCTGTCGATGGACGTGTTGAAAGTGCCCTGGTCGGCTGCGAGGACGGGGTTGCCGCTCCGGCCCAGGCGCGGGACATAGAAGTCGACGACGAGCGTGGCATCGACGCCGCCCGTGCCCTTGAGCGCCCCGAAGTTGCACGACAGGGTCCCGCCCGGCGTGCTCGTCGACACCGTCCCGCCCGGCGTGCACGCCGGCGACGGCGGACTGGAGGTCGATATGCGGATGTATTGGATCGTGTCGGGCAGGCTGTCGGTGACGGTCAGGTTGGTCACCGGCTGGTCCTTGGCGATCGTCACCTCGATCTTGTAGGACCGCGGGAAGTTGGGACCGGTGGCGGTCTCGTCCTCCGGCCCGATGTAGGTCTTGGTGATGCGCATGATCGTCGGAGTGATGTCTTCGGTGACCGGCGGACCGAAGATGCTCGGGTCCGTGGCCGGGTCGGCCAGAGGCGTGGCCCCGAACTGGAATCCGCTGTCCGCGCCGATGGTGATGGCGGTGCCGGCATCGGCCTTGTTGCTGAGATCAGCCGTCACGTGAACGGTCGCGGCCGGCTGTCCCGGCGTGAACGAGCCGAACGGCAGCCGCAGGACGACGTACTCCTGACCGACCAGGAGCGGCTGACCCATGGCGAGATCGCAAATCTGAACCGGCGCCCCGGACGTGTCGACCGCATAGGGATGGGTCACGCAGACCTTGTGGTCCAGTCTTTCGGCCGCCGTAAGGGTCTTCGAGTCCACGGCGACGCCAAGGTAGGTGGCGCTGTCGAAGCTCAAGCCGTCGTAGCCGTCCGCGCCCATCGGCATGGTCAGGTCCACGAATGGCCCGTAGCCGGTGTCCAGGGGAGCGTCATTCCAGAACGAGACGTCGAACCCAACG
>Ga0182027_10014323_pt1 | contig 10987 bp, 12 predicted proteins | sample 712E1DmetaG_FD_121300 | JGI IMG/M metagenome (GOLD analysis project Ga0182027, IMG submission 121300) | Permafrost microbial communities from Stordalen Mire, Sweden - 712E1D metaG (Illumina Assembly) | ecosystem: Environmental > Terrestrial > Soil > Wetlands > Permafrost | place: Sweden...
GTAGCGCGCGTACAGGCCCATCATGAGGCTGCCGAAAGCCGCCGAAACGCAAGTGGCCGCCATCGCCGCCTGCGTGGGAATGCCCGCTTCATGCAGGATGGACGGGTTCACGAAGATGATGTACGTTCAGGTTTTCGTTTGGAACTCAGTAATTGACTGAAAACAAACGAGGCCATTAGGATCAGGTCTCGTTCCTGGTGTCCTTTTCTGCGTACATGCCGCTCCTATACGCCGGTTTTGGTCTGGCTGAACTTCCCCGCCGCTGAATGCATCGCCGCCCACGTAATCTCCGTCATCTCAACGGTGGCAATCCCTTCCAACTTGGCCGCTGCACGCACACAGGCTCCAGGATCGTTCGCACCGGCCCGGTGGACCACAGCTAACCCAGCAACGAACGGCGGGCCACACAACCTCTACTACGCTCTGGATTCCTTTGCACCAGCCGGGAGCGTCTACTGATAGACGAAGGCAAGAACACGATTCAGTTCCGCACTTCCAAAAGCCTCGTCAATGTATTGAATCTTGAACGTCTTTTTGTCAGCAGAGAGAATGAATTGAACTCTCACAGGAATCGGTTTATTGTTCACGCACTCTTTGATCTTGCGGTTGATCTCAGCAATAGACTGTTTGACCGCCGACACCTCTTGGGTGATGGCTGCGCCTTCCTTCTGTAACGCTTGCAGTCCGGGGTCATCTGAATGGTCTTGTCGCCAGAACTGCTCCCATACATCAGAGTCGAAGCGGTGCGAATACATTTGACTGTATCGAGGATTGTCTCTGAGGTACTGATCCGTTGCGATATCGTTATTGCGCTTCCTTATCGACAGATTGTTCAGAGCCTCGCTCTTGTCTTCCTTGATGTCATAACCCGCTTGCTTGATAGCATCTCCGAGACCAAGCGCACAGCCATCTTTCAACGGAATTAGAACCTCATAGTTGAGTGGCACGCCTCCTTTTTGGGCGGCGGCGGCTGTGATGGTTCCGTTGAACTCGACCACAACTTCCTTTTTTGGCGTCTCGAATGATGTCCACTTCGGATTTTGAAAAGTTCCTTCAAACGCCTTTCCAACCGTTGTTGTGTTGAAGGCTTTGAGTACGCCGTTCCGCACGATGTTCACATCCGAACCAGTTGTGGCCCAAATGCCCTTGACGCTGCCACCTGAACTGACGTAGAGCGCAGCGGAGCCTAGCACTACAAATCCAAGAGCGCAAAGGACTGCAACCCCGACTGAGAAAGCCTGTGGCGCTGACATTCCCGGCGTCGCCAACACCCTGCTTCTCTTTACGAGATAAACCGGAAAGACTACAATCCATAGAAGGAGCATGATGACTAGCAGCCCCACCGGGTGTGCGATGCCCGTATCCCGATACTTTTGCCTAATCCGGTAGGAGTCTATGCACGCCCATATGCTTGTGCCAAGAACCACCAGACCAGCGAACGGGGCCACTGCTTCACCGGCAACGTACCCAAAGGCGAAAAGCAGCAGGAGAAGCCCTACTGCAATCAAGAATCCCTGCCATGCGGATAGCGGCTTTCTCAGTGGCCCGTTTTCATTCGTCGCAGCCAAGCTACGCTCCTGTGCGGCAGACGGCGCTGGCACACTGGTCGAGCTTGGTTCGGCATTTCCGGCTCCGCACTGACCGCAGAACCGTGTGCCGGATACCAACGGCTTACCACACGTCATGCAAAACGTGTTCATATTCACCTCCAATTAGAGTTCGTCCTCACAGAATAGGATCATTTGGCTGTGGGTCATATTTCCATCCGCCCTTGACTGGAGCGTCTATCTTGTTCATCGCCCATACCAGTGCGATCACCCAACCGATCAAGGTGGCCCCAAATGCAAGATTGATCGCCAGGATCACCCATCTGTTTCGGTGATGCCGTGAGAATGCGACTATGGCTGGCAGGGGATAGATCACACAGACAAGGCCAATGAAAACAAGACCCGCACCTGTTGCCCAAGCCGCCACATCGTCGGCCCCGCTTGCTGCCGCCGAAGGAAATTGCGCCGTTACGAACAAGATGAGCGTGAGGCGAATGGCGTGTCGCAGAGGCATGGTGATCTCCATCGTGTCGGCCTCTATTTTATCCAAAGCGGAGACTACTGTCAAGTATACGCTGGATAACAATAACTCTGTAGATTATTGCTTTCCAGACTCCGAGACTCTGAAGGATGGAAGAATTGCTGCGGAGCCTTGGGCGGCGGATTCGTGACCTCCGCAGCCAACGTGGATGGTCGCAGGAAAAGTTCAGCGAGATTTGCGATGTTCACCGGACCTGGATGGGACAAATCGAGAGAGGGAAGAACATCTCCGTGAAGACCCTTGCCAACATCGCAGATGGTCTCGGCGTCACGCTGTCTGAACTGTTTGCGGGAGTGGAGGTCGGTGCTGGCGAGGATCGTGCCGATGACGCCACTACTGGCAAGGCGACGGCACAAGGTATACCGTCGATTCGGTCGGGACAACAAACCGTCAACGCTCTTGTCGAAGAATTGAGGGCTGAACGGGCGGCTCTGGAGAGAACAGTTGCCACGTTGCGAGAAGTGGCGCTTGATCGACGGCGAAAACCGGCAACCGCATCACGGAAGCCTTCAACACGTCCGGGTTCTAAGCGCAAGAAGTCCTGACGGCGATTCAAATGCCCCACCAGGGCGCTTAGGACGGTCAGCAGCGAATCGCAAAGGCCGAGCCGAACTCCGCCATCCCCGCTAACGGCGACATGGCGGCAGGGTGGATCTCAGCATCGGACGCTGGAACTGACGGCGGTTTCATCGTAGAACAAGCACGATCACAAAATCTCTGAAATTTGGGCGGGAAGTCTATCAGGATTCCGAAACGGTACCTTAACCGGGTTCCCTTTTTCAAAACTTTTTCCCCGGAAAATATTTTGGAAAATGAGGCAGATGGTACCTTCGCCAAAAACACGCAGTAGAAAATCTTTCGCCCAATCCCACTACCTGTACTGCCGGTTTTACTAAAACCCTGTTCAATGGGAACCCAAGTCTGAAAAACACAGATCAAAATGGGAAGAGCGCTCAGACCGCCAGAAATTTGGCAGAGCTTTCAGTTGGCTTGGCGTGCAGGTAGCGCCCGGTGATTGCGATGCTCGAATGGGCAAGCGTGGCGCTCACAACATGAATCGGCGCTCCCCGATCCATTGCATGACTCGCATGAGCATGGCGAAACCAGTGTGGCGACACCTTGCGCCGGATACGTGCTCTCCGGGCCGCTTGCTGAACGATCCTCAACACCTGTGAGCGATCAAGGTGCCCGCCGCCTTTGCGGGATGCGAAGACCGGCGCATCATCATCGGCATCAGCACGGTACGCCACCAGATCGGACCACAACACCGCTGGCAGCACTACGGCGTGAGTCTTGCCACCCTTGCCAAACAGCGTGATCTGACCGGAATCTCCATTGGCCTGGACGTGACGCCACTTCGTAGCGCAGATTTCCGAAACCCTGCCTCCCGTGGCGTAGAGCAACCGCAGGAGCATCCGGTCCCGGCCTTCCGGTGTCAGGGCGATCATTTCGTGGATCTTCGATTCAGGCAATATCCTTTCGGCCAACGTGTCCATTGCCTTGGGCGCACGCACGGCGGCGGCAACGGAGAACCGGATATATCCAAGTTTCAGGGCGAAGCTGAAAAGGCTTTTGATGGCGGCTATCACCCGGCGCTTGGTACCGATGGAGCCTTCGATGGCGTCTGCAAAGTTTTGGAAGTCTCGAAGCGTGGTTTCCCGGATCGGCTTGCCAACGAAGCTGAAAAACTTGCCGATGTCGTGCTGGTAGGCGGCTTGGGTGTTGGCGGTGCGTCCGTGAAGCCAAAGTTCGATCAGTTGAGCATCGGTGTCGGCTTGGCTGGACACGGAAGACGGGGTGAGAACTGCCGGTAGGAGTTCGGGCACGAATACATCATAACCCTTCTTATGGTGCTTTGTAAAGTGCTCCGTAATATAAAGTTCACAATCGGCGTTTCCGACTCCTTTTCGTCTATGATGGTGTCGGTGCCGAAACCCGGCTGACATCGAAACAGTCTCCCATGCAGATGCGATACATCCTCATGTACTTCGGCTTAGTTGACCGGCCATCATTGGAGCGGCTGAAGGATCGCCTCAATGTCGAAGTGTGGAGACTGAACGGCCCGGATTTCGAGCACGAAATCGAGATGGGTCTCCTGAATAATTTAGAGACGCCACTGAAGCTGGCCTACGTTGCCGACGATGAGGCCAAGCAATTCGATGGGAAGTATGGCGGCGTCTGGATTCCTGATGGTCCCAACGTCGAAGCCGATTTGCTGCGGTTGTGGGGTCTGCCGCAAAACAACTGATCGTGCACGTTTCCTGCCACCCTTCCAGTGGCGCTACGGGGCTGCAAATGCCGATTCTGGCCGTCCTGCCGCCTATTGCAGAGGAATATTGAAATCCATTCCGCCACTGATCACGGATTCGGAAAAGCACGTCCCTAGAGAGCGGCATACACATACTCCACGTTTGGGCGCTACCAACCGCCGAAGCCTTCATCCCGCATATCACCCAAACGCCGCCTCCAGTCGCCAGCCTGGACAACGAATGCAGTGACAACAGTGATTACAGCGATGACAATTTCAGCCCTGACCTATGGTTCGGGCGACGGCAGAAGAGTTTTCCACAGATTTATTTTGGCCTCTTGTGTATATCGGCAGAGATATGCACAAGATCTTGGGGTCGGTCGCATGGGCCGATACCCTTTGGTTCTAAATACTTTCGCAGTTGACGAAAGTCACGTCCAAACAGGAAGGCAGGTCTCGTCAGATTCCCGTTGTGTTCGAGTGGCAACGGTGCGGAAAGTACTCGGTAAAATGACGACGGGCAACCAGGAAGATGGATTGTTACGGAGACACCGGACGATCACAGGCGAAAGCTGAATCATTGGTTGAGAGCCGGTAGCATCAGAGGACGAAAAACGGTCGGGTTAGGAACTAAACGGCGGTAGCCGCAAGCTCCTGTGCCGAAGATGCGAAGTGGAAACCTACGCTGCGCTGGCTAAAATGAACAGCGCCATCTGGAAACTTCGGAATGATGACGACACACGGCCCAACATGGGATTCGTGTGTTCATCCGTTGCTTGGAATGATGAACTTTAATAAGATCCTGAAAGGCGTCCGTAGGACGCTAATGTTACAAATGGTTGGAGACCAGTGCTACGCACCGTTCCGGTTCCAGTTGAAACCCATTTTTGTAAGTGAAAGAATAATCCTCTACACCTGGATCATGAAATGCCGATTGCGATTGTTGCAATCGGCTGCTTCAGGTTCCAAATTGCAGCTTCGCTGCCCTCCGCTTCGCTTCGAGTTCCTCGTGAAATCATTAATTCATCACTTTCAGTGGCGGTATAAATACCACTAGGCATCGAAAGGTATCACCTGATGCCCACCAAAAATCATGAGCAAACCAAAACAACACGAATACGCCATGACGTTGCGACTCGAAAACCAGATGGCCGATGACGTTGAGGACATCGCTTTCAGTCTGAACCTCACACGGGCCGCTTTCGTTCGACGCAGCATCCGGCGTGCCCTCGAACACGCACGCCAACATGAATTGCCGCTGCTGAACAAGAAAGTGCTGGAAGCAATCAGGCCATAAACCGGCCAGGAGAAGAACCATGAATATAGAACTGAACAACCTAAAGATGACAGAAGAAGAATCACGCTTGTTGGACTGGTGCCACGCCAACCTTGAAGAAGAACAGCTTGTCGAAGTAGAAGAGGAAGCTCTCGAATTCGCCATGAAGGAAATCAACGCCCCGAAAGCCGCCGAAAAACTGCTCGAACTGTTGGTAAGCGTGATAGTCCGTAACAATGAGGGAGAATAATGAACCTCAACTTTCTGGCAGACCTTTGTGACGAACTTCTCCTGTCGGATAACGAGAGAAGTGCAACATTATCGGCAATGTCCGACGCCGAACTTCAGACGGTTTACGTCGATGTCCTGCATCAGTTAGGATTGGAGCTTGTTATCGGCGTCGATGAACACTCAAGCTGGATGTGTGACTTGCTGTTAATCGGCGGCAATCAAGGTCCGATACATGCGTGCCAAACTGCTTTTTACGCCATCCTGGTGGAATTGGAGCGGCGTGGCGTTGATGAGCCGGATGTTGCCTAAGAGTTCATTCGGAAGTGAGAAGTCTTCAGGGAGAGCCGCACCCTATATCGACGGCCCTACTGATCGCCGCAGCGATCAGCAATGCTGCCGGTGCGAAGCGCCCATGAAGTATTGAGTGAGCGCTTTGAAGTGTGGGCGCACTGCCAATTGCATGTCAGCAGAGAATAGGAGCGACAAGCGGTGAACGATGAAGAAGGCCCTGATTGTCCGGTGTGCGGCGACTTTGAAAAGTGACCGCACACCACGATGCGGCGGATACAGTGATGACGCCTTCAACAGCCGTCATCACTGTAATCATTGTAATCGCCGCTTCGCTCACGCCGCCTCCAGGATTTTGTCGGAAACCGAATAATAGTACGCCAGTTCGCCGCCGATTCTTTCCTGCTTCGTAAGGCGATTTTTGCCGGATGTATTCAAGTACCCTGCATTTTCCAGACATCTCGCAATATCGTCCGGCTTCGTTCCAGCACAGACTTCATCACGGAAGACTTCTGGAAAGATCAGGTATGAACCCTTCTTCTTGTAGCCAACCTTTTCCGTCAGCGCATCGCCGCCGACGACTTCAATTCTGTTTTCGTTGTCCAGGATGAATTGTCGAACACGGTCAACAGCCTTAGCAACCGGATCGAACGTGCGGCGATATTGCATCCAAGCCGTGAAGCACTTTTCAGCGGCAGCAGTGGCTTCGCCAACCTTCCAGCCTGTCAGTTTGTGGGCCGTGGCAATTTCACCAGCGGCGGCTACGATTGCGAATCGCCGGATCGCTCTCGAAACTTCGCCGGTTGCGTTTGGCGGCAGCACACGCTTGGTGAACGCTTCAATGTGAGTACGGCAATCCGAACCCACCGTGGCTCTTGATTTTGCCAGTATGGACAACCACTGCGTCAAAGGCGTGTCGTAGTGCTTTCTTGTCGCCGCCTTCAGGTTGTCTGCAAATTCGGCAGGACCGCCCAATGAATGCGTTTTCTCAAACCAACTCTGGTCGAGGAGATCAGTACCCACCGCTCCTGGCGGCGGTGTGATGTTCAGCAAGCGGACTTCTTGGCCGATCTTCGTGGTCTTGCCAGCGTCCTCCATATGCTCTGCCAGCGTAATCTCGCCGCTGGTCAAGAACAACACACGCCACCTCCGCTTGGGCTGGTGCATCCTGGACTTGCCATGACCGTTGGCAATCATGTACAGCGTAGGGCCAACAATAGCGCCGTCCACGGACCCAAGTTCGTCTATGACCATCAGGCAATCGTTGTGCGCTTCGGCCAGTTGTTCAAGGGAGTTCTTCGTGGTGTCCCAACTCTGGAGATAGTGCGCTGCCGATCCATAGACGCTGGCCGCAACCTCCAAGCACGTGGACTTTCCACGGCTGGATTTCCCAACATAGTGGAAACCGCCGCCTTCCATGTCAACCGCCGCCAGCAATGGTGCTGCGAACGCTGTGGAAGCGGCAAAGATAAGGCGAGAATTGCCGGAACAATACTTGCCGACGTGTTCCTTCCAGTTGCCAGCGGTGCCGAAGCCGTAGTCACGATAGCCGCCTGAGTAAACGACTTCTGGTGTACCGAAGCTGCCATCCGGCAGCACGAAACTCGTGTCTGCTACCCAACCCAACTTGGCGCTTGAGAACATCTGGCGCTCCGTTCTTACAGAAGTCAAATACTGAGCCAGCAAAGCGTGTGCTCTCGTATGTGCGGACATCATCAGCCCCTTGTGTTTGAGGTCAACAATGGCGACTGCTGAATTCGCCGCATTCCGCATGTGGTACTGCTTTTCGACACCGGCTGGATCGGTAAGCGTGAACAGCTTTCCCCAATCGTTTCCATCGGAGTTCCTGGTGATTGCTGTCAAGACCAGCCGGGAGCAGACATGAATGGTCTCTTGCTGCCCACGTGGATCGTTGTAAGAGACTCTTTCATCGTTTATGAGGAAGTCGCCAAATTGTATTTCCGTTTCTTCTAACATACTGCCTCCTTACAGTACCGTTATATGACGTGACTGTGGGGGCACCGAAACGGGGGCAGTGGGGGCGATTTTATGGGGGCGATATTAGCCAAGGGTTTGGCTTGTGCTTCGGCTTCTGACTCCGCTCATCATAACGGAGAAGAACTGCGATTCGCTTGGCCTTGATTGAAGAGTCCGGTAGGCCACGTGATTCGGATTCGGTTGGTGGCCCTTTTCGCCATCGTTTGAAATCCCTGTAATCAACTCCGGCCATCCCAGCAACGTCAAGGATTCCAAGTTTCGGTTGGTCTGACTCATGCTTTCTTAGGTAGTCTTGGAGTAAACCTTCCCTCTCGCCTTTTGAAGTGAAGCTAGGCAGGGCGTCGAGGCGGTCTTTTCTGTTGGTAGGATCACCGGGTTCATACGAACAGAACTCAATCGAATCCTCAAGAAGATCCATGAACGCCTCCTTGTACCAAGCGTCAATCATCAGATCGCCAAACAGAATGAGCTTTCTGCCCTTGTATGCGGGATCTTGGCGTTTGACACCTTCCAACACTTTCTCATCGGGTGTCAGTGCCGCTTCGGTGATTGGCAACCATCCGGCCCCGACAGCCAGATCGAATACCATTGCCGGAATGTCCTCCTCAAAGAACTTCTTTGACGGTGGGTATCCAAGACCGCCGAAGCATGAGGCAAAGGTCGCATAGGCTGAGTCTAGGGCTTCCTGAAGCGTGCAGTTGGACAATTTCATTTTGCCGTCTGGCGGTTGTAGTGTCCTGGCCTTTGCGGGTTTTCGGAACTTCGTAGCGGCATCCTTCGGCTTCGATGGCATGTCTCTCATTCTGCCACTTCTGGCGTTGCTTCTGGCGGGTGCGAACGCCGTGTCTGGAGTAGTGATGGCGGTGCGTACAGTGATTACAATGGAGGCGAACTTGACAGAATAGGCACCTCGACTCCGGGAGCATAGCAATCTGCAATAGCTGGTTCCAACCCGGCTTGACACCGCCCTCCAAGTTTGGAACAATCTCTTTTATGGCTGAACAGCCACGAAAACAACGTGTGGTGGCGCTAATCCGTGTCAGCACCCTGAAACAGAAAAAAGACAAGGATGCGGACTACCAGCGCAACCAAGTTAAACTAACGTGTTCCCTCAAAAACCTTGATCCTATCCAGGAGTTTTCTCTTGAGAACATCAGCGGAATCCACGTCAGGAAGACGGATGCATTCAAGGAACTGAAGAAGGCAATCGGCAGAAAGGATATTGCCGGTCTGGTGCTTCCTAACATGTCTCGCCTAGCACGCACAACGGACTTTCAGGATGTTGCTGCGTTGATGGCTCCGTTTGAAGAGATTATAGGCAGCACAAAGAAACTGCTTTGGAGCGGCAATCATGTTTATGATGTAACCAACCCCGAAGACCGTGACAAGATTTGGAATGCGTTTAGGTTCGCAGAGCAAGAACGTATAAACCTGAAGTTCATCAGCAGTGCTCAAAAGGAAGTGTTGCGGCTGCAAGCGGACACCTACGTTGATAAAACTCCGAAGGGTATCAATAAGAAGCATATTCCCGGTACAGTTAAGCCCAAGCGGTACGTGTTTACGTATGACCCGGAGTACAGAAAGTTGATTGCCGCCGCATATCAACGAGTATTGAACGATGAACCACTGATTGATATTGCCAACGATCTTGGTTACGGCAGTATCAATGGAGCACGTGAGACATTGCGCTCTGAATGGTGGAAAGGTTACAAGTCACGCTTGAAGACCACGAATGAACGGAAGTGGTTGGAAGACGAACAAAAGTACTTCATTGGTGGAAAGAAGGCGCATCCATACCCAATTCATACCGAAGTGCCTAACCTGATGGCGGACCCCGCAGTTAGTGAGGAAGTGTGGGAAGCTGTTCAAGCAAAGTTGGCTGAACACACAACACACTTTGTACAACGTAGAAGTTTCAGCAAGGAACTGCTTGCGACAGGGTTCTTATACTGTGGCGTCTGTGAGCAACCGATGTACCACAAAGGTCAGAAAAGCCGCACACACCCCGGTTACTACTGGTGCAAATCTAAAGCGATGTCGTACCACAAAGACGCACAGAAGAAGACGGTTGATTGTGGTATGGGTCTGATTCATGTCCGCAAGATCGAAGACGATATTGCGCTTCAAATTCAGATGCATTTAGGAGTGAAGGAAACCACTCGCCAACTTCTGAAAGATGCTTCCAACGCAGAAGCGATAGAAGAGAAGAAGCGGAGTCTCGCCCGTGTTGAACGGCAGATTGAGGAAGCCAACAACGAAAGAACCAGAATGTTGAGGGCAATCAGAAAGGGAATTGCCAGCGAAGATGATTATGCATCGGACCTTGAAGAAGTACGGCACACCATAAAATCGTTGGAGACGAAAGCGGCATCAATCCAGGAAGACATCAGTGCTTCGTTGAGCGACGATTCGATAGACCGCATGGCAGAACAGATGGCGTCTGATTTTGCTGGATTCAGCGCTATGGAGTTTGACCGGCAAGTGATGTTGATGCACAAGTACATCAGAAAAATTACGGCAAAGAAAAACGATGTGACCGAAAACATCACGCTGCATTTCGACGTGAAAATGGGAATGCCTGAGATGGTTCACCAGCCGTCTTCCTTCCCGAAGGATGCACCGAAGAAACCACCAGTACCGGCGTCTGGTAAGGGTTCGGTTCGTGTGGCGCAAGGTGGCACGATTGGTGGTGTTTCTGGACTTCCTGAACGGAGTTCCAAAACAAAACGATCACCTAGGACATGGTCAGGAACGTGGTCAGGCCGGCCAGCGTTTCGGTGCGCCAGTCCGTGCCCAATTCCCGGAATTGAAAATAGCCTTCGAGCGAGTGCCGGATCGACATGCGGAGCGAGAGTCCA
>Ga0182027_10014324_pt1 | contig 10987 bp, 12 predicted proteins | sample 712E1DmetaG_FD_121300 | JGI IMG/M metagenome (GOLD analysis project Ga0182027, IMG submission 121300) | Permafrost microbial communities from Stordalen Mire, Sweden - 712E1D metaG (Illumina Assembly) | ecosystem: Environmental > Terrestrial > Soil > Wetlands > Permafrost | place: Sweden...
CTCGCTCGACCTGCCCGGCCAGACGCTCACCCTCTCGCCGCGGCTGGGCAGCGCGACCAGCGAATGGCACCTGCCGCTGTTCTTCCCGCGCTTCTGGGCCTGGGTCGATTACGCCCCGCGCCGCCGCCAGTTGCAACTGCGCGTGATCAAGACCTTCGGCGAGGGGCCGATGACGATCTCGCGAGTGGTCGGCGATCCGTCCCAACCGGCGCTCGAGCTGGAGCGGAAGTTCAAAGTGAAAAAAGGGGCCGTGCTCGATCTTTCAAGTTCGATGGATCAGTTGATCAAGTACACGCGCCTGGAGAAAGCCCAGCCGGCCTTCGCCAAGCGCGTGGCGCGGATACCCAACCCAATCATGATCGGGGATTGAGCGATCGTTGCGTCCGCCGCCTTGGGCGCCATTATGTCTATAGGTGTTCTTGAAAGTTTTGTCCCAATCGTCCTCGTCCTCGAATGATTGAATCGTCGTCGATTACGATGACGAGCACGAGCACGAAAAACAGGAGAATACCTCTCAGAAGCACTCTAAATGGTGTAATCATCGACAAAAACTTTGATTTCGCGCGGGGTCACATGTACGGGGCTGCCCACCGACACGCCCAGCTCACGATATTTTTCGTGAGAAATCTCCACTTGGATCGACTCGCCACCCTCATTCACAAGTTCCATGCATACCCGCGACGTCAACGCCATCGAACAGGATTTCACCATCGTCGGGTGAGTCGGTCGTCTCCAGTCCGGCGATCATGCGCAACAACGTCGTTTTGCCCGATCCGGACGGTCCCAGCAAAGCCAACAGTTCGCCAGGGCGGACATCCAGGTTGACTTCAGGCAGCGCCGCGAAGTTGCCAAAACGCTTGTTCAGACGGCGAATCTCAATATTCATGCCACTTCACTTTCCGAACGATCAAGAGTCAGCGTCCTTCGCACGCCGCGGCGGGTTTGCCATTCCAAGGCGCTCTTGGCCGCCAACGTCGCCAGCGCCAGCAGCGCCAGCAACGAGGCGACGGCGAAGGCGGCGACAAACATTTTCATCGGTCTTTTCTCCTGCAAAAAAAGGTTGATGCGCGAAGCGTCTTGAATGTGGCAGCGTGCTGCCGCTTTCCCTATCGCCTGGCAACGCAACACTCATACAGGATCAAAGCTCTCGTTCGTTTCATGATTCTTTCTCGGATTTTTTTGATTTCTCGATCAATAAGTGGAGTTCGGCAATCAGCCGCTTCCGCTCGCGCTCGACGAAATTCGTGAAGCGATCGCATCCGCCCTGGCGCGCCTTATTCCACTCCCCGGCAAGCCACGCCGCCACCACGCCCACCTGCTCCAGCGGCACGGCTTCGTGCAATTGGATCGCCAACTTCGGGTTTCTTCCTCCCCCGCCGCCGGCCAGCAGACGGTAATGCGTGAACTGCGTGGCGCCGATCTTTTTCAATCGCCCGAAGAAACCAATGTCGGCGATGGCCGGATGCGTGCAGCCGTTGGGACAGCCCGAAATCGCGACGAACAAACCGCTATTGGCGGGAACGGCGGCGCGTACCATGTCCAGTGCTTGCCCGGTCTCGACGATCCCTTTCTGGCAAAGGAGCGATCCGGGGCAGGCGATCGCATTGGGCGCCGCAACCCAGGTCCGCAGCCGCTCGGGAAGTTCTTCCACGGGGATGCCAAAAAGCCACAGGTCGTGCTCCAATCCAATCCGCAAAATCCCGTCGCGCCGCTCGGCCAGATCGACAAGCGCCAGCGCATCCTCGGCCCTCAGCGTGCCTCCCGGCAGGCTCAGCCGGACCGCCGGCCGCGGCGGTCCACTCTGGCGCAGGGGCGCGGCGGCCGCCGGATGCTCTTTTCCCTTTTCCTCGACAAACAACAATTGCAGGGCCTGAAGGAACGCCTCGTTCCCCATGCGTTCGCGCACATGCCGGAACCTCGCCCGCGCGCGGTTGGCGCGATCGCCCTCGGCGGCGAACAGCCGTAGCGCCGCCATGACAAACGGCAGGATCTCATCCACAGTGAGCCGCTCGTGGAACACAATTCCCGGACTAGGGACCGCCCCCAGCGAGCCGGCCACGACGGCCCGCAGTGTCCCGTCCTCGTTGGCCACCAACCCCACGTCATTGATATACGGGCGCGCTTTGCCTTCCGGGGATCCCGAGAGGGAAATCTTGAACTTGCGCGGTAGGCTGAACGCATCGGGTTGCGACTGCGCATGATCGTGAATCAGCTCGGCCAGGGGTCCCAGGTCATAGCTGTCCGGCGACAGGCCGCTCTCGGGATCGACCGTTACCGCGCGGATCGTATCGCCGCACGCCCCGACGACGCTCAGGCCCGCGTCGGCCAGAGCGCGCTGCAACTCCGGCATCGCTTCAATCTTGATCCCGTGGAATTCGATGTTCTGGCGCGTGGTCAGCCGCAGCGGCTCGCCGGGCGCGAGGCGCCGCGCCAACTCGGCAATGGTCCGCCATTGCGCCAGCTCCAGCCGCCCGCCGCTGAATTTGATTCGCTGCATCATCATTCCCGGCTGGCGCTGTTCATACAGGCCCAGCAAACGCACCTTGTGCCGTTCTTCCGGGATCCCCACGCTGGGCAGGTCCAGATTTCGTATTGCGTCCATTGCGTCCACTCCGTCCACTTTGTCCACTGCGTCAGATTTCATAATCCATCACGATGCCGAGGTCGCACAATGCGCCCAGCAGGATCAGCACGGCGTCGTTCGCCTTCACGTCCTCCGGCAGTCTCGCCTGCGCCGCCTCCGGCGCCAGCGCCGTCTCGCCCACCGTCACGACGAACAACTCAAAGGGCGCGTTGAGCAAGCGCAGTTTATCCAGGTCGTGCTGGTCGGCTTCCGGCAGGGTCGTGATGAAGAGCAGCCCGGCGTCGGTCATCATCCGCGCCAGCTCGCCCAGCCGCAGCAGTTGCTCCTCACGCTCCATCACCCGCCGCGTCGCGTTCTCCGCCAACTCGCCCAGCACATTGCCCAGCGCCAGGTAATACGTGTGCCGGCCGTTTTCGTGGAGCCATAACTCAAGCTGGCGGGCCAGCTCGACCGCGCGCTCACGCCGCTCGCCGACGAAGACGATGAACTTGCCGCCGTGGCGGTATTGCGCCGTCCGGCGCGCCGCGCCAACGGCGCCCTTCTCCCAGTTCTCCTCGCGCTGACTCACTCTGCGCTCGAGCAGCGTGGGGCCGCTTTCGGCCTCAGCCAGCACGATGCCGCAGGCCGCGATCTGATCGCCGTCGACAATCACGAACCGCGAGGTCTGCTCGATCTCGCCGGCCAGGTCGAAGGCCACCGGGCGCGCCGTCTCCAGCAAAACTTCGGCGATGTCGTGGCGGTCGACCTGGGGCTTGTCGATTGCAGATTGCGGATTGCGGATTGCGGATTCATGAATCGAGATTCCAGAAGCATCACAGACGTTGATCACTTCGACCAGTTCCACCGGCACACGCGCCGCGCCCAGCTTGAGCTTGTAGCGTTTGCCCTGGATCATCGGCGCGCGGCCCATCCAAAACAGGTTGGCGCGAAAACGCGTGCCGACACGGGCCGGCTCTTCACCCAGGCGGCACATCAGTTCGCCGGGCTTAATATAGATCTGTTCGGTTAGCGTATAGCCCAGCGCCTGGCCGGCAACGGCGCGCTCAGGCGCCTCGGCATTGAAAGCCTCGATGGAGGCGATCCGCGCGCGCTTGCGTGAAGGCAGGAAAACGACTTCATCGCCGGCGCGCACCGATCCGGTTTCGATTGTGCCGGCCACGATGCGCCGGTCGTCGCCCTCTTCGGTGAATTTATAGATGTCCTGCACCGGCAGGCGCAGCGGCCGCTCGTGTTGCTCTTCCTCTTTCACGAAGGCATCGATCTGTTCCAGCACCGTCGGCCCGTCGTACCAGTCCACAACGCCGCCGCGCGCGGCGACGTTGACGCCATCGCGGGCGCTGACCGGAATGAAGCGCAGCGGCCGCGCGCCCAGGTGTTCCAGGAAGGCGCGATACTCCTTTTCAATCCGATCGAACGCGGCCTGGTCATAATTCACCAGGTCCATCTTGTTGACGACCACGACGACCTGGCGGATGCCCAGCATCGAGACGATGGCGCCGTGGCGTCGCGAATTCTCCCGGATCCCCTCGGCGGCGTCGATCAGCAGCAGGGCGGCCTCGGCCCGCGCCGCGCCGGTGACCATGTTCTTCAGAAACTCGACGTGACCCGGCGCGTCGTTGATCGTGTAGCGCCGCCGCGCCGTGCGAAAAAAGCAGCGCGCCGTGTCGATCGTGATTCCCTGCGCCTGCTCGGCCTTGAGCGCGTCGAGAAGGAAGGCATATTCAAAGGGCCGCGCCGTTCGGGCGCAGTGGGCCTTGACCTGCTCCAGTTCGCCTTGCGGCAGTGAGCCGGTGTCCACCAGCAGCCGCCCGATCAACGTGCTCTTGCCGTGGTCGACGTGGCCGACGACGACCAAATCAAATTGCGCTTCGTTATTCGTGACTGCTTCCAATGTTCCCGGTTCTTCCGACACCACAATCGCCATGAGTCTATATCCTTCAGCCAGCGTATCTCTGCCGTCCGATGTATTTCTTTTTGATTTTTCGTGTATTCCACGAAAAATCACATGTAGCCCTCGCGCCGCAACGTCTCCAGCGTGCCGCCGTCATCCTTGTCCTGATCGCGGCCGGCGCGCTCGGCGATGTTGGCGAACTTGCCGCCGCGCAACTCCTCGATGATCTCTTCCACATTCTTTGCCGAGGACTCCACCGGCTTGGTGCACGGCCAGCAACCCAGGGAGCGGAAGCGCCGCCCCGCGCCCCCATCGAAGTACAGCGGCGTGACCGGAATCTCTTCACGCGCGATGTATTCCCAGATGTTGAGCTCGGTCCAGTCCAGCAGCGGGTGAATGCGCAGGTGCGTTCCCGGCGCGAAGTCGGTCGTGTACTGCTTCCACAGCTCCGGCGGCTGGTCGTCCACGTCCCACGAATTCTCGCGGTCGCGCGGCGAGAAGTAACGCTCCTTGGAGCGCGAACCTTCCTCGTCGGCCCGCACCCCGACGATGACGCCGGTATACGGTTCCTTGTTCGCATCTTCTTCGTACTGCCCGGTGGCGTGGTTCAGGCGCAGGCGCGGCCACTCGCCCGAAAGCGTGTGCCGCAGCGCCTCGCTTTTGAGATTTCGGCAGCAGGTCAGGCGATCGCAGCGCCCATCGGGGAAAGTAAGCTTCTCCGCCAGGGCCGCCTGGTTCTGTCCCACGACCATGTTGAGCCGCCACTGGCGCGCCAGAGCGTCGCGATACTCGATCATCTCCGGAATCTTGTGGGCCGTGTCGATGTGGACCAGCGGAAAGGGGACGTGGCCGAAGAACGCCTTGCGTGTCAGCCAGAGCAAGACCGTCGAGTCCTTGCCGATGGACCAGAGCATGCACAAGTTCTTGAACTCGCGATAGGCCTCGCGCAGGATGTGAACGCTTTTGGCTTCCAGCAGATCCAATGAATCCATGACCCTTTTTCCCTCTTCCATCATTTTGAGCGCGATGACGAGAACGATTACGGGCACGAGCACGAGCACGAGCACGAAAATTGCGGATCCATCATTCCTTACTCCGCACTCCGCACTCCGCGCTCCGCACTTGATGCAGCCCGCATTCCTTATGCTCCGGACTTTCCCACCACCAGCGCCCCGCGCGCACGTCCTCGCCCGGCGCGACCGCCCGCGTGCAGCAGGCGCATCCGATCGAGGGAAACCCTTGGTCGTGCAAGGGGTGATAGGGCACATCGTGCGCGCGAATGGCGGCCCAAACCTGCGCCTCGCTCCAATCGATCAGCGGATTAATCTTGAACAGCCCCAGCGCGCCGTCCCACTCCACCACGGACACGTCCCGCCGGGTCACCGCCTGCTCGCGCCTGAGGCCGCAGATCCAGGCGGCAAACCCCGCCAGCGCCCGTCGCAACGGCGCCACCTTGCGCACCCGGCAGCACTCCTTGCGCAGTTCAACGCTCTGGCGGTAGGCGTCGATGCCGTGTTCGTTGACCCATCGCTCGACCTCGTCCACCGCGGGGAAAGTGATGTTGATCTTCAGCCCATAACACCGCTCGGTCCGGGCCAACAGGTCATAGGTCTCGGGGAAAAGGCGTCCGGTATCGAGCGTGAAGATCGGCAGTGCGGGCGAGTGATGGGCCAGCAGGTCGGTCAGGACCTGGTCTTCCAAACCGAGCGAACTGGCAAGAGCCACCTGCCCGGCGAAAGTCTCGGCCGCCCAGCGTAAAATATCCGCCGCGCAGGCGCCGGCCAACTCACGGGTCCATCCGGCGGCTTGGTGTTCTGTGGTCATTGAGGCCATGCATTGTCTCCCGTGTTGAGCGATTGAATATCGTATTCGTTGGCTTTGACCCGACCGTAATGGATATGCTCCCAAAGGCGCTCATGGGCGTAATAGGCGCCGATTTTGACAACAATATCCAGAAGTCCGAAAGTAGCCGCCAAGCCGAACCGCCCGGTCAAAACCAAGGCCACAAAAGCAGTCAATGAAGCTCCCAGGAATCGATAAGAAAGGGCCTTGACGATACTGCGGCGTTGAGATTCTGAATGTGGCATTGTTAAGTTACTATCTCTACCGAGATTGTGTACTATGACCTATAAAAAAAGGCCGGCGCTTGGGATTAAATACTATAACTCAAAGCAAACCGCTCAGACCGGTCCCGCTCCTGGCGGATCAGGTCCTCAAACGTCGTTTCATCGTAAACGGCTTCGAGGGCCTGGCGCGCGCGTTCCCACAGCGGCAGAAACACGCAATCCCCATGCAGGGGACAGCGATCTTCCTCAGCGGCCGTGGTGCATTCGACTGAATAAATGTTCCCTTCGACCAGGCGGATAATGGTCCCAGCCGTGATCTGACGCACCGGGCGGGCCAGCAGGTAGCCCCCTTCCTTGCCCCGGCGCGACTCGACCACCCCGCCTTGACGGAGCTGGTTCAGGATATTCTCCAGAAAGCGCTGCGGGATGGCCTGAACCTCGGCGATCTCGCTGATCTTGACCGGCCCTTTCCCGTCGCGCTTCGCCAGCTCGAAAATGGCGCGCATCGCATACTGGGATTTTTGGGTAATCATCATGGCAGTCGTATCTCTACTATGTTGATAGACATACTCGCCTACAGAATCAGGATTGTCAAGCCTTTTTTATGGGCTGGAAAACGGATGCTTATTTTGATCCTTTTTTCTCTCGATTCGCACGGTCCAGCCATGTTGCGGCAAGCCGGCGAAGTTGCTCCAGACAATGATCCAAGTCCTGCATTTTTAGCTCTTCAGCCACCGATCGGGATGCCAAGGTGCTGAGTAGACCAAGCTTCTCCGACGCATCCAAGGGCCGTTGGTTGATCTCGCGCCGCAAGATTCCCAGGGCGAGCGCATAAATCTCATACCAAGCCGGATACGCTTCCTCCAACTCCCCCCGAATCCTGGCGGCCAGGCTGGGCGAGGCCCCTGATGTTAAGACCGCGATCTGCAGGTCCCCGCGTTGCACCACCGCCGGCACATAAAAAGCGCACAACTCAGGCTGGTCCACCACATTGACCGGCACGCCCGAGCGTCGTGCGTCCTGGGCCACGGCGCGGTTCACTTTGGGGTTATCGGTCGCGGCGATCACGAGTTGAAAGCGCGCCAGATCGCCCGCCCAATCGTCCGGGGAATACGCATCCCGCCTCAGCTTCACTTTTTCAGGTTCCCGGAGGCCCAATGCCTCAAGTTCGCCCTCAAAATCAGGGCTAAGAACTTCAACCCGCGCTCCGCATTCAAGGAGCCAGACGACCTTGCGCAGGGCGACCGGGCCACCCCCGACGACCAGGCAGGGGCGGCCCGGATCGGTCTTCAAGCAGATGGGGATCATGGGCATTGGACTTCTTCCTCTTTGAGCAAATCATTGCTCTGAACCTTGCATTACTTGCATAATACCTGCATCCGCGTGCGGAACTCCACTGCGGAGCATCCCAAGCGCGCCATCAAGCAATCGAGGGGTTCATTTGAGTACGGGAATCTGTTACATCGTGGGCGCGGGTCCAGGGGACCCTGGACTGATCACCGTCAAGGGCCTGGCCTGTCTGCGCCGGGCCGAGGTGGTCTTTCACGACCACCTGGTCTCGGCGGAGATTCTGGCGCAGATCCCGCCCGCCGCCGAGCGCATCTATGTCGGCAAACCTCATAGCGAGCGCACCATCCCCCAGGAGGAACTCTGTCGGCTGCTCTGTGAAGCGGTGCGGGCGGGGAGAATCGTGGTTCGCCTCAAGGGGGGCGATCCATTTGTCCTGGGGCGCGGCGGCGAGGAGGCCCTGGCGCTGCATGAGGCGGGGCTTCCTTTTGAAATTGTCCCCGGCGTCACTTCAGCCATTGCGGCCGCCGCGTATGCCGGCATTCCGGTCACGCACCGGCTTTTGTCGCCGGCCGTCACCTTGGTCACCGGGCATGAGACGGGCGACAAGGAAGGACCCCAGGTCGATTGGCGCGCGCTGGGTCGCCAGCATCATACCTTGTGCATTTACATGGGCATGAAGCATCTCGACTATATCTGCGCCGAACTTATCGCCGGCGGCCGCGCGCCGAGCGAACCGGCCGCGATCGTCCAATGGGCCACCTTGCCGTGCCAGCGCCAAGTCATCGGCACCCTGGAGGACCTGCCGGCCCTGGCCGAACGCGCCTCGATCGGCCCTCCGGCCATCATCATTGTCGGCCCCGTCGTTTCCTTGAGTGAATCCTGTCAATGGCTTCTTAGAACGTCCCCCTAATTTCATTTCACGCAACTGACATAAAAGAAGTCACGATTGCTGCCCAGCAGGACTTTTCGATCCGTGGCACGATGTAGCGCCGCCTCAATGGCCAAGAATTTCGGCTGGGACTGATTCTCCGTGAGGAGTTCAAAGAAAACATTGCCGTGATTCTGATCCAGATGGACGGCATTGCGGCAGGAGGCAAGGCGGAACGCGGTGGCCAAATCAATCGGTTCCAAGCGGGCGCCGATGCCAAAAATAAGCCAGCGGCGGTCGGCGCTCAGGCCTAGACCGCTCCGATAGGTGGGAAAGTCCAGGCGCTTTTGCTTGAGGAATTGCAATAGCGGTTCGCCCACGCTGCCCTGATCCAGGAGCAAGGGAAGATTCTGTCTGATGTCGGCGGCGGAGTATCTGGCCTCTTCCGTGGCGTTCCACCGGCAGATATCCACGCTCGCCCCGGCAAAGACGATCGAGCCTTTATCGGCCGCCAGCGGCCGGTACTGGATGCCGGCGATGCGCTGGCCCGGGAAAGGCTTGTCTTCAGTGCGAAAGCCGCCGTTGAAGACCGCGATAATGGATGAGCGCGCCTCGGCGGGAATGCTTGACAACGCCGGGTTGTCAGTCACTTCGGTTCCGGGAACGTACGTCAATTTCAACTTGCGCAGGTCGATGGCCACCAGATCCACATAATAGGCTGATTCCTCCGCGTTCGGGCGGATTTTCGTCAGCCACAGGCCCGGGTGGGCGGCCGCCAACGGTTGCCATCGCCCCTCATCCGGAAATGGGGGCGACTCGATCAGCGGTTCGATGGACGGCGGCGGCCCCTGACCCGCGTCCGCCGCGGGAGGCGGGCTGTCCTTTAAGGGTTGCCTCAGTCGCTCCACCACGCGCGGATTGACGCGGCCCGGCCGGTAATGCATGAACCTGTGCGTTCTTTGCTCCAGCTTGAAGACCGTGTATTCAAGACGGCGGACGATATTGCGGCCCAGGATTTTCCGCAGGGTCTCGGCCGCCTGATTGGCAAAGAGCTCCTGATTGCAGCGGGCCTGGACCGCGATGACGGCGCTCAGGGTGCCCCCCGCCAGGAACAAGAGCAGCCCCGCCAGTATCAACAACCGCCAGATGAGGCGAGCGCGCCGGAATCTTGTCATCGTCGGGGAAGGGAGGTTTCTGAGAAAAAAGGGTAGGTTTCTACGCATGCCGGAAGGGGTGCCTCCGAAAAAATGTTAATGCTGGAAACATGATGGGAAGGTTACGAGCCGGTTGAGCGAAATCGATACCCGCTTGCCGCCCATGAACGAGGGATGATAGAATTGACAACTGACGGGAAAGGTCCGATTTTACTTTGAACCTATGGGTGTCTATGAGTTGGCAATGGATCACTGGCCCGACGGCACGATTCACGCGCCACCGCAGGTTTTGGTTCTGGTTACCTGGCCCTGCGCGCTGGCATCAAGCCCGACCGTCTTTTCCTCCGCGCCGCCCTGATCGACCAAGCGCCAGGATCCAAGCCAAGGGTGGAAATAACTTTTTAGGGAGTCGCTGAATGAATCGGCGCGAAGATTTCAAGAAAGCCATCGCTCATCAACCGGTCTGGCCCATCCCCTATTCGGTCAAATTCACGCTGGAGGCGCGCCAAAAGCTGACGGACCACCTGGGGCGGGCTTTCGATCCGATTGAGGAGACCGGCAGCTACGTGGTCGCCTCGCATACCAACGACGGCTGGGCCGAAGTCAAGCCAGGCTATTTCCGCGACCCTTTTGGCGTCGTCTGGAACAAGACGCGCGATCAAACGCTGGGCGTGGTCGAGAATGCGCCGATCAGAACTCCCTCGCTGAGCGGCTTCCGTTTTCCCGATCCCGAGACGATTCCGGTTTACGGCATCATCGAACAGCACGCCCGGCGATACCCGGACCGTTTCCACATGCTCTCGATCGGCTTCTGTTTATTCGAGCGGGCCTGGTCGCTTGTGGGTATGGAGAACCTGATGATGTACATGCTGACCGAGCCCGGCTTCATCCACGAATTGCTGGACCGGATCGCCGATTACAACGTCCGGGTGATTGAACTGGGGGCCAAACTCGGCGTCGATTGCGTGCACTTGGGCGATGATTGGGGCGCGCAAAACGGGCTGCTGATCCATCGGGAGATGTGGCGGGAGTTCATTGGGCCGCGTTTCGCCAGGATCTGCCGCGCCGCCCGGCAGGCCGGCCTGCTGGTCAGCCTGCACTGCTGCGGCAAGGTGGAGGCGCTGCTGGAGGAGA
>Ga0182027_10014325_pt1 | contig 10987 bp, 9 predicted proteins | sample 712E1DmetaG_FD_121300 | JGI IMG/M metagenome (GOLD analysis project Ga0182027, IMG submission 121300) | Permafrost microbial communities from Stordalen Mire, Sweden - 712E1D metaG (Illumina Assembly) | ecosystem: Environmental > Terrestrial > Soil > Wetlands > Permafrost | place: Sweden...
CGAAATGTTTGAGATCGGTTTCAACCAGGTTAAATTGCAGATCCATTATCTTTTTATCGACCAGATCAACATATCCGTCAACATTTAAAACTTCATCAAGATTCTGATCCTGGAGGGTACCATGTACAAAAGTTTGATTTGTATATGCATTATGATTGGAAGTAGCCGTTACAATACCAAGTGTATCAGTTCCTTTGTAAATCATCGGATTTACAACCATGCCGGCATCAAAATAGGGCTTGGAAAGAAGATCATAAATAACAATTTGTCCATTGATCGTTCCGCTTAAAGTGGCATTCAGATTTTTAAAATAATAAGCAATTGCATCAAGTTTAACATTATCGAGAAGAATTCTTATCGGATCGGGGTTGTTTTTGGAAATGATACCAAGTAATTTAATGGATTGATTCTCATGAGTCAACTCAATCAATGGAATGTGGATTTCAGGTTTAAAAAGTATCCTGATATTTTTTGCCGTCAGGTTCCATTCAACATTATTTGCAATAAGTTTTGAATTATTAAAACTAATTTCGGTAGAATCTCTCCTTAGATCCATCTGACCGTTAAGATTCAGATTGCTGCTCAGCAATTTATTTTGAAAAGCCAGGCTGAAAGTCAACAAATTTTTGTTTGTATTTGCGGACAATATGATATCGTTAATGAGCAAACTATCTTTGTTAAAGATCTTATCACAATGAAAGTTAACAAACAGCTTTTTACTGTTTTTATTGTCAATATCAAGGGTAATATCTTTTAAATAGAAATTTTTATATCTGAACCCCGGTACCTTTCCTGCAATGGTAAAAGAATTCCTTTTATTATTTAAATTCCCCTTCAGGTTCAAACCGTCATCTATTGATAAATTAATTTGGATAAGCGCATTTATAAAATCAGCTTTGATAATGTTAACAGAAAAGTTGATGAAATTATCAGGATTTGGAATAAATTTCTTTTTATTGAATGAGCTATCGACATATGCAAGCATGGTTGACTGGAATAGTTTGTGAATGGTTTTCAGGGAGTAATTTCCACTTACGTCGGCCGTAGCAATATCAGATACAATCCTGATTCTTCTAAGGCCGGCTAATAATTGGGAGGTTATTTCGATTTTTTCAAAACTATGGGTTTTGGTATTTAAGATGATCACAGGTTTGGTAATAATGATCTTGCCTTCAATATCATCAATGTTATTTGCGGTTAACTTAATATCCATATCACAGTTAAGAATCATTGGATTTTTACTAAAATTAAGTGCTTGAAAGTTGGTATTTCTAAGTGAAGCAACATAACTATATATAGGTTTTGGTTGTGTAAAATCGATATTGCCATTAAAATTAAGATCAACATTACGATCATGAATTGTAAGTATTCCATTTATATTTTTTTTTGCTATTAATCCCTTGTAATTGATATTCTGGTAAGTATATTTATTGAAATCAATGGAACTGACAGATACATCGATATCTGCTTTCACATCTTCAAGGGTAAGCCCTTTTCCGGAAATCGAACCATTCATTGATATTCTTCCAAGATAATCCTTTTGTTCAACAAAACTACCCAGATCGAAATTGTCGAGCTTTAAATTACCTGAATATTCAGTTGCACTTTTATCAGGTTTGATCTTGAAATTAATGTCGGTTTGAATATTCCCCAATTTGGTGCGGAAAAAAGCATTGGCAACAAAGTCGTTTGAAAAACCTGTATATGTGCCATTAACTTTGATAGCACCAATATTATAAAAATAATCGGGAAATTTTACCGATGGAACCAAACGGGAAATATCTCTGAATGAGATAGCGGAATTTTTTAATTTCAGGTCGAAAAAAGTTTCAGATAATTCCGGCAGTCCATTCATATTAAAACTCCCGTTATAATTGGATTCATTCCCGAAAAAAATCTGAATATGTTTGCTTCTCAATTTGTCTAATGTTCCCGAGGCAGAACCTGTAATTCTAAGCGATTTCTCATTGGTTTTAATAGTCTTGCCAAAATAAGTAAGGTCATGGAATGAAACGATAGAATTCTCAAGCATCCCGTCCATTTGTACCATGCTTTCAAAATTTTTAAAATCGGGGTAGCCTTTATAGTTCATTACATAGCTTCCTTTTAATCTGCTTTCATTGGTAAGGGCGAAAAAATTCCGGAATTGCATTTCGGTAGAATCAACTGCAAAATCGGTACTGAGATGATGTATCCGGAAACCTGTTTTCTCCGTGCAGCTTACTTTATCTGCATGGAAACTAACTTTGCCCTTAAATAGTATAAAGTTGGAAACGCTACCATTGATTCCAGCAATGACCATGTTATCATAATTAATTTTCCCATATGCATGATCACGTACAGGACGTATAAATGTAAATGCAATGTTTTTCAGGGTTGCTTTTCTGAATTGCAACTTAAAGTCTGGTTTATACTTATCCTTATTTTTGCTCTGTAGTTCATTTACAACAAGTTGAATATTAAAACTGGCTTTCTCATCATATAATGCAATGTTTAAAGTACCTCCGTTGATTTCTAAACTTTTGAAATCGACATTTGATGTACTAAAACTGGAATAATAAGCAGTTACATCCCTAACATCCAGTAATATCTTGTTTTTATAATCATAGATTCTGAAATTCTTCAAAGTAATGCGATGATACTGAAAATATACATTTTCAATCGTTACTTTGGTTTTTAACCTTGACGACAGATATTCAGATAAAAGTTTTGCAGATAATAAATGGCCCTTGTTTGTAGAAAGAAGGAATGCCAAAGATAATGATCCCAACAGTACGATTAATGCTATTGAAAAAAGCAATATTCGTATAGATTTCAATATTTTATTTTGAACTTGAGCCATTAATTTAACTGTGAAAAAAACCAATAAAGATACAAAAATCTCTGAATGTGCACAATACTGGCTTTAGAATCTTCATGTGATGAGACATCCGCAGCAGTTTACAAGGATGGCAAAATCCTTACCAACATTATATTGAGTCAGGAAATCCATCACAAATATGGAGGTGTTGTTCCTGAACTGGCCTCAAGGGCTCATCAGAAAAATATAATCAGCATTGTCTCCGAGGCATTAAAAACAGCTATGGTTGATAAGAAAGAGTTAAATGCCATAGCTTATACACGTGGACCGGGTTTAATCGGAGCATTACTGGTTGCCTCTTCCTTTGCCAAGGGATTATCATTAGCATTGGGTATTCCATTGATAGGAGTTGATCACCTGCATGCACATATACTGGCTAATTTTATTGACGAGCCAAAACCCGCACTGCCCTTTTTATGTTTACTTATTTCAGGTGGTCATACTCAAATTATTCTTGTAGATGGCCCGATGAAGTATAAAATAATTGGTCAGACGATCGATGATGCTGCTGGTGAGGCATTTGATAAGGCTGCAAAAGTAATCGGACTTGATTATCCGGGTGGACCGGCTATCAGCGAACTGGCAAAAAGTGGAAATATAATGTCGTACCAGTTTCCGACACCAAAAACACCCGGACTCGATTTTAGCTTCAGCGGTCTTAAAACATCATTTCTTTACCTCGTCAGAGACCATATAAAAGCAGAGCCCGATTTTATAAAAAATAATATTAATGACCTTTGTGCTTCATATCAACACAGAATTATATCTTATCTGTTACAAAAACTGGAAAAGGCATCAATAGAAACAGGGATCAAAGAAATTTGCCTTGCTGGAGGTGTTGCTGCAAACAATTATCTGCACGAAAATCTGACCAGCATGTCAATAAAGAATGATTGGAAAACATACATTCCCGAACTGCAATACTGTACCGACAATGCAGCTATGATAGCCATTACAGCATATTACAAATATAAGGAAGGAATTTTTGATGAACTTGATGCTACCAATTATGCCAGCGGGGAGAGCAGCAATTAATTCAACGAAGGATTAACCGGAAAATCTGCCCAGACACCAAGTTGCCGGTCAGTAGCTTTTATATTATCTTTCCAGAAACTATCAGGATCCATTGACATGATATCAGGAATACTTCTCTCAGTAACTACCCAGCTTTTTTCAGTTAATTCCTTTTCCAGCTGATTCTTTCCCCATCCGGAGTAACCAACAAAAAAACGGATATCGTCTTCACCCATCACTCCTGTTTCAATCAGTTTTTTTATTATTGAAAAATTTCCACCCCAGTATAAGCCCTTTGAAACTTCAATGCTGTCTTTTACCAAAGTGCCCAGGGTATGAATATAAAATAAAGAAGATTTTTCAACCGGCCCACCCATATAAAGATTTGCATTAAAATCCGGGAAATCGCTGATAGCACTTCCTACTTTGGTTTCTATGGGTTTGTTTAAAATAAACCCAACCGTGCCTTCTTCATTATGTTCGGTTAAGAGTATTACGGATCTTCCAAAGTAAAAATCGTTCATAAATGGAACAGAAACAAGTAACCGGCCTTTTGTTGGTTTGAGAACAGTGGTTGTCATCGTTAGTAATAATTTATAGTAAAGTTAATACTGTAATTGCTGAATAGCAAGAAATATTTTTACAAATTTCCTGCCATGAGTTTTAATGAAAAGTTATGACGATAAATAATGTTGTAAAGTTACAAAAGTAAGTTTTTTTAAAAGAAGAGATGCTGAATAAGTATTTTAATTCCAATACCAATCAAAACAATACCCCCAAAAATTTCAATCCTGAGATTAACCCCTTTATGAAGTTTCCCACCCAGGAAAAGTCCGCAAACAGTAATAACAAAGGTTGTGATACCTATGATCAGTACAGGATAAATAATAGTTACATCCAGAAATCCAAAACTCAATCCTACTACAAGAGCATCGATACTTGTGGCTAAACCAAGCCCTAACAGGATGATATTATTAAGTGGGTCAAATTTCTTCTTTTTTTCGCCCTTTTTGGAGCCCTCCCAAATCATTTTTCCTCCAATCAAAAGTAAAAGGGAAAATGCTATCCAGTGATCCGAGCTTTCTATATAAACTTTTAGCTCTTTACCAAGTAACCAACCAATTACGGGCATCATGGCCTGGAATAGGGCCAGGACAAAACAGAACTTTAAAAATCCGGAAAGATTAACCTTTTTGATCATCAACCCACTGGTTACCGATACGGCAAACGAATCCATCGACAACCCAAGCGCAAGAAACAAAATAGTAATAAAATCCATCCGAAGCGTATTGTTTTTAAAGCACACAAAGCAAGGCAAAATCCAACAAAAAAGTGCAGAAGTTTATATTTTCTTAGTTCTTTAGTCAATTTGTTTTCGCCGGGTTATGAGTATCTTTATCTTAAGTATCCTTCCTTTTCATAACACAAATACACGATACACTAAACATAAAATCAAATAAGGATTGATTTAATAAACTCAGTTACAGGAAGCAAAACAAAGATGTGAACAATAAAAGAATGAAAGGCAGAAATATTATTTTTGCAGTATAAATAGAACAATTCATTGTTAGGAAAAAAACCTTGTATCAGTTTTCATAGCAACAAAACAAAATTATAAAGAATCCTCTTTATGTTGATAAATTAACATAATGGTTAGTACATTAATTAAGGCTTACAGGTAATAACAGAATAATTAAAAATTAATTAACCGATTCATAATGATGAAATATATACTTTTAACATTGCTACTATCAATTCAAATAATAACAAATGCCCAAACTTGGTCAGTACTAGGAACAGGTATAAATAATACAGTTTCGACAATGACGGTTTACAACGGAGAACTCTTTGCCGGAGGAAGTTTTACTACTGCCGGAGGAATTTCGGCAAACCACATTGCAAAATGGAATGGAACAGTATGGGATTCGGTCGGAGGAGGTTTAGATGGTGCTGTTCTGGCATTAACAGTTTATAATGGCGAACTTTATGCCGGTGGCGCATTTACAACAACTGGTAAAGGTAGTCAAACAGCAGCCTTTATTGCTAAATGGAATGGAACCAACTGGTCGGATTTAGGCAGCATTTCGGTTAATGGGGCTGTTTATTGTTTACTTAATTACAACAATAAGCTGTATTTAGGAGGCTCATTCAATAATGCAGGTGGCAATGCTGCTTATTTTGTTGCATCATGGGATGGAACAAATTTTTCGCCTGTCGGTAACGGAACAAACAGTACTGTTTTTACACTGACTGCATTTAATGGTAATGTCTTTGCCGGCGGTCAATTTACTATGGCCGATGGAAATACTACCAATTACATTGCCAAATTTGACGGGACAACCTGGACGGCAGTTGGTAGTGGAATGGGTGGACCAACACAAAACGTATTTGCTTTAGCTGAATACAAATCTCAATTATATGCAGGTGGATTTTTCACAATTGCAGGCGGCAATCTCGTCCATTACATTGCCAAATGGGATGGAAACAACTGGACATCATTAGGTATCGGAATGAATGGGGATGTTCATACAGTAACATCATACAATAAACAGCTTTATGCAGGAGGTTGGTTTAATACGGCAGGCGGAATTCCTGCTGCTTTTATTGCCAGGTGGGATGGAACAAAATGGTCTGCTCTAAGTTCAGGAATGAATAATGGTGTTGCTGCATCAACAGTTTATAATGGTGACCTTTATGTTGGTGGAGACTTTACAACGGTAGGTGGGATTTCGGCTAGTCATATTGCCAAGTGGAATTCTCCTGTATTAACTGGTATAGCTGAAAATCCTGAAAACTATGATTTAAAAATATTTCCCAATCCTGTTACAGATAATATATTTATTGAATTCGATGAACCGGTAAAAAGTATTACTATCAGAATTTACACTGTTTTTGGTAAAATTGTTTACGATGAAAACCTTGCAAATATTTCAAAAAAACAGGAAATTTCATTAAAAGATATTTCTTCTGGGATTTATTTCATTAATATTAACAACGGAGATAATGAAAATGTCAGAAAAATCATAATTAAGTAGAATAGTTCAGAATAGCAACTGTTGAAAGCTAGGTAGTCAATATACTCTAGGCATTTTCATCCTTTTTCTCAGAAGAACCGGAATCTTCATCCTCATCCTTCCTGTTCATGTCATAAATGATCCATCCGATGGCAAAAACGCCTAGTGCAGTAACAATAAAAATGATATAAGGCTTCGATTTGATAAACTCCAGAACAAATACAGCTATAAGAATCAGAAAAACAAGTATCCTGATATGGTTGCTGTTTTTAGCAATAAAAGGTTTGTTTTGGAGTAATCTGGTTGCTAAAAGTAAAACAAGGGCTATAATTAGCAATATATGTTTGAGTCCAAAATTCATGCTATTCGAGTAATGATTTTAGTTTTAAATAAATGTCAGTATTGTCGTACATTCCGCTAAACAATGATGCGCTGGGGCCAAAAGCAAAAACCGGAGCCATTGTAGCAGTTCTTAGCTTGGTTGAGAATTTCATGTTCGGATCAGTTTTGCTGAGTTTATTCCCCATTACAGTAACACCGCCTGTTTCGAAACCACCAATAACCAAAACCAATGTTTTATGGTCAGGTGCTGTATATCTCAGTACTTGTCCGAGCAAGCTATCCATATCCAAAATTTCTTCAATCATTTCCTTTTTATCGTTATTGGCTGCATCCCAGTTTATATGTGCATTATGAATAACCAGCATATATCCCGGATCATTTCTGATAAGCGTTTTGAATGCCCTGAGCCACGCAATATTAAGATAATCGCCTCTGCCATTTTGAAGCCCCGGTAAGGCTCCGGCATTCATCAGTCCTGCAATGCTTTTATGAGATTTTGATTTCAGGTCACGATAATCTTCCAGAACTTTATATCCCTTTATATTAAGTTCCTTATATAATGTTGTACTGTCGCCTTTTGTACGGAAATATTTTTTACCGCCACCTATAAAAACACTTATTCCTGATTCTATAAGATCGCTGGCAATATTACCATAACTGGTGCTTGTGGGCTGATGTGCATAGAAAGCCGCGGGCACAGCATCCACAACAGTTGAAGTTGTTACTAAACCAACCCACTTTTTTTTCTTTTTTGCCAGATCAAAGATGTTCTTTACAGGTTCCAGTTTTGAGTTCATCCCTACGATGCCATTATCGGTTTTTATTCCACAGGCTATGGCAGTACCGAAAGCAGCAGGGTCAGTTACCACATCATTGGCAGAAGAAGTTTTCATCATACCTATGGCTGAAGCTTTTGAAAGATTGAGATCCATACCTTTAATAAATTGTGCAGCCGTAAGTACTGGCATTCCTATGCCTTCTTCAACAAGAATTATAATATTTACCGGTTTTCTGTTATCAGGATCTTCTTGTGCCGATAAACGAACAGTAAGTAATGTAATACCTAAAAAAAGAAAAAATATTTTTTTCATTATATATGATTTTTATGCAGTCCTGTAAAAATTACCCGGCAACGCATTTATAAATCCCCTGAATTCCATATCTAACAATATTAACGAAAGCTCAGAATGATTCATATTTAGAACTGCCGATATCTTATCGACATGCGTTTTATCGGCTTCCTTTAAGATGTCAACCAAAATTATTTCTTTTTCGTTGAGTGTGGAAGTATCGATTTTAATCTTTGACTTTGTTTTGAATTTAATGTTCCAGCCTAGCTGATAAGCAATATCTCCGGCATTTTCAGCCAGGATAGCCCTGTTAATTTTGATGAATTTATTGCAGCCTGACGACATTTCATCATCAGTTCTTCCCGGAACAGCAAATACATCCCTGTTATAAGATATGGCAATATCGGCTGTTATCAGGGCTCCTCCCTTTATACCTGATTCGACTACTACAACTGCATCAGTTATACCGGCAACAATCCGGTTCCTTTCGGGAAAATTGCCTTTTTCAGGTTTTGTGCCTGACCAATATTCTGTTAAAAGTCCTCCGTTTGCTAACATTTCAACTGCCAATGACCTGTGTTCGTAAGGATAAACCATATCTAAGCTGTGTCCCAAAACGGCAATGGTGGGCATGTTATTTTTTAATGCTGCTTTATGAGCACAGAAATCAATGCCAAAAGCAAGTCCGCTTACGATGGTAACTTTATATTCTGAAAGTTCATCTATGATCCGTTCGCATACTTTCTTACCATAAATACTAGCATTTCGTGTACCTACAACAGCAATAATTTTATCTACATTCATGTTGGCAGTTCCTTTATAAAAAAGCAGTGGTGGTGCATCTTCGAGATCCTTCATCCTTTGAGGGAAATTTTCATCGAGGTAAGTTAACACCTGGATTTTATGTTTTTCTATAAAGGCCAATTCCTTTTCAACAGTATTAAAATCCTTGAACCCCAGGATCTGCTTAGCTAATTTTGATCCGATGCCCGGTATCTTTTGCAATGAATCCCTTTTTTCCCTGAAAACAGCTTCAGCACTTCCGCTGTATGCTATGATAATCCTGATCAGTCGCGGACCGATCAAAGGAGTTTTTAACAGTGACAGGAAGTATTTTAGTTCGGATAGCTGCATCAATTAATGTCCCTCATAAATTACCAGGTACTGATAATCATAATTTTTTAATATGTTTCGTCCACCAAGGTCGGGCATATCGATAATAGCACCAACACCAACCACTTCTGCACCCAGTTTTTCTATAAGTTTAACACCTGCAAGAAGAGTACCACCTGTTGCAACCAGATCGTCAATAACAAGAACCCTGTCACCATTTTTTACAGCATCCTGATGAATCTCCAGTTTATCTGTACCATATTCCAGTTCATAGCTTTCTGATATGGTATGTGATGGCAGTTTGCCGGGTTTTCTGATAGGTATCATACCACATTTGAGGTTTATGGCGAGAGCTCCTGCTAAAATAAATCCTCTTGCTTCTATGCCGGCAACATAGCCGATATTGCGATTTTTAAAACAATCGGCCAATTTATTTACAACATACTCAAAAACTTCAGCTTGCTTGAATAAAGTAGTTACATCATGAAATAAAATGCCCTTTTTAGGGAAATCTGGAATATCCCTGATATACTGCTTTAAGTCCATTTAGAATGCTTTTAATTCCCGACTAATTTAAATAATTCTGAGCAGGCAGAACGCAAATTTTTTCCAAAAGTTATGATGCCATCTTCATGTCCGCCCATGATAATAACTGATTCTCTCCTGCCCGGTTTCATGATAATTCTGACTATTTCTGCAGCCATTTCGGGGGTTCCGTAGGCAGCATTTTTATCAGTGGTCGGATATTTCCCATGGAGTTCCTGCCATAAAGCCTTATGATGTGTATGAATAACTGCATTTAAATTAAAAGGGGACATATAAATCGCTGCATGGGTCATTGATTCAGAGGAAGCTTTTACATTCCCGCAACATTCAATGTAATTTTTGTTTATGTCGAAACTTGTTACTAACGAAATATGATCAGTATTAATTATTGAATATGTTCCGGTAGCCGAACCGGTAATAATAAAATTATCAGTACCGGGAATTCTCAGGCTCACATTTCCATATCCAATGCCATTTTCGAGAACACCCAGCAGTTTCCTGTGGTACAATTCCTGCCTGTATTTAATCAGTTCATCTGTCAGTTCGTTTTTCTCGAGGGGCATTTTTTCCCAATTGCAATGAAATTTAATATATCCCTCTTCTGGTTTTGTCATAAAGGCCAATTTTTGATTTCAGATGAACCGTAACTTCAAAAATCAAAAATCGTTAATCGTTATCCGATATTCAAATATAATTTCGATGATTCTTCAAGATCGATATTCAGGAAATAATGCTAATATCCCGTCCTTCGAAGCCTTACAAATCCCTCTTTCAGTAATCAAACCTGTAACCAGTCGTGCAGGGGTAACATCAAATCCAAAATTGGCAGCAGGCGTATTTGGAGGACAGATAAGCACTTTCGTATAACGTTCATCTTCGAAGCCATAAACATATTTTACTTCATCCGGATTCCTTTGTTCAATGGGGATGTTCTTAATGCCATCTTCAAGCCTGAAATCGATGCTGCTAGATGGTGCTGCAACATAAAAGGGAATATGGTTATCAAATGCAGCCAATGCTTTCAGATA
>Ga0182027_10014326_pt1 | contig 10987 bp, 3 predicted proteins | sample 712E1DmetaG_FD_121300 | JGI IMG/M metagenome (GOLD analysis project Ga0182027, IMG submission 121300) | Permafrost microbial communities from Stordalen Mire, Sweden - 712E1D metaG (Illumina Assembly) | ecosystem: Environmental > Terrestrial > Soil > Wetlands > Permafrost | place: Sweden...
CACGGTGCGCATGGTCGAGCGCGACAAGAATCACCCGAGCGTCATCGAGTGGTCGCTGGGCAACGAGGCCGGCATGGGGCCGAATTTCGAGCAGGACGCCACGTGGATCCGGCAGCGCGATTCCTCGCGTCCGGTGCATTACGAGCAGGGCCGCAACACGCCGTCGTCCGACATCATGTGTCCGATGTATGCGCGGCCGGCGGAGCTGCTGGCGTGGGCGGCGAAGCCGGAGACGAAGCCGTTCATCCAATGCGAATATTCCCACTCGATGGGCAACAGCGACGGCGACATCTGGGCCTACTGGCGCCCGATCTACGACGGCCAACCGTACTTGCAGGGCGGCTACATCTGGGACTGGATCGATCAGGGCCTTCGCGCGCCGGTGCCGGCCTCGCGGCAGATCGTGCAGATGGAGAACCCGAAGTCGCTGCCGGTCGACCCGAAGCTCGGCACGTTCTTCGGCTATGGCGGGACCTTCGGGCCGCCGGACCCGCAGATCTCCGACGGCAATTTCTGCGCCAACGGCCTCATCGCCGCCGATCGCACGCCGCATCCCGGCCTCGCCGAGGTGAAAAAGGTCTACCAGCCGATCCAGATGAAGGCCGGCGATCTCGCGCAGGGCAAGGTCGAGCTGCAGAACTGGTTCGATTTTCTGCCCGCCGAGGCGTGGCTGGCCGCCGATTGGCGCGTCGTGGCCGAGGGCAAAGTGCTTCAGCAGGGTGCTCTGGCCGATCTGAAACTGGCGCCGCGTGAGAAAAAGACGGTCGCGTTGCCGATCAAACCCGTCGCCCCTGCGCCCGGCATCGAGTATTTTCTGGAGATCAGCTTCAAGCTGAAGTCCGACACGCGATGGGCCGACGCCGGCCACGAAGTCGCCTGGGAACAATTCAAATTGCCGTGGGCCGCACCGGTGACCGCCACGGCCACGACGGCGCTCCCGCCGCTCCAGGTCGCCGACGCTGCTGAACGCATTGCGGTTTCCGGCCGTGGCTTCAGCGCGGCGGTGGACCGCCAGACCGGCCTGCTCGTATCATTGAAAACGGGCGACACGGAGCTTCTCACCGAGCCCCTGCGGCCCGACTTCTGGCGCGCGCCGACCGACAACGACCGGGGCAATCACATGGCCGGTCCCATAGGAGAGCGGGGCGGCCCGGTGCTACTGGCCTGGCGGAAAGCGCACGAAAGCTGGCAGGTGAAGGCGGTCACCGTGACCCGCGCGGCGCCGGGTTGCGTTGCCGTGGCGGTCGATGGTTGGCTCGGCGCCGTCGACTGCGCGTACCAGCTCAAGTGGACGTTCCTCGGCACTGGCGACGTGCTGGTCGAGGCGACCATGCCGGCCACGGAGAAAAAACTGCCCGAGCTGCCGCGCTTCGGCATGCAGACGACATTGCGCGCCGGGTTCGATCATCTCGCGTGGTATGGCAAGGGTCCGCAGGAGACTTACTGGGACCGGCAGGACGCGCGCGTCGGCATCTATCGCGGCTCGGTGAGGGACCAATTCTGCTACGGCTACATCAAGCCGGGCGAGTCGGGCAACAAGGAGGCCGTGCGCTGGCTTGCGTTGACCGATGCGAAAGGGCGCGGGCTGCTCGCGGTCGGCGAGCCGCTGCTCAGCGCCAACGCGCTCCATTACACGGCCGACGATCTGTTCTGCGCGACGCACATGGAAAACTTCTATCCGTACCTGTTGCCGGAGCGCGACACGGTCACGCTCAACTTGGACTACCGGCAGCGCGGCCTCGGCGGCGACACCTCGTGGGGCGCGCTGCCGCACGAAGAGTTCCGCCTGCTGAAACCTCCCTTTAGCTACCACTACCGCCTCAAGGTCCTGGCCGGCGGGGAGGACATCGCCGCGCTCGCGCGGCAGCGGTTCGAGTAATGCATCTCGGCCGCCGGCGCGCCTCCGCTCGCCGGCGGCCTTCACGCCCCTTTTGAAGGGACACATCAGGCGTCTGACCTAGTGGAAAATCAACAATCAGCGGCCTGACCCTATTGGCTCGAACCACCCTATTGGCTCGAACCAACCCGGAGGGCGCAGGCAAGCTGCGCCCCTACGTCGAATCCGCTATCTGCTTCTCTGGCTGGAAAGGGGCTTTTGTGGCCGCGAGCGTGAGCGAGTGGATCAGGTGGAGCGCGTTGTCCCCAACGCGCTTGACGCGTTTCGCCAAGGTCACGCCTCCGAACCTGTCGGAAAGCGTCTTGGGGACAAGCCGCTCCACCTTTCCTCGTCGGCATCATCTGTAGGGCCGGACCTTGCGTCCGGGCCGTCTGCATCTGGGACGCAAGACCGGGCGGCCTGGACGCAAGGTCCAGCCCTACATCCTGAATACCGGTCCGATCTGGCGCGTTGGGCTGGCATTTTTCTACGATGACGGTTGATCTCGGGCGTCAATCACGGCGTGGCCCGGCGTCCCGACGGGCTCGCCCACGCCCCCTGCAAACACCATGAGAACCTCCCCTCGGCCCTCGCCCTGTCGTTTTCTCGCTGCCGCCGTCTTGGCCGCGTTGACCGCCCTCGTTGCCCGAGCCGACGAGCCGTTGCTGCTCCGCTACCAACGACCCGCCGAGCGGTGGACCGAGGCGTTGCCCGTCGGCAACGGCCGGCTCGGCGCCATGGTCTTCGGCGGGATCTCCGCCGAGCATCTCCAGCTCAACGAAGCCACGCTTTGGTCGGGGGCGAAAACCGACTGGAATAATCCGGCGGCTCGCGACTATCTGCCCCAGGTGCGGGCCGCGATCTTTGCCGGCGATTACGTCAACGCCGGCGAACTCTGCCGGAAGATGCAGGGCCCATACAACCAGTCCTACCAGCCCCTCGGCGACCTGCGCCTCGCGTTTTCCGGAATCGACGAGCCAGCGGCGGTGGCGACCTATGAGCGCACGCTCGATCTCGACCGCGCCGTGGCCACGGTGAGATACAAGGACGGCGGAGCGACATTCACGCGCGAGGTGTTCAGCAGCTACCCCGACCAGGTGATCGTCGTGCGGCTCACGTGCGACCAGCCGGGCAAGATCAACTTCACCGCGACCGCCGACAGTCCGTTGCGCTACGCGGTGCAGACCGAGGGCCGGGACACGGTGGGCCTGCGGGGCAGGGCGCCGGCGTTCGTCGAGCCCAGCTACAATCGCTCGAACAATCCCATCCGTTACGACGACGGCCCGAATCCCGAGGGCATGACCTTCGACCTTCATGTGCGCGTCATCGCCGAGGGCGGTAGCGTCACGACTGGCGGATCGACGCTCACGGTGGCGCGCGCCAATGCCGTCACGCTGCTGCTTTCCGTCGGTACCAGCTTCAACGGTCCCGACAAATCCCCTGGCCGCGAGGGCCGCGACCCGACGGCGGAGGCCCTGCGCCCTCTCGAGGCGGCGCAGAAACTCGCCTTCGCCGAACTGCTCTCGCGCCACGTGGCCGACTACCAGCAGCTTTTCCGCCGGGTGGCGCTCAATCTCGGAGAAACGCCGGGTGCCGGCGCCCTCGCGACGGATGAGCGGCTCGCGCGCTTCGTCAAGGGCGAGGCCGATCCAGGCTTGGCCACACTGCTTTACCAATACGGCCGTTACCTGCTGATCAGCAGCTCCCGTCCCGGCGGCCTGCCGGCGAATTTGCAGGGCATCTGGAACGACTCGATGCGCCCGCCGTGGAGCAGCAACTGGACGATCAACATCAATGCCCAGATGAATTACTGGCCCGCCGAGGTCGCCAACCTTTCCGAATGCCATGAGCCGTTTCTCGCGTTCATCGAGAAACTCGCCGTCAACGGCCGGAAGACCGCCGAGGTGAACTACGGCGCGCATGGCTGGGTGGCGCACCACAATGCCGACATCTGGGGCCAGACCGGCCCCGTCGGCAACTTCGGCTCGGGCGATCCGGTGTGGGCCAACTGGGCGATGAGCAGCCCGTGGCTCTCGCAACATTTCTGGGAACACTATGCGTTCACCGGCGACCAGGCGTTCCTGCGCGACCGCGCCTGGCCGGTCATGAAGGGCGCAGCGGAGTTCTGCCTCGACTGGTTGATCGACGATGGCAAGGGCCACCTCGTCACCGCGCCGTCGGGCTCGCCCGAAATCGGTTTCACGACGCCGGAGGGCCAGCACGCGAACATCTCGATGGCCACGACGATGGACATGTCGATCATCTGGGAACACTTCACCAATTGCATCGCGGCGGCGCGCGTGCTCGGGATTGAGCCGGAGTTTGCGGCGAAGCTCGAGGCGGCGCGCGGGAAACTTTTCCCGCTCCAAATCGGCGCCCGCGGCCAGCTCCAGGAGTGGTTCCAGGACTTCATGGAGACCGACGTTCATCATCGGCATACCTCGCATCTCTTCGGCGTTTATCCCGGCCGGCAGATCACGCCGGCGACGCCGGAGTTTTTCGCGGCGGCGCGCCGGGCCCTGGAGATCCGCGGCGACGACGGCACCGGCTGGTCGCTCGGCTGGAAGATCAACTTTTGGGCGCGTTTCCGCGACGGCGACCACGCCTACCTCCTGGTGAAAAATCTGCTGCGTCCCGTGGGCGGCACCACCGCCACCAGTTACGGCGCGGGTGGAGGCGTTTACCCGAATCTCTTCGACGCGCATCCGCCGTTCCAGATCGACGGCAACTTTGCCTTCACCGCGGGCGTTTCCGAGATGCTCGTCCAAAGCCATCTCGGCGAGATCGATCTCCTCCCGGCGTTGCCCTCGGCCTGGCCGACGGGCTCGGTCAAAGGCCTGCGGGCCCGCGGCGGCTTCGAGGTCGATATCGCCTGGCAGGAAGGCAAACTTACTTCTGTCACCATTCGCAGCATCGCCGGCACCGGCGGCAAGGTCCGCCTCGGCGACAAGGTCGTCGATCTTTCGCTCCGCTCCGGCCAAAGCGTGGTCCTCGACGCAGCGCTGAAGCGGCAGCGATAGGCTGGAGCATTTTCATTAGTGAAGTAGCCTGAGTTGCTCTCGGTAGCTGCCCCGGGCTCCGCCGCGTAACCGCGACGGCTACGATCGGAAAGTGGCCGCGCCGGTTACGGCGCGGGAGACGCTCGGCAAACCACCTGCGGCTTAAGTTCGATTCAAGCCGCCCCAGGCGGCCAGTTTCTCCAGAAAGGGGATGTACTCTGGGTTTTCTTCAAACCTTCGGAAATCTTGCTTCGTCTCACCGATCGCCCAGCCTGTCTCTTTTCTCCCCCCCGCTGTACTGCGTTGCCCATGACTCTCAATCGTTCATTCCGGTTTTCACCGTCCTTCGTGCTAATTCTGGCCTGCTTCAGCTCGGCCTTGGCTGCGGAAGAAAGGACCGCCCGCAAATTCGCTTTCGGCCCCGGCAGGGTGGCCGAAGGTTACACCCAGGTGCTGCCGACGACGACGTACACGAAGTCGCTCGGCTACGGTTTCGACCTGGGCACCGTGCCCACGGCCGTCGACCGGGGCGGGGCCGATGCGTTGCACGGCGGTTTTGCCACCAGCGACCAGCCGTTTTTCTTTTCGGTCGCGGTGCCGGAGGGCAACTACCGCGTCACGGTGACGCTGGGCGACGCGGCCGGCGAGTCGGTCAACACCGTCAAGGCCGAGTCGCGCCGGCTGATGCTGGAGAAAGTGGTGACCGCCCCCGGCCAGTTTGCGACCCGCACCTTCACCGTCAACGTGCGCAACAGCCAAGTGCCGCCGCCGCCCCGCAATGCGCCGGGCAGCGATCACGTCGAGTTGAACGACCGCGAGAACGGCCCCAACGGGCTCGTGCTGCATTGGGATGACAAGCTGACGCTGGAGTTCAACAGCGCCCGGCCCTGCGTCGACGCGCTCGAAATCGAGAAAGTGGACTGCCCGACGGTGTTCATCGCGGGCGATTCGACTGTCACCGACCAGCCGCGCGAACCCGGCGCGAGCTGGGGCCAGATGCTCACGCGTTTCCTCAAGCCCGATGTCGCGGTCGCCAACCACGCGGAGTCCGGCGAAACGCTCAAGTCTTTCATCACCGGGCTGCGGCTCGCCAAGATTCTCAGCCAAATGAAAAAGGGCGACTATCTCTTCATCCAGTTCGGGCACAACGACAGCAAGTCGAGCTGGCCGCAGACCTACGCGGAGGCGGGCACCACCTACCAGGCGTACCTGAAGGCGTTCATCGCCGAGGCGCGCCTGCGCGGGGCCACGCCGGTGCTGGTCGATCCGATGCAACGCCGCCAGTTCGATGCCAACGGCAAAATTCGCAATTCGCACGGCAATTATCCCGAGGCGGTGCGGGAGGTGGCGAAGGCGGAGGGCGTGGCGTTCATCGACCTCACCGCGATGAGCGTGGCCTTCTACGAGGCGCTCGGGCCGGACCGCGCCTACCTGGCATTCGCCGGCTCCGGCCCCAACCGCGACGCCACCCACCACGACAATTACGGCGCCTACGAGCTCGCCAAGTGCATCGTCCAGGGCATCCGCGACAACAAGCTCGACCTGGCGCGATTCATCGTGGACGACTTCGCCGGCTTCGATGCGGCGAAGCCTGATCCAGTCGAGAACTTCTCCCTCCCGGCCAGTCCCGGCCGGATGACCGAGGCCCCCCGCGGCAACTAAACACGACGCCATTGACCTTACGCACGTCCTTCCCGGGTTGTAGGCCAGCGAGCTTGCTCGCGCGGTTTTGTTCGCTTCCGTTTTCTCGAGAGCACGTGCAAGCACGCTGACCTACGACGAATCACGACCCATTGCTCGGACGCCCCTTTTCCCATGAAACTCCGCACCTTCCTCCTCTTGTTTCCCATGCTTGCCCTGCCCCTATCCGCAGCCGATGCGCCGCGCGAACGGATCTCGTTTAATGCCGGTTGGCGTTTCGCCAAGGGCGATCCGGCCGACGCACAGGCTGGCGCGCTCGATTACGCGGCCGTCAAGGACTGGGTCGCCCCGACCGGTGCGGAGCTGGTCAACTTCTCCGTTGTGAAACCCGCGCGTCCGGCGGGCAATCTCGGCGACGGTGTCGCCTGCGCGCAAAGTGCCTTCGACGACAGCGGCTGGCGTAAACTCGACCTGCCGCACGATTGGGGCATCGAGGGGCCGTTTGCGCAGGAGAATCCGGGCGACACTGGCAAGCTGCCGTGGTGGGGCGTCGCCTGGTACCGGAAAAGTTTCCCGATCCCCACGACGGACGAGGGGAAGCGCGTCTTCCTCGATATCGATGGGGCCATGTCCTACTCGCTGATCTGGTGCAACGGCCAGTTTGTTGGCGGCTGGCCTTATGGCTACTCGTCGTACCGTGTTGAACTCACGCCGTACCTCAAAGTCGGCGGCGACAACGTCCTCGCCATCCGCCTCGACAACCCGAAGGACTCTTCGCGGTGGTATCCGGGCGGCGGCATCTACCGCAACGTCTGGTTGGTGAAAACCGCGCCGGTGCACATCGCCCATTGGGGCGTGTTCGTCACCACGCCGGTGGTGACGCCCGCAGCGGCGACGGTGGATGTGAAGGTGACGCTCGACAATGCCACCGCATCCGTGGCGACCACCCGCGTGAGCGCCCGCCTCTACGAACTCGGCGCCGACGGTCAAAAATCCGGCGAACCCGTCGTCACCGCCGCGCCCATCGCCCTGCAGATCGCCGCGGGCCGGCAATCTTTCGGCTCGCTCAGTTTGAATGTCGCCAACCCCAAGCTCTGGAGCCTGTCGCGGCCGCAACGTTATGTCGCCGTGACGACGGTGGAGCAGGGGGGCAAAGTGGTCGACATGGAGGAGACGCCCTTCGGCATCCGCACCATCGTGTTCGTCGCCGACAAGGGATTCCTGCTGAACGGTGAGCGCGTGCCGATCAACGGCGTCTGCGATCACCACGATCTCGGCGCGCTCGGCTCGGCCATCAACACCCGGGCGCTCGAGCGGCAGATCGAGATTTTGCAGGCGATGGGCTGCAATGCCATCCGCACCAGCCACAATCCGCCCGCGCCCGAACTCCTCGACCTGTGCGACCGCCTGGGGATGCTGGTCATGGATGAGGCCTTCGACTGCTGGCGCAGCGGCAAAAGGCCCAACGACTACAGCCGCGTCTTCGTCGACTGGCACGAGAAGGACCTGCGCGCGTTGGTGCGCCGCGACCGCAACCACCCCTCCGTGATCTTGTGGAGCATCGGCAACGAAATCAGCGAGCAGGGCCAGCCGGAGGGCTGGAAACTCGCCACGCACCTCGCCGGTCTCGTGCGCGAAGAGGACCGCACCCGGTTCGTCGACGCCGCCTTCAATAACCAGCAATCCGGCTACAATGGCTTCCAAACCGCCGTCGATGTGGTCGGTTTCAACTACAAGCCGGCCGAGTACGGCATATTTCATCAGCGGAGTCCCTTGATTCCCGTGCTCGGCAGTGAAACCTCCTCCTGCGTCAGTTCGCGTGGCGAGTACTTCTTTCCGGTCAGCGACAACAAGGCCGACGGCCGGGCCGATTTCCAGGTGAGCTCGTACGATCTGTACGCGCCGCGCTGGGCCTTCCCCCCGGACGTGGAATTCAAGGGGCTGGACCAGTTCCCATTCACTGCCGGCGAGTTTGTGTGGACCGGCTTCGACTATCTCGGCGAACCCACGCCCTACAACGCCGACGTCACCAACCTGCTCAATTTTACAGACCCGGCCGAACGGGCGGCGATGGCGAAAGAGCTGCAGGAAATCGGCAAGATCCGCGTGCCCTCGCGCAGTTCGTACTTCGGCATCATCGACCTCGCCGGCTTCCCGAAGGACCGCTACTATATCTACCAGGCGCGCTGGCGGCCCGACCTGCCGATGGCGCACCTCCTGCCGCATTGGAACTGGCCCGACCGGGTGGGGCAGGTGACGCCCGTGCACGTTTACACCTCGGGCGACGAGGCTGAGCTCTTCCTCAACGGCCAGTCGCTCGGGCGGAAAAAGAAGGGATCGTTCGAATACCGTCTGCGTTGGGACGATGTAAAGTATCAGCCCGGCGAACTGCACGTCATCGCCTACAAGGGTGGCCAGAAGTGGGCCGAGGACACCGTCAAGACCACCGGTCCCGCCGCCAAGCTCACGCTCAAGGCCGATCGCGCCGAGCTGTGCGCCGACGGCCAGGATCTGTCGTTCGTCACGGTGACCATCGCCGATCAGGCCGGCCTGTTGGTGCCGCGCTCCAAGAACCTGGTGAAGTTCGAGCTCAGCGGCCCGGGCGAAATCGTGGCAGTCGACAACGGCGACGCCACGAGCTTCGAGCCGTTCCAGGCGAAGGAGCACCAGGCCTGCAATGGCCTCGCGCTGGTCATCGTCCGCACGAAGGCGGGCGCGCCCGGCGCCATCACGCTCAAGGCGCAAAGCGATGGCCTCGTCGGCGCGGAGGTGGTCCTCACCGGCAAATAGACATTCCGGGAGCACGCCCGGGTTTCCCCCAGAACAAACCTGATGCCCATCTGCAACCTAAAACCTCCTGAACTCGTTGGGCAGGCCGGCGCAAGGCGTGGAAAACGACTGCGCTCGGAGTTGGAAGCTGGCTCACCTGTAGCGGCGGTCTATGACCGCCGACGCGGACCCCCGGCGGTCATAGACCGCCGCTACAGAATTCCATCTAAGCTCAGAGTGATTTTCACGGAGGCACGAGGTTTGGTTCTATCTTTGGCCTCCGCTGGTAGCTGCGAGCGTGAGCCCCTCGGCAGGCTCGGGGCCCTGAGCTTGTCGAACGGGCGAGCGGAGGCGTGTCCACTCGCTTACGCTCGCGGCTACAATTCGATCAAGCCGCAGCAAACTTTAGAGAATCGATTCCATAGAACATGAAAACGCTGCTGAGAAATCTCCTCATCACCGCTTCACTCGGCTGCGCTCTCGCGCTCGCCGCCCGCGGCCAAAACTTCGCTCCGGCTGCCGCCAAGGCACCGCCCCCTCCCGATCTGGCCAGCAATCCCGCCGCGGATCGCGGCACGATCGATCCCGCCTTGCCCACGATCTTTGTCGCCGGCGATTCCACCGCTGCGCGCGGCAGGGGCGAGATCCAGCAGGGCTGGGCCGTGCCCTTCGCCGACTATTTCGATCCGGCGAAAGTCAATGTCGTCAACCGCGCCCGCGGCGGCCGCAGCAGCCGCACGTTCGTCTCCGAGGGGCTGTGGGACCAGTTGCTCGCCGACCTGAAGCCCGGCGACATCGTGCTGATCCAATTCGGGCACAACGACGGCGGCTCCATCAACGAGGAACCGCCGGGTTCAAAACGGCCGCTGCGCGCCCGGGCTTCGCTGCCGGGCCTCGGCGAAGAGTCGCAGGAGATCGACAACGTCGTCACCAAGAAGCACGAGGTCGTGCATACCTTCGGCTGGTATATGCGGAAGATGATCGCCGACACCAGGGCGAGGGGCGCCACGCCCATTGTGCTCTCGCTCACCGTGCGCAACGTCTGGCCCGAGGGAAAACTTGAGCGCGGCTCGGGCCAATTCGGCGCCTGGTCGGCCGAGATCGCCAAGGCCGCGGGCGTGGCGTTTATCGACCTCACCAATCTGGTGGCCGACCAACTCGAGCCGATGGGGCAGGCGAAGGTGAAGGAGATCTTCCAGCAGGACTACGTTCACTTCAACCTCGTCGGCGCCGACCTGCATGCGGCGAATGTCGTCGCCGGCCTCAAGGCGCTGCGTTCCGCTCGCGTCGCGCGATATCTCTCCGCGAAGGGAACGGCCGTCGCGCCCGCGACCGCCACCGCGGTGGTCGATGCCCCGCGTCCGATGATGCGCCAGCCCGAGCCAGCCAATGCGAAGCTGCCGACGCTCTGGCTCATCGGCGACTCCACCGTGCGCAACGGTCGGGGCGACGGCACCGGCGGCCTGTGGGGCTGGGGCGACGAGGTGGGCGTCTTTTTCGATCCGGCCAAACTCAACGTCGTCAACCGCGCCGTCGGTGGCCTCAGCAGCCGCACCTACCTGACCGGCGGGCAGTGGGACCGCGTGCTCGCGATGGTGAAACCGGGCGATTTCGTAATGATGCAGTTTGGTCACAACGACGACGGTGCGGTCAACGACACCTTCCGCGCCCGCGGCACGATCAAGGGCGTCGGCGAGGAGAC
>Ga0182027_10014328_pt1 | contig 10985 bp, 7 predicted proteins | sample 712E1DmetaG_FD_121300 | JGI IMG/M metagenome (GOLD analysis project Ga0182027, IMG submission 121300) | Permafrost microbial communities from Stordalen Mire, Sweden - 712E1D metaG (Illumina Assembly) | ecosystem: Environmental > Terrestrial > Soil > Wetlands > Permafrost | place: Sweden...
AATCACCACCGGGCCGTTTTAGGATATTGCCTCACGGAAAAGGCCGGGGCGTAGCGTAGCTTGGTAGCGCGTCTGAATGGGGTTCAGAAGGTCGTGAGTTCAAATCTCACCGCCCCGACCATCCCCCTGAACCGGATTCCAGGGCGCCTTCAAGGGCTGCTCTTTTCCGCGTCCGCCCTTTGGAGTTTTCAGGTTATCAAAACCAAGTTCGTCCAAATCGAGTTTGACAAACTCCAGTTGGATGACACAATTCACCCGTCGTCCTCTTCAATTAAAGAAATCCGGTCTGCGCCATCTTTCATTGGAAGACATGTTTGGGCTTTTTGGTTGAGGGAGAGTTGGCTCCGGACTTGAGGATCGCTAAAAAGGAATTCGCCAGCGTCATCTTGGTTGTCTTATAGTCGCCGCGTGGAAACGACTCTCCAAAACCGTGGCGGCCAGACGCAGCCTTGTGCGCGGACAGCGGACGAATCAGGGCAATCTGGCCTCACGGTCTCAAACCAGTCTCCACCGGCTGCCAAGATCAAGTTGTTTCGGTCCCTGTTCCGCGGCCGGGAGGATGTCTATCCGCGCCGTTTCGAGAGCCGAAAGACCGGCAAATCCGGCTATGCGCCTGCCTGCGCCAATGAATGGGTTCGCGGGATATGTGAAAAGCCGCGGATCAAATGCGCGGATTGTCCCAATCGCCGATTTCTTCAGATCACAGATGAAGTGATCGGCTGGCATCTTTTGGGCCGGGACGCTCGGGGCTTGGATTTTGTCATGGGTGTCTATGCCATGTTGCAGGACGAGACTTGTTTCTTTTTGGCCGTGGACTTCGACGAGGAAGATTGGAAGCGGGATGCGGCCGTGTTTCTTGAAACGTGCCGGCGGCTTGATGTGCCGGCCGTCTTGGAACGCTCGCGTTCCGGCAATGGCGGCCATATGTGGTTCTTCTTTGAAGAGGCCATTCCCGCCAGCCTGGCGCGCAAACTCGGTTCGCACATTCTCACCGAGACTATGGAGTCCCGTCCGGAAATTGGTTTCGACTCCTACGACCGCCTGTTTCCCAATCAGGACACGCTGCCCAAAGGCGGGTTTGGAAACCTGATAGCACTGCCCCTCCAGAAGCTGGCCCGGCAGCGCGGCAACACTGTTTTTCTTGACGAGACGTTCACTCCGCACACTGATCAATGGGCGTTCCTGGCATCAGCACGGCGAATGAGCCGGGCGCAAGTCGAGGCCTTGGTGCGCGACGCGGAATCCAGGGGACGGATTATTGGGGTGCGCATGGCCTTGGCGGATGAGGATGATGACGATCCCTGGACGGCGCCCCCATCGCGCCGCCGAAAGGAACCGCTTATCGTCGGGCCTTTTCCAGACAATCTTGGGATAATCCTCGGAGACCAAATCTATATCGCCAAAGAAAGCCTCGTGCCTGGACTGCGCAACCGATTATTGCGTCTGGCCGCATTTCAAAATCCCGAATTCTACCGCGCGCAAGCCATGCGCCTGCCGACTTACGACAAGCCAAGAATCATTTCCTGCGCCGAGGATCATTCAAAGCATTTCGCGCTGCCACGAGGGTGCCTGGATGATGTCATGGAAACGCTTGCAGCACTCAAAATTAAACCCGTTCTCCGCGATGAGCGCCACATCGGTGCGCCTTTGAAAGTGGCTTTTCATGGCGCGTTGCGGCCCGATCAGCAGGCAGCCGCTGAAGCGTTGCTCGCGCATGACACGGGTGTTCTGGCAGCAACAACGGCATTTGGCAAGACGGTGATTGCGGCCTGGCTCATTGCCCAACGCGGCGTCAACACGCTAATTTTAGTCCACCGGCAGCAGCTTCTGGAGCAATGGATCGAACGATTGTCCTCATTTCTGAATCTGCCTCCAAAGGCAATCGGCCGATTGGGCGGAGGGCGTAAAAAGCTGACCGGCATCCTGGATGTGGCCCTCGTGCAGAGCCTGGTTCGCAAAGAGGCGGTGGATGATCGCGTGGCCGATTACGGCCATCTAATTGTGGATGAGTGCCACCATATTTCAGCTCGGAGCTTTGAACTCGCTGTCCGCCGCGCCAAAGCGAAATTCATCACCGGCTTGTCCGCCACGGTGACTCGCAAGGATGGGCACCACCCTATCATTTTCATGCAGTGCGGCCCCGTTCGACATCGTGTGGACGCGAAAACCCAGGCGGCGGCGCGGCCATTTGATCATCATGTCCTGGTCCGGCCGACAGACTTTCGAGCTGAGGCGTCCGATCCTGATCCGCGCGTGGAATTTCAACAGTTGTACGAAGCGTTGTGGAATAATGACAAGCGAAACCAAATGATCTGCGCCGACGTCGTGAATGCCCTCAAGGAGGGGCGATCCCCTCTCGTACTCACCGAACGAAGAGAGCACCTGGATCGTCTGGCTCAATTGCTGTCCCCGGTTGTTCCGCACTTGATTGTGTTGCAGGGAGGCCAAACCAAAAGGGTGCTGGCCACCGCCCTCGCGCAACTGGCACGCATTCCCGAGACAGCGGGGCGGGTGGTTCTGGCCACCGGCGGCTACATCGGTGAAGGCTTCGACGATCCCAGGTTGGACACGCTGTTTTTGGTGTTGCCGGTTTCGTGGCGGGGAACCATAGCTCAGTACGTAGGGCGGCTTCACCGTCTCCACGAGGGCAAACGTGATGTGCGCGTCTATGACTACGCTGACCTGAACGTTCCGATGCTTTCCAGAATGTTCGACAGACGGTGCCGTGGATATGAATCGCTCGGCTACACCCTCCTGTTGCCTGGCAGCGCTCTGCCGGGCTGGCCATCGGAAGTCCCTCTTCCGATTGATCCAGAATGGAAAAAGGACTATGCCGCCAGCGTTCGCCGGCTTATCCGCGACGGAGTGGACGTTCCCCTGGCGAGTCTATTCGTGCATGTGGCTCGGACTCCCGGTTCCAGCGACGAGGGAGAAGCTCGTGCCCGGAGCGCCAGCGAAGCCTTTCTTTTTCGCCGCCTGCAAACCTTGCCCGCAACGACCGGTCGTTTTCGCCTCAATGCGGAGTTGCCGATTTCCTTTGACGGCGATGGCAAGATGGAGGTGGACCTGTTATGCGCGGAAACCGGAGTGGTGATTGAATTGGATGGCGCCCAGCATTTGGCTGACGTTGAAGCGTACCGGCGGGACCGGCGGAAGGACGCCCTGCTGCAACAACATGGCTATTTTGTGTTGCGCTTCCTGGCGGAAGACGCAGGCAAACGTCTCGATCAAGTTCTGGATGCTATTTTGGCCGCCCTCGTTCACCGTGAAAACCGACCGAGATGCAATTAGTTCAGCCATGTTTATTCATTTGTATGCCTGGAGGTGGAAGATGAGTTGAGCACGGCGGCCTTTGAGCACACCTGAGGTAATTCAGCAACGCTGTGCAGCGAGCGGCAGCGAGCCACTCATGGCACTGATTCCACCCTTCGCCGCGCCGTCTTGTCCGCCGTAGGCCCGGCGAAGGAGGAAGCCTGACGAAGGCGGGTCCGCTCCGATAGGGCGAGGCCCCAGCACAACCGTGTTGTGCATCTCTCGTGTTGTTCTAACTTCGAGCCGTGGACGAACCGCTCCACCGGCCCGCGCCTCCATGCTCGCCGCGCCGTCCTGTCCGCCGTAGGCCCTGCGATGGAGGAAGCCCTGGCGAACGCGGGTCCGCTCCGGTAGGGCGAGACTCCCGTCGAGCCGAAACTCGATTTCCCGGCAAAAAGCCCCGTCTCGCCAAGTCTCATCTTCTGTAGCGGCGGTCTATGACCGTCGCACTTCAACCCCAAAACCCACCCGCCAAAAGTCAGGCCGCTCTGGGTAATCCGTGGTCAATTCCCCTGGTTGCGGGTTTGCCGCTCTCGGTAACTTGGGCGTCTCCGGGGGGACCCGTCCATGCCTGTCTTCGGGCGGGCGCTCGAAATTGCTTAATTTGATGCGAAAAACATTGACACTAATTGCGTATGGTGTAGATTTGTGCCCGGGCCGGCGAATCATTCGCGGGCAGGCAGACGGGAAAATGGAATGGATTTGAGGAGCAACGGAAGAGTATGAGTGACGGCAAAATTGCGACACGGCCATCCGCCAGCCGGGATGACTTGAAGGCGCGGATGGAGCATAAGGAAGAAGTAGGAAATCTTATGAATTGGCCGAACGGTCTCCCCCGAGGTTCAAGCCCCCAGACGGTCCTTTTGGTCAAACCCGGTCAAACCCGGTCAAACCGTTTATCACCTGGACCGTTTGGGCAAGGCTCACCACTGCCGCTGCCATACATTGTGGGTTCCATGCGACAATACCACAAGGCATGGTGGTTTGCTTCGACAGCGAACACCACGACCGCCATGCAATCAGCAATCCGCAATCCGCAATCCGCAATCGCAGGTCAAACCTGGTCAAACCTGGTCAAAGCGAAAAAGGGCAACCAATCCGGTAGGGACGCCTCGCCGAGGCGTCCGGGGGCGATCCGTTGCGCCGCTGGACGCGGCACGGACAGCGCGGTCCCGATGCGGAATCGGGATCCCTACCTGAATAGTTACGGAGAAAAGAGGTTGGACCGTCAAACCCCCAATGAGCTTGCAGACTTGTGTAAATCACCAAGAAATAGCCCAGAAACCGTTGTATATATTAGTATTGCTAATAATACGGGCCGGGTTCTTGACTCTTCTCAGGGGAAGCAACACAGAGGGCTTCAGCGAGAGTTTCCAGGTAGGGCAGAGCCGCCGCTCTGCCCTGAACTCTTGGGCGGCGCAGCAGCGCCGCCCTACCGGGGCCATGAAGATTTTTGTCCGGAACCCCGCTAAAGTATTTGCCGGGGGTGCCGATGGACTCTGTAACTGAGTTGGAGCAATTCTTGATGTTTGGACGTTTGCGCCATTGGGCCGAAGCGGGGGCCGTCTTTGCGGGCCTCGCGCTCGGCGTGTCGGCCGCTCCCGGCTATTTGCCGGTCGTTGGCCCGGTTCCCTTGCGCTTTCGCCCCGCCGCCCCGCCCGCCGAGGCTCTGGTCCAAATGCCCCTTCCGCCGCCGGATCTGCCTGCGCCCGCGCCCGACATCCCATCCCCGCCGCCCGCCGTTGTGGAGACGAAGACCAACAAAGCCCCGCCCGCCGCCGCCCCATCCGCCGGTCCCGTGATCTTGACAGCCACGAACGGCCCGGCCCAGCCGGAGGCGGCATCCTCCGGTTCCGAGCCTATAATTTCCCCGCAAATGCTCCTCCGCTATTTCAACCGGTCAACCAACGGCACGGCTGCCGGGATCATGGCGCCGGTGGACTTCGCGCCGCCTGGGGCGGCCAAACCCCCATCCAGCACGGCGACTTATTCCACCAACCCCAAGTAGGCCCGCCACCGCATGAAACGCCCTGCCTGTAATCACCTTCTTTCAAGGCCCCCGGCTCAGCAGCAGCTTCGCCCTACCGGCGGCATGAAACGCCTTGCCTGTCATATTTTGTTGTGCTGTGGAATCGCCGGTCTGGCGCCGGCGGGTTTGGCCGAAATGTCAAACACAAATTCAAGCGACGCGCCCGATGCCGTGTTTGGCCCGCCTGCGTCTGCGTCCGCCAACGCGGTCCCGACCGCCGCGACCACGCCGGCGGCGCCGACGGAAGCCAACTCCACCCCGACGGCGCCGGAGGACACCAACTCCAGCCCGGCACCGCCGCCAAACACCAACTCCACCCCGACGGCGCACGCGGACACCAACTCCAGTCCGGGGTCGGAGGCCAATGAGACTTCGCCAAATGCGGAATTTGAAATTGCACTTGACTTGGCCCGGGAGCAACGGCGCGACAAATTGTTCGTTGGCGCCGCGCACATTCTGGAAGGCATCCTCAAGACCAACGCCCCGCCCGCCATCCAGCGCGCGGCCTTGTTCGAGTTGGCGCTGGTCATGCAGGATGACGAGCAACCGGCCAAAGCGCAGCAGATTTGGTCGCAGTACCTTCACCTGTACTCCGAGGATGCCACCGTGCCGGACGTGCTGCTGCGGCAGGGGCTTCTGTTCCGCAAGATGGGCGTGGATTCGTTCGCCATCTCGAAGTTCTACGCCGTGATGTCCAGCGCCCTGAAATTGAAACAGGACAACCTGGCGTATTACAAGAAACTGGTCGTGCAGGCGCAGACGGAGATTGCGGACACTTATTATCAGGACGCCAAGTTCGAGGAGGCGTCGGACTTTTACAATCGCATCCTCAAGAGCGGCGACGCGGAGGAGAACCGGGAGCAGTTGGAATGGAAACTGATCCGCTCCCTCTCTTATCTGACCAACGACGTCGAAACCATCGGCAAGGCCCAGTCTTTCCTGGCCCGGTTTCCCAAATCGTCCGATGTGCCCGAAGTCCGCTTCCTGCTGGCTTGCTCGTTCAAGAACATGAAGCGCGACCCCGATGCCCTGCAACAGGTCCTCCTGCTCCTCCAGTCCCAGCAGGAAAATGTGAGCAAAGACCCGGAGACTTGGGCTTACTGGCAGCGGCGCGCCGGCAATGAAATCGCCAACCAGCTCTACAAGCAGGGCGACTACGCCAACGCCCTGGAAATCTATCTCAGCCTGGCGGACCTGGACACCTCGCCGGTTTGGCAGGCGCCCGTTTGGTATCAGGCGGCGATGGCTTACGAACAGTTGCAGCAGTGGCAGAAGGCCGCCGACACTTACACGCGCATCCTGGGCCGCCAAAAGGAACTCACCCCGGCCGCCAACACGGCCGCGCTGGCCTCGCTGTTCGAGATGGCCCAGTGGCGCAAGGACTACATCGCGTGGATGCAGAAAGCCAAATTCAACGATCTGGCCTTGCGTCCGCAGCCATCCAACAACACGCCCGTAATGGAACCGCACCTAAATTGACTTCATTTGCCGCCATTCATCCTTCCCCAATCCCATGAAAGAGGACCTTATCCAGGAACTGAACACCCATTTGGCCGTGTGCCGGGAATTGCTCGCCATCGCCGAAGGGGAGGCCCAGGCCCTGCGCCGCGCCGACCAGCCGTCCCTCTTTGAATTCTGCCAGTTAAAAAAGAACTTGCTTCCGCGCCTCAATCGGACGCTAGATAGTCTGCGAAAGCTTCGTGTAAGATGGCAAAGCTTAAGTTCTGACGAACGGGCGCGGCACCCGGAGATTGGCCCGCTGCTGCGCAGAAACCAGGATCTGGCGATGAAGTTCATTTTGCTGGACCGGGAAAACGAGCAGGGGCTGCTGCGCCGCGGGTTGGTCCCGCCGCGCCAACTGCCCTCGGTCAACCGGCAGCGCCCGCATTTCGTCGCAGAACTCTATCGCCGCCAATGCGCGCCGTGAGCTTTCTCCGACATGCCGATTGACAAGATTATCGTGGTGGAGGACGATCCGATCGTCCGCCGCAACCTGGAACAACAACTGCGCCAGCAGCGTTACGAAGTGGCCTCCTGCGGCACGCTCGCCGGTGTGCGCGAACTGATGGAGCGCGACACCTTCGACCTCATTTTCCTGGATGTCCGCCTGCCCGACGGCGAAGGCACCGGGCTTCTGCTGGAACTGCAGTCCCATCCCCAAAAGCCGCTGGTCGTCATCATCACCGGTTTCGGCTCGGTGGAATCGGCGGTGGAATGCATGCGCAACGGGGCCTTTGACTACATGCTCAAGCCTTTTTCCTCCGACCAATTGCAGGTCACGCTCAAGAAGGCGGAGAGCTTCAACCAGCTTCTCAAGGTCAACCAGTATTTCAACCGCGCCGAGGAGGATGAAGCCGGATTCGAGTTGCTGGGCAAAAGCCAGGCGCTGGAACAATTGCGCCAGTTGATCCGCAAGGTCGCCCGCACCCAGGCCACCGTCCTGATCGCCGGCGAGAGCGGGACGGGCAAGGAACTGGTGGCGCGCGCGCTTTACCGGCAAAGCCCGCGGGCCAACGCCCCGTTCATCCGCGTCAATTGCGCCGCCGTGCCGGAGAACTTGATTGAAAGCGAGTTTTTCGGCCACGAGCGGGGCGCCTTCACCGGCGCGGTTTCCAAGCGCGAAGGCCGCTTCGAGTTGGCCCACAACGGCACGATCCTCCTCGACGAAATCAGCGAAATCTCTCCCCAGGTCCAGGCCAAGCTGCTGCGCGTCCTTCAGGAACGCGAACTCGAACGGGTTGGGGGCAACCGCACCATCAAAGTGGATGTCCGCGTCATCGCCACCACCAACCGGCGTCTGGAAGAGAGCGTGGAGCGCAGGGAATTCCGGCAGGACCTTTTCTTCCGCCTCAACGTCGTTCCCATTCATGTCGCCCCTTTGCGCGAGCACAAGGAAGACATCGCGTTCCTGGCTCATCAATTCATGCCCCGCTTTGCCCGCAAACACGGCGCCCGCGTGCATGGCATAGCCGACGCGACACTGGCCGCCCTGGAAGCCCATCACTGGCCCGGCAACGTCCGCGAATTGCAGAACGTCATCGAGCGCGCCGTCATCCTCTGCGGCGAGGCCGGCGTGCTGGAACCCGAACACCTCGGATTCTCCGCCTCGGGCGGCGCGGCGCAGCCCGCGTCCGCGTTCTCTTCCGTTTCCTTCGCGTCCGCCGCCGCGCCGGGCGAACCTGGCGCGATGATATCCCTGGCCGAAGTGGAGAAGCGGCACATCCTGGCCGCGCTGGAAAAGAGCCGTCAAAACCGCACCCATGCCGCCAAGGTGCTGGGCATCAGCATTCGCACCCTGCGCAACAAGCTCACCGAATACGGCGTCAAGAGCAAGGACAGCGAAGCCGACGCCGGCGGCGCGGAAGAATGACCCGCCGTCCCGCGCCGGCGTGGCAGACGACTGGGAAGCCCCGGCATGAAAATTCGGAAGATTCGATTGACAATTGGTCATTGAAAATTGGTCATCGGCTAATGAGTTTTTTTTCAATGACCAATTGTCAATTGCCTTCAAAAATGCGGCTTTGGAGCGCCCCCTCAACCCTGTTTGAATCGGGCTTCATTATCGCAACTTGTTCTTGCGCGAACCCTCACGACCGCGCGCATTTTTTCAATGGAGCGAGCAACTTGCCAAATTTCTCCCAGCCTTCATGCTCCTGAGGCTCAATTCAAAGGCCAGCCGCCGTGCTGGGCAATGGTCTTGTCAATCTGCTCCATAATGTTCCGGGTTCGCCCGAGCGCATAAACGATGCGGGCATAGGTTGTGAGGTCTGCGAAATCGAGCTTTCGGTCCTTGCGGTCTTTCAGCCACCGCTCGGCGGGCTGATAACCGCCGATGGGAAAATTCCAGACGGCTTCCGAAACGCCGTCGAAGTACTGACGGTCATTGATCCACACGCGGCCCGGCTCCCTGCCCTTGGGCGGCTGGTAATGCACGCCGCCCACCCGATTTTCGCCAGGGACAGGAAAACTCGGTCCCTGGCCTTCGCCGTCATTCCGGGCGTGCAAGCCCACCAGTTCGGCGCCACAAACCGCCAACGCACAGAACAGCTTGAAATTCCCCGTAAGCGGCAGACGCGGGAAATCGGCGCGGAAGAACTCCGCGTAACGCACGCGGTACGTGGGACTGTGGAATACGGCGTAGGCGTAATGAAAGATCGTCTCCGGCCCAACCTCGCGCTTGGCCATGCGGCCCAAACCGTCCGGCACGAACTTAACCTTCAACTTCTCGCAAAGATCTTTGATAAAATCGGCGCTCAAGTTCGGGCGGCGACCGTTCTCGTGGGGAAAAAGGCCCTCTTCCGGCAGTTTCCCGTTGGGATAAAGATAAAGCGGGAAAACAGATGATCCATCTTTGATCTCCAGAAAAATCGCCGGACTGGGCAACTCGGTTGCTAATGCATGGTGCCATTTAATAGCCTTCGTCTGACGCATCAGGCACATCACCAAATTCTCTTTATTCGCAACGTGCGTCTTCAATTCCCGGCGCGGATAATCCATCGCAATCTCGTCAAAATAACACCACCTTTCATCAAAGGGACGATATAGACATCGAATAATTGGCTTACGCCAGTCTTCTCGTTCGAGCAGCAACTTTCGTGCTTCAGCCAGCTTCCAATCCCGATTGTCGGCCAATAAAAATTTCCGACGCAAGTCATCATCACTGAAATGTGCGGACCTAAATGCTGTGAGTCTTGATTCAAGTTCATGCTTGTCCATCGCGACGGCAAAACCATCGCGGTGGCTTTGAAATCCAAGCACATTCACCGGCATCATGTCCGTAACCTTGCAGCCGCGTTCGTATTCCTTTAGCCGCCTGGTGTTTTGCGGGATGAAAAGATAGTGCGGCGCGGCGGGTTCGAGCTTTTTCCATGGGGAGTTCTCAACATGATGCCCGTTCAGCCAATCGTACTTCCTCTGGCGTTGCGCGCCCCAAAGATCGCAGTGGTGAACAATGGCGGGAGCCTTGTCTTTCTTCTTCGCGCGGGCGCCCGGCGGCAGTTTCACGAAGATGCCTATCGCCACGCCCTGCCGGATGTCGAAAACATTCTTGTCCGCCTCGCCGGTGCCGGGGACGGTTTCCTTCTTCTTGCAATTGCCGTGCAAATCGAGCACGTAAATCTCATCGAAGGTTTGCATGAGGTTCTGCCTCATGCCGCGAAAGGTCGGGTTGTCCAGATAGCCGTTGTTGGTGATGAAGGCGAGCACACCCTGGCCCGTCTGCTCAATGCGCCATTGCCCCCAGCGCAGGAACTTTACGTAGTCATCCTGCAACCATTTGGGATTCCGCTCCCCGAGCGGCCGGCCGTCGCAGAAATAGTAATCGCGGACGAACTTGGAAATCCACTCGCCCTTGTTGGCGCTGTGGCCGGAGTAAGGCGGATTGCCCAGCACCACGAGGACGGGCTTGTGTTTCTTGATCTCGTAGGCGGAGTTGGCTTCGTTGCTCAACATGCGCAGCGGGCCGAGTTGTTCGGCGGTGTGTTCCAAGTCCTCCAGCGTGTTGGTGAGAAAAATGTTGATGCGCTCGTTGCCCTGCGGTTCGTAGCTCCATTGCTGGCGGAAGAGCGGCTCCTCATCCATCGCCGCCAGCGCGAAGCCGATCTTGAAATGCGCCACGGCATAAGGCGCCATCAGCAGTTCAAAC
>Ga0182027_10014329_pt1 | contig 10985 bp, 7 predicted proteins | sample 712E1DmetaG_FD_121300 | JGI IMG/M metagenome (GOLD analysis project Ga0182027, IMG submission 121300) | Permafrost microbial communities from Stordalen Mire, Sweden - 712E1D metaG (Illumina Assembly) | ecosystem: Environmental > Terrestrial > Soil > Wetlands > Permafrost | place: Sweden...
CTCTGTTAGATACTTTCGGTTCAACTGCTCCAACTTCAGTTTCTTGGTCTTATCCAGTTCGATTTTCTTCCGTTCGTCCGGATCTAATACGTAGTCGAACTCGACACCCTCCTTTTCGGCGATCTGCGTCAGGTGGGTTTTGATCTCATCCACTTTGTATGGAGCAAGAAAGCCCTCTTCGATACCCCGCCCCAAGTCAAACTGATATGTCGGGTCCCCGACCTCGCAACCGAACAGACGGTAGGTGTCCAGAATGGCAAGGTCGTCGTCGGAAACCTTTTTCGGATCTTTCGGAATGGCAATACGAGGCGTGGCGGTGAGTCCAATCCGGGGACAAAGGAAGTGCTCGAAGATGACCTTTCGGCTGATGTTAATGGACCGGTGGCACTCGTCCACGATAAGCAGGTCATAGTAGGTGCTGGGAATCCCCGAGAAGAGGATTTCCAGCGTATCAATAACGGCAACGTGAATGTTCCGGTGTTTGAATCCCTTGTAGTTGCCCGTCGTAATCCAGCCCGATGTGTAGGTAGGACTGATGAGGCTGAATCCGTCGTCCCGCGCCTGCTCAGCCAACAAACGGCGATCCACCACAAAGAGAATCCGCCGTGCCATCCCTGAATCAAGAAGCGCCTTGCATAGAGCTACTGCCGTTCTTGTCTTGCCCAAACCGGTTGCCATGTGGACCAACATCTTGCCGCGCCCCTCGCGCAAGCCCTTCAGCAGGGCGTTGATGCAATCCACTTGGAAGTATCTCTCCTTGCCAGCGGCCTGGTCGAAGCCACCGGCGATGGTCTTGTCTATGACGATTTCCTGTTCATGCTTTCGCTTCTCCTCCTGCGCGGTGCGGATATTCATATCTTCGAGAGATAGAAATGAGTTGACTGGTCGGAATTCACCAGCCTCAAGACCGCTCCACGCCATGTCATAGAATAGCGTCCGCTCGGCGGAGCAGGCATAGAGATAGCGGGGTTGGAGTACGCGCGAGTATAGAAGCCGCAGTTTTGGCAAACCCTTCTTCGGGTCATCCAGCTTGTTCTCGAAGACCGCGAGTGGCGTTCCCTGAAAATCCTGTAGAACTATGTCCGGCTTGACGTACTTGTGACCAGGAAACTCTTTCTGCTGTTCAGGGGTCAAGGGATACTGGGGCTGGTAAAGGAGGGTGTCGTTGAGTTTCCATCCGATTGTTTCCAGTGCCTTGATGACAGGAATATCGGTCGCGGATGCTTCGTTGGCGTTGATGTTGGGGTCTGGCATTGTCATTCGCTCCACACATGTGCGGCTTTGTCGAACATAGTGCATTCAATTCGGGTAATGAGGCTGGCGAGGCCCTGAATTGCTGCGAAGTCTTCTTTCATTGCCGTCATGAGGATCTTTTGGCGTTCTGGTGCTGGGACTGGAATGGTAATCGAATAGAGTTGTTCTCGATTCACCTTCGGGATTCCTGCCCTTTGGTCAAATTGACAGGCGAGGTCCGCAAAGTACTTAGAACTCAACAAGGCAAAGAGGTATTCGGGCATGATGCGTTTTGTCTCGACCTCAAGGGGGTAGATGTCTGAACTACAGATTCCGTCAAAGTTTGCCATGAAACACTTGCGAAGGGCTGGTCTGATCTTGGAATAGACGACCTGACCAGGATGGAAGCGAAAAGCAGGTCCTTTGATCCCCAGTTCCGAGACACTTTGGAGGGAAGTAAGCACCCCAGATTTTCCCTCGATATTCACGCCGCCGACGTAAGGAAGATCGGCAACTTTCGACAAGTCCTGAACAACTGATGACGCAACGGTACAAAGTGCTTCAAGTTTTTCGGGGGCGGCTTCGAGATCAAGATAAAGGTCTGTCATCCATCCGGCCACAGTATCGCGGAGCGATCTGACGTACCGAAGATCGTATTCAAGTGATGCGGCAATTTGAATCTGGCGTTCGATTGGAGGATGCGGGATTTCCCATTGCTCCAAGTCCTCAAACTGGAAGTTCATCCTGACACCGCCGTGCGCCTTCTCGTTTACGTAGGCGAGGAACTGCGGGGAACGAAACAGGGTCAGAAGGTAGTGCGGTAGGAGTTCGGTCTCATCAGTGCCGAAGATGTTGTAGGCGCCGCTAATGATTTGGTTGTCATAGTCAAACTCACATAGGCCGATTGATCCGACATTCACGCGGTAGGGGTTATAACAGAACTCGTTCGGCTTCACGCGGTAGTAGGCTTGCTTGATCTCCGCGCCGAGTTTGGTTTCGTTCAGAAAAACCCCGTTGGTATTGGACACGCCGAGAACGCGGAAGCGGGTGTCTGGGGCGTCGCTGGGCTTGATTCGGTCGATGTTGAGCCTTAGATATTCACCCAGGCACACCCGGGGATACTTGGCTCCACTCTCGATAATCTTTCTTAGAGTGGCAAGCTGGTCGTGCTGAGACAGTTCTTCGACCGGATAGGCCATGAGATACTGCCGGGCAATGTCAAACTCCAAGGAGTCTTGCACGTCCAGCATGGCAAGCGCGGAATGGGCTTTCGCCGGTCGGCAGTCCTTGAGTGCCGCATAGCGAACGTCGAGGGTATGCCCGTTCTTTCTCTTTGTGCCTTTAAAGACGGCGTTCCATTCCTCAAGTTGGCTCTTTGATAGGTTGCTCCGGGCATTGGGCAAGTTGAACGAATACAGGTGCGCTGCCTCGATGCGCTTAGCGATTTCGTTCAGGGTCTTGTTGCGCCAGATTTCATCGTGCTGGGTCAGTCGCTCGGTGCTGTCGGTCTCGTCGATTTTTCCGTCTCGGACTTGTTCGCCGAGTTTCGCAATCAGAGATTCTTTCTCCTTGGCCACCCGTTCGGAAAACTCGGCAGTAATATCGGCCTCGATGCGTAATTTTATGCGTGGATCGAGGTTCAGAATCCACGCCGCTGGCACGCTGAAGGAATGTTTTGTCTCCGGCGGGGTCTTGCCGTGCCGGATATACTTGTCGAACAGTTGCAGGGCCTCGACGAGTTGACAGCCTGAGATCGGACGGCGATTAGTGCCCATCGTGTAGCCGTCGTTCGTGACCTTGTAGGACCAAACTTCCTGGGTCTGCCCGCCCTTCTCAAAGACCAAAATGGAAGTCTTTGGCCCGACGCCGCCCTTACTGACAAACACTCCCAGCGGCAGACTGATGACCGCCCGGAGTGTATTTTCTTCGACGATCATCTTGCGTAATGTACGGGCGCTGGCCTGCCCCCAAGTTAGAAAGCCCTCGGACACGATGACCGCGCACCGACCTCCAGGAGTCAGCGAGTCCAGCATAAGTTTCACGAAAAGGATGGTGGTCTCGGCCTCGCGGGAGAACTCTTCCCACACATTAGGATAGGCTTCCTGATCCCGGTCCGCGCCAAAGGGTGGATTTGCAAGTACAACTGATTTGCTCCCGGCGTCCTTTGCTGGATCGAACAGGGCAAGCGAGTCGCCTTGCTCGATGTTCTGCGGATTCAAGCCACGGATATAGAAGTTTATTGCCGCCATTTTGCGGATCATGCCAAGGTACTCGATGCCGTGAATGCCGGAGCGGTAGAATTCGAGCGACTTGGTTGGGGCTGGCATGGTAGCCGGATGTTCGGCGAAGTATTTTTTGAAATAGGCTATGAGTTCTGGGTGTGCCTTCGGGCCGGGCCATTTCCCGGAACGGGCGACGGCCTCTGTCACATAGCCGTAAGAGTCAAAGCCGAACCCCGCCGTGCCGCAAGCCGGATCAAAGATGCCATCATTGAAGGTCGGGTCAACCAGAGCGACCATAAATTGCCGGATATGGTCGGGCGTTCGGTGCAAGCCCATATCCTTTGTGCCGCCGGTTTCGGATAGCGCTGATTCTATGGCGTCCCCAAGAAGATCAGTCTTCAAGAGGCGATCTTCGTCAATCTCCCCGATGAGGGAGATGACTTCTTGAAGGTTGCCGCTCTTGACGTTATTCGTGAAGTTGGAATTCTTGAAGACCTCCTCGATCAAGACGAGTTGATCCTGAACTTTTTGCCCTAGGTTCGTCTTGTAAACCTTTCGAGCTTGGGAAAGAATGCTGGCATAGAATGGGAAAAATTGCTCGTTTAGCGTAGGCAACAGTCGTTCGTTTGCGATGGTGTAAAGGGCGGAGAACAAGGGTTTGTCGTTGGGGGTCTTAAACAGATCCCGGAGTTGCTTGAAGTCCTGGTCCTGTTTCAGCTTCACCTCGAAGATACGGAGCAACAACAGTTCGATGATGTACTCGACCCGCTGGACAGGCGTCCCCGCCGGACGAAGTTTCTTGTGGAGCTTCTTTAAAATGTTGTTTGTATCACTATCCGCGTAATGTACTGTCGAACGTCCCATTTACCTACCTTTGATATTTATTATGATTAACGTCCGAAAGGTCAGACGGGAAACATGAAGCATTTAACGGCCTGATTATTGATGTTTAATGGTTCTCCCTTATCAGTCCATTCTGTATTTAAAAAAGTATCTTATAAGACATTCAAACATCAACATATTTTTACAAATTATAGAGTGAACACTACTCTTTCGTTTGTGGCATGTCAATATGGATATCAGGAACAGCCGAATTATTCAGAGGCCCAAAATAACTTGACGTTGTGAACTTCCGTTTGAAAGGTGTAACCTTAAAATTCACCGGCAGCCATAGGTCCTGTACTGGAATGACGGGTTAGGGGCCGCTATCACCGGTGGGAATCGTTGGTTTGACTATTAATAGTGGAGAAAGCCTTTGTTTCATTAACTAAAAATTATACTTCTGATTTGCCACCGCGCTTAATTACAAGATCGCAAAAAGCAAAGGATATTTTCTAAATATCAAAAAAATAGATATTCCAATATGTTGTTATCATTATTTGCCGTAAATAATATAATTCACTCCAAATTATATTACTTGACTTCTAATGAAAACATGTTAAAATGAATCAAATTAAATTGAAGGTATACGTATTGTTTGATTATCGTTCGGAGGAAAGCAATGTCAATTACTATTCAAATTCGCCTCAAAGATGAAGAAAAATGGATGAAAGAGGCTCTTAAAACCTTAAAACATTCTGATGATAAACGTTTTCAGAAGCGTTCTGAAAGTGAAATTTGTAAAATGTTAATAGAGGAAACATTGAAGCACGAAGCTAAAAAAATGAAGAAGTAGTATTGAAAACTCAGCAAATTTCTCTATTGACATAAGTGGGAAAAGTGATAAATAGAACAACTTAAAATTTTAGAAAGCACTGAATATATACCATGGCAGTGACTCTACTTTCAAATAGTTTATCAAAAACTGGGCAAGCCCTAATAGAATCTATTGATCATAATGACGATAAGGCTTTAGAGTATTTTATCGGACTTGTAAAGCAACTACACAAAGATCGCCCTTTCATTGAAGAGTCCGAACGTGGTTTGGCGTATTTGCTCGAATTATTTGCGAAATCTGTTCACAATAATCTTTTTCTAGACACGCCATATTCTGAAATGCTGCAAGACCGGCGTCAGCACCTCCTTAGAGGGATGGGGCAATACTTAGTGAATATGGCAACGGCTATGGAAAATGCAAATAATACAGATTTTAGAACTAACTTGAACAAAATGGTGTATGAATTCTTAGAGACCGTAGATCAACTTAATCAAGACTTTGAGAGTGGCTTATGGGCCAAGAGAAAGGAGGACTCGTGAATAATCAAGAAAAGATTCCAGTCCCAAATTGGAATCGGAGAGTAGACATTGACATCGCAACTGGAATGTTGCGACAAAGTAATTGGGGAAGTACCGCTGGGGTTAGCTTGTCTTCTTACTTCGACATTGATGATCTATTTGCCGTTGATTATCGATTAAACGTAAGTGATCGAGCCAATCTCACCAGGAAGGCCTTTATTAGGCAAGTGGAATCTATTATTGAAGGGATTATTCAGGAACATGGCATAGGTCGCGTAGCCTTTATTGATAAAGGCGGCATGGGTCCTCTTGGCAGTATTTGGCTGGCCTTGCTTACAGCACTGGAACTTAATGTAAAATTGTTACTTGTGCGGCCATGGAAAGAATTGATTTCTGCGAGAATCAAAGGAGAAGCACCTGCGCAAAACGAGAGAGTGCTTATTTTTACTGATGTTGTGACGACAGGAGGTACTGTTATTGACGTTGCAAAGGTTCTCAAGGACTATGGCGCGAAAGCAGTGGCAACCTTTGCTATTGTTGAACGCGACGATACAGCTATCTTGGATAAGAGAAAAGAAATCATTGGGGATAAGATGCCCGTTTATTGTTGGAAAAAGGCATCAGAGATCATGGGTCTTGTAAAAAAGAACTAGAGCCCTTGATAGGAGGCTGAGATGAGTCGTATCATTCTCGGCCTCTTTTTATATAAAGCCATGTTAAATATATAAAATTATTTTTCATATTTATTTCTTGAAGGTAGCTAATTTGGTCAAGCTTATAATTACAGATCAAATAGAGATCCAGAACGGTGGTAATGGCCCATGCAAACTCCTTCGTAAATATAGTGTAATAGGTGACGCTAGTAAAGATATTAATATCCAAGATCTAATACCGAACGCTACAACTATTTGTAAATGTGGGGGTAAATCAGAATCTGACGGTGTATATTGCAAAACATCATCATTCAAGATACTCATTAAAATAAGTGATTATACAGGCGGTGAAGAAGAAGAAATTTTATCCATCAATGCTGTTTTTCCATTAAAAGAAGCTATTCCTAACATCTCCTTAAACCAAATAATTGCAAATACCTCAATTAACCTCCCTTTAAAATATTCATGTTGCATTATTTTCCCATTTGTTCTTGATAATAGCGTATGGCATTATGAAACAGTAACATCAAAGATAGACCATGTGTTCAATTTGGATCAGACACATCGGAAATTAGAACTTCAGTCGTTTGATATTCCGCAAAACGAAGATGATGATTTTACTTATACGGTTAAAATATCTTCTGCACGTCCACTACCTCTTTTATATTCCTTAGGGAATCAATATTCTAAGAAAAATATATTCCAGGATATCCATATTGTTCTTATTCCGCATCTGCTTGATGATTTTCCATATTTTGCAGATACCCTAATAAAAGCAGGGGTAAAAAAAGAGAACATTTATATAGTTGGAATCCCATATTCAACTCAAGAACATGTTGTTCAAAAACTAAAAGGAATGGGATTGCAGCATGTCTATGACCCCCCAAGCTATCCATTTAACGACTATATAGACGCATTACTAAATTGGATAAATGATAAATATCTCGAATTAAAAAAACAAAGTCGACCTTTCAAATGGCTAATTATAGAAGATGGCGGTTATATCGTGCCAGCGATACATAAAAAGAATCCGTCAGATGGTACTTGGGATGATATCCGTAAGTGTTGTCTTGGTGCAGTTGAACAAACGCGCAATGGGATATGGGCGTATCAAGATCAAATCCCTTGGTATGAGCGCAAAATACCAGTGTGTTCCGTTGCCGATGCGCGTATAAAGCTAGAACTTGAAAGCCGATGGATCGGAAAAGCTATTTATAAAAATATTTCTGATTTTTTACCCAAATGTACTCTTTTACCAAAAACAGGGGACAAAGCATTAGTTCTGGGTCTTGGCAGTACTGGCCGCCAGATCGCAAAAGCATTTAATAATAATGGCTGGGATGTAACTGGCTATGATAAAAGTGCTACAGCACGAGCAATCGCCAGAGGCGATAACATTTCAGTGCTTAGCCCTCCCAGCGTTTCGCCATGGGAGTTAGTGAAAGGCAAGAGATTAGTAATTGGTGCGACAGGGAAAGATAACGCTATCGATGCTAATTACATTAATGCTATGGATAATGGAACAGTAATTATAAATGCATCATCAAAGCGTAAAGAGATTGATTGGAGTGCATTTGCCCCCATTGATGCCCCCCAGCAAATCGGACCGGGGTATTTCTATTATTTCCCCGATAGATATGGAAATTCGAGACAAATAGTTGTTCTAGCTAAAGGTTTCCCCGTTAATTTCTACTCTGGAAAGAGTGTCGATCCTGCTGATATTGAATTGATTTTAGGTTGTCTTTTCCAAGCGGCTGTTGAAATTGTTTTAGATAAGGATAGGCCCGCTGAAGAGAAACTATTCAAAATGGACATAAAGAAAAAAGAACTATATCAAGAGCTAGGCCAAAGACATCCAACGGAAGAAGAAAAACGGTATGGAATTTTCGTTTTTCCAAGCAGCTTGGAGGAGAAAGTTGCAGAAATCTGGATGAACTGCTGATTGCGAATGGGAGATATGGTATGGAAAAAAATTTTATTGAAAGATTAATGGAGGATGTAAGTCAGAAAAGTAGCCGGGTTCTTGTTGGTTTGGATCCGGTGATTGAATCTATGCCAGAATCTTTCGTGCGACCTATTTTGCGTGAAAAAGGAAATAACAATGAGGGATGTGCGGAAGCAATTTGGATTTTCAACAAGAAATTAATTGAAGGCCTAGCAGATATTGCTGTTGCATTCAAACCGCAAATTGCCTTTTACGAAGCATACGGCATTGCTGGTATGCAAGCGTACTCAAGGACATTGAAGGCAATAAGAGAGCATGGAATATTAGCAATCGGTGACATAAAAAGAGGGGATATAGGTTCAACTGCCGAAGCTTATGCCACTGGGCATCTTGGCCATGGTAGCGAATTCGAGGCGGACGCTGTTACAGTTAATCCTTACTTGGGCATCGATAGCATTCGGCCATTCTTAAAATATGTTGATCAAAACGGAAAGGGATTGTTTGTACTTGCGAAAACATCTAATTCAAGTTCATCTGAGTTTCAGGACCTAGACACAATTGACCAAAAGTGCAGTACAAATATTAAATTATACCAGCGTGTTTCTGCTAAGATTAGTGAATGGGGTAAAAATTCAATATCAGGAAATTACTCAAGTGTTGGTGCTGTAGTTGGAGCAACGCACCCAAGCACACTTTCCGAATTACGTAAAATGTATCCCCATATTCCATTCTTAATACCTGGCTATGGTGCACAAGGTGCAACTGCAAAAGATATTATTCATGGTTTTGATAGTAATGGACATGGTGCCATAGTCAATTCTTCTCGCGGTATTATTTTTGCGGGAGGCAAAGATACAAGTAATTTCGTTTCGGATGCGCGGATTGCTGCAATAAAAATGCGGGATGAAATTGAGAATGCTCTCAAGGGTTAAGTCAAATAGATAAAAGAATAAAATTCCAGCCCTAATTAATTTTCATTATTATTTTTGCCAATCCGTCGGCATGTGGGTTTTAGGAAGCCTCAACCGGATGAATCAAAAGCCTCTTTTTATAGTATTGGTAAACTCGCCTTTTCTTTAGGTTTCTTTAGGTTCGCAAGTGCCCGCGCTTTCCCTTCTTCTGTTCGCGGCCCGGTGGATAATCCGCCGTGATTCTTAAAGCGCCCGTTTTTATAAAGCCGGGTATTCTTGCACGGCCTACCTTGCCGGGTCTTAGCGCCACACGTTTTTTTAAAAATATTCATATCTACACCCCTTTCGTACCCCATGACGTGCGCGTGTGCGCGTGCGTACCGTGTCCATAAACTCGGATATATCTCTGTTCCCCTCGCGCGTATGTTGCCTTTTTAATAGTGTCAAAAATCTAAAGGTAAAAATGTTAAGGTTTGACAAGTTTTTATTTGCTTTTGAACTTCAACATTTTTTAACATTGGATGTGAGGTTTTGTAAGGTTCTTGACTATTTCTTTCACCTACGAAGTTTTATCATCAATCTAATATTATCTGTTATTATTACTATTTGAAAGCATTGTCGGAAATATTTACAATTTCAAAATAATCATCTATTGCAGTGTGGCTCTATGATAGCTCAAAATAGGCACCTTCAGATCACTTAAAAAGTGTCGGGTATCTTTACAATTCTTAACTCTGACTCAGACGATAGAAGCCTATTTTTATCAAGCAAAAAATATTTTTAATATTTGTAAATCATTATTTATCAAGGCATCGCGACGATAATTTAATAGTTTCTTTTAGTTAAGATGTTTCAAGGCACAATTTATGCTTATCTAAAATATAAGAAATTTATCACTACAGTTCGGGCAGCACCACTTACATATACAAATAAATTATTAATGGGGAATTTTATGAAAAAGAGAATTCATGTAGTAATGACAGCTATTGTCTTTGTCCTGATGGCATTGGGCACTGCCTACGCCGATTATACCTATACGACCCTAAACGTTCCCGGCGCCTCAGCCACTTCTGCCTATGGCATTAATAATGCGGGCACGATCGTCGGGTTCTACGGTGATGCGAGCGGGGAACATGGATATTCTCTGAGCAATGGGACCTATACGACCCTGAATGTTCCCGGCTCAACGCAGACTCTTGCCTTGGGCATTAACGATACGGGCACGATCGTCGGGTGGTACTATAATGGGAGCGGGTGGCAGGGCTATTCCCTGAGTAATGGGACCTATACGACCCTGAATGTTCCCGGCTCCTTATACACCTATGCCAATGGCATTAACAATGCGGGCACGATCGTCGGTACCTACTCTAATGGGAGCACGATGCAAGGATATTCCCTGAGCAATGGGACCTATACGACCCTGAACGTTCCCGGCTCCATAGAGACTATTCCCCATGGCATTAACAATGCGGGCACCATCGTCGGGTACGATGATGCGAGCGGGCAACATGGATTCTTGGCCACAGTCCCTGAACCCGCCACCATGCTACTTCTTGGCATCGGTCTGATGGGATTAGCAGGAGTTAGAAGAAAGTTTAAAAAGTAACGAAACACATAATAGGTTTGATTATAGAAAGGCAGGGTCAATTGGCTCTGCCTTTTTTATTTCTAACTTCATTGATTATCGTTTGTAATCTTCAACTCATTACCAAAAATAAATTTTAACACTAACAGGAAGTAAGATTTACAATCGATCTTTACACCTGCTGTCAAGAATACTTCGTCCTATGACAATTTATATATCAAAATCAGTCCCAAACCGCTGAATCATAAGCTTACTGGAAAG
>Ga0182027_10014330_pt1 | contig 10985 bp, 8 predicted proteins | sample 712E1DmetaG_FD_121300 | JGI IMG/M metagenome (GOLD analysis project Ga0182027, IMG submission 121300) | Permafrost microbial communities from Stordalen Mire, Sweden - 712E1D metaG (Illumina Assembly) | ecosystem: Environmental > Terrestrial > Soil > Wetlands > Permafrost | place: Sweden...
GTCTATGTATATAAAGACTTATAAAAAGCTTTAAATTTTTTTCCATGAAAAAGTTTTTAATTGTGTGCGCTTGCATAAACTCATTCATGAGCTATGCTCAAAACAGTGATTCTATCATTGTAAAAAAAATATTTGATGAAGCGCTGTCAAGTAATGTGGCATATAATAATCTGAATTACCTGTGCACAAAGATCGGTGGAAGGATCTGCGGATCACCTCAGGCAGCGAAGGCTGTGGACTGGAGTAAGCAGGTGATGCAGGGCATGGGACTGGACTCGGTTTATCTACAAGAGTTGAAAGTGCATAACTGGAAACGTGGCAACAAAGAATTGGCCAATGTTACTTCATCGGTTTACGGCACGAAAGTACTTTCTATTTGTGCTTTGGGAGAATCTACAGGTACGGACGATAAAGGAATTCTGGCTGAAGTGGTGGAAGTAAAAAGCATGGAAGAATTGAAAACATTGGGCGAAGCAAAAGTGAAGGGGAAGATTGTTTTCTTTAACCGTCCCATGGATCCAACCTGTTATAATACTTTTCAGGCTTATGGTGGTGCAGCCGATCAGCGTGTAAATGGCGCATCGGAAGCATCAAAGTACGGAGCCATCGGGGTGATTGTGCGTTCGCTTACGATGGCAAATGATGATTTTCCGCATACGGGGATCATGCGCTATAAAGATGTGAAGGATTCCATCCCTGCCGTGGCAATGAGCACCAAAGGCGCTGATGAGCTCAGCACCTGGCTTAAGGGCGATCCCAAACTAAAGCTGCACATCATCAGCAATTGCAAATTCAATCCGGAAGTTACTTCATATAATGTAGTAGGTGAAATAAAAGGAAGTAAATATCCCGATCAGATTATTGTGGTGGGCGGACACCTTGATGCATGGGACATCGGGCAGGGTGCACAGGACGATGGTGGCGGTGCCATGCAGTCCATGGAAGTGTTGCGCTTATATAAAGCGCTTGGAATAAAACCTGAACATACCATTCGTGCGGTGATGTTCATGGATGAAGAAGTTGCACAGCGCGGAGGAAAAAAATATGCCGAGCTTGCAAGAAAAAATAAGGAAAAGCATATTGCCGCCATTGAATCCGATCGTGGTGTGCTTTTTCCAACGGGTTTTTCCTTTGATACAGGGCAGGACACAATCAATAAAATTATGCAATATAAAAAGTACTTCGAGGCTTATGGCATTCATAATTTTGAGAAAGGCGGCAGCGGGGTGGATATCGGCCCGCTCAGAGGTATGGGCTTTCCACTGATTGGCCTCGTCACCGAATCGCAGCGATATTTTGATTATCATCATTCCCCGGCCGATACATTTAATAGTGTAAACAGGCGCGAGATGCAACTTGGCAGCGCCGCTATGGCAGCGCTGATTTATTTTATTGATAAGTATGGGTATTGATATATGTATAAAACAAAAACTCCCCTCAGATAATCTGAGAGGAGTTTTTGCAAATCAAATTATGGAAAACTAAAACACCGCTATACATTCTGTTCAGGTTGCGCAGTTAGCGCTTTAATAAACAACGTCTCCTCAATCACATCCTCCGTATTAATATCATAATCCTTCATCACCAGCGTTTCATAACCCGGAGCAGCCACTTGTATTGTGTACTTGCCGAATTTCACCTGTTCAATATAAGTATCTCCGTCTTCATCCGACTCATCAATCTGTCCCGATTCCACAAATAATAAAGTAGCCCCTTCCACTGGTAAGCTGGTTTCAGCATCAAGTATAAAACATCCGAAAGCTCCGTAAAGTATTTCATTTGTTTTTCTTTTTGAAGCGCCGTGCAGATCAACAATAACCCTGGCATTAGTGAAATTTGTAAAGAAATCCGGCTGAGCAAGCCTGAACGATCTCATTTGATTATCAATATGCTTGTTCAGTATATCATCAATCTCAGTCATCGTCTGATCAATATTAGCGTTCAATGTCTTCCTTTCCACCCGCACAAGTCCCGGTTTCTGATTAAGCATTTCGTAAGCTGTAATCGAAGCGCTGAAATCAGCAAGCATTGTTCCTGTTATATTATATGGTGTTAAAGCTGCAAGGTTTGTAATTCCGGCATTATAAATGTCGATGCAGTAAGGCACAACCTTTTCATCACGATCATATAATATATTTGTTTCGCTGATCTGCATTTTCTCTAGCAGTTCATAATTATGCGTATCATCGGCATACGAACGTATAATAGCTGCATAATCCGAACCCGTCCGTGCAAGCAGTATCCTGTATTCCTTTTTTCCCACGGATGCCCCTTTCAGACTTAGCACTCCCTCCGCCATCAGCGTTTTCAATGCTGCCACGCGCCCTTTATAATCATTGTAGCGTCCCAGCAGCACTATTATTGTTGAAATTAGTGCAATGTTCTTATCGCACTCCAAAATGACAACATCATACATTGCCATTTTATTATATTGTCTTTTGTTCATATTATTCTGTTTTTACCCGCTTGTGGCGGTATATTATATTAGCACTTTATTTATTTAACCTATTACTGGCGTCCTTATTGCCATTCCTGTTATTTAACTGTCTGCTTTGCATTTTATATTATTTTTCATAGGCTATCCTCCTATATTAAATGTTCTTTTATTTTATCTTATAACGTATTTATTTTGTCAAATATTGTATGCTATTATTATTATTTCATTTTCACCCATTCCCCCGTCTCCGATTCACCGTTTCATAATCAAGAACGTATTTATTTCAAATTTATTGTGTCATATTAAAATTATTTTCACTTTTTATCATTTTATTGTTTCATCCCTTTATCGTTTTTTTTTACTCCCCATCCAATGACTACTGAATGACCATTGAATGACTACTTATGACTATTTATTATCATTTTCTTTTCGTTAATTAAAGTTACAACAATCCTAAAGCTAAGTCAACCACAAATCAGAATTCGGTAGGTTTCAATCAGAATACGGTAGGTTTGAATCAGAATACGGTAAAATCCTTCGTCGAATTTATTGAAAGAATTTTATAAAAAATACATTGCCTGTCTGAAATTTTGTAATTTTGAAGGAGAAAGAATACGATAATCCAATCATAATGGATATATAATATAGTTTTAGGTAAAAAATATCTATATAAATAAGTTATATCAATTTTTAAATATTAACTATTATGAAAAAATCTACACTAGCATTTTGTATTTTATTAGCAAATCTTGCCTTATTCGGGCAAAACAAAAAAATTGGAATATCACTACAGGTGAATAGTCCGAGTGTGGACAATATAAATGTTGGTTGGTTTAATGTAGAAGTTGAGTCTATTGACGGTTACAATTTAAAACACAAATCATATTCTTCGGGTATATTAGTTAACTATAATATCAATGATGAAACAACAATCCGTCTACGGTTAGGAATGACAAAAAATTTTATTGAGGAGTACAGAGATGAATATATGCTAGGCGTACGCTACATAGATTCAAATAAGGGTCAACAGACAAAATTTCATTTTGCTCCTGGAATAATTTGGAAAATGAATAAGAAAAAACTTGACCTTTACGGTGGCTTTGAAATTCCTATCAACTTGCATGGAAAATATACAATGGATTGGGTTTATACGAATACTGATTCTTTAATGGGAAATATTACTGTTAGCGGAGAGAAAGCAATAACAATTCCAAAAGGTTATTCTTTTGGAGTTGGTGCTTTAATAGGTTTCAATTATTTTCCAATTAAATGGTTTTCACTTGGAGCGGAATTTGCACCTTCACTACTTTATGCAAAACTTTCCGGCAAAACAACAACTATTAACACACAGACAATTCCGATAAATACAATAAATACAAGTTATACACATGACAAAGACGAAGGCATCACGTTTTATGAGCAAAGGTTTTCAATAAATTTATCTATTTGGTTTTGATATTAAAAAAATAATTGCTTTGATCTTTAATAATAAATTTTGGATTATTTTTTAGTTTTTGTCCTTCTGATTAGAATAATTTTTATTTTTACTGATTGAAATATAAAAAAGGAATATAAAATATGTAGAAAATAATATGTGTAAAATAAAGCGTTAAGCTGAATTCTGTTATAGAAAACGTCCAAATATTTAATGCAAACAGGAAAAAGCAAAACGCCACGTCAAGGCGTGGTCGTTGCTATACTTGTTTGCAGGGTTCTTGGACGGACCTCTATAACGGTAGGTAATTGGCTGCGCCGATTTTTTATATAATAAAATGAAAGCAATAAAAACATTATTAAGCGATTTTTTTAATTTGTTTTTTCCGCAGGGAAAGGACTGGAACTGGTTTCAGATAGGTGTCGGGATAATGGTTGTAGTGATATTTTTTAGTGTAATTATTTTATGTAGAATTTAATATTAACAAATAAGAAAAAAGAGAGCATTAATTTTTATTCTTGTTTCAGAAAAACTGCCAAGTATTAAACTGCAATGAATAAAAGATTAATGTCCGTGCATAGCGTGGGCATAGTCTGTTTTGCAGTAATGGTACGGCAGTACCTCTGAAACGAATGGATTTATGCTCCACGCTTTTTTATGAAATGAGCATGTATACTAAAATCAATTTGTAGATAGATATAAGAAATATAAAATATACAGGATTATTTTATTTGAATGCGTGAGTAATAAAATTGAACATGCGAATTCCATGTGACCATTAAAAACAAATTATTCACACATGAAAAAAGAATACATGATTACATATAGCATCCATGATGAAAAGCAGCTTGGTAGATTTGAACTGCTGATGGAAGCGGGTTTTGAATGGGTAAGAAAAAAGCATTACAAAACTGTGAAATATTTTAAGATCATAAGTGCGGATGATGCTAAGGAAATAGAAAGAAAAATACGCCTTATTGCTGATGAAATAATTTGGGGAAAGGATGACGGATTGGAAATATTGAATTTAAGCATGAAGCATGAAAAAAATAGTCTGCGTTTTACAAATGAAGAAAGGGTAATAATAAAGGGAGATATTAAACTGGAAGAAGATATTATACTGTGGTTGGAAATGATGTTTATTTTGAAACAGGTCGAGGATAATTATTTTAAGAATTTTTCGAAAAAGTAAAAAAAATGATTTTGAAAGCATTGATAATTGGGGCGTACAAAAGATTGTTAATAAGTTTTTGCCAGAACATGGGTAACATTTCGAAGGTTGAGACATTAATACAATATAGGAAGTGATAAGTATAAATATAACCAGCAGGGTAAACCCTATAAATATTATTAAATTAATAAATGAAAGGGAACTAAAAAAATAAATAAATGTGCTTTTTGTATTTTCTAAAGAAAAAATACGCCTGCCTTAGAAAAAGAATTAATTTTATTTAAAAATATAAAGCCATGAAAAAAACATTTATTTTAATTAGTGCATTATTAAATATTTGCCTGATTGGATTTGGGCAAACGAATGTAACTACTACAGGAGGTACAGCCAATTATGTACCTAAATTCAGCGGTGCTTATACAATTGTCAACAGTACCATTTATGATAATGGTTATGTCGGCATAGGAACCACTTCACCCACTAAAACATTAAGCCTAATCGGAACAGCAGCAAAAACTTTCTGGATGGAAAGACATACCACGGCAAATACGGCAGGTAATAACCTGACTGTTCAGGCAGGTGGAGCCACATCTGGTGCGACAAATAAAAACGGAGGTAACTTAATTTTAAGTTCAGGAATCTCAACCGGAACCGGAAGTTCGAATTTAATTTTAGGAATATTTCCGGCAGGTTCGAGTGGTACCGGTGATAATACTTTTGCAGAGCAAATGAGAATCACAGGAATAGGTTATATTGGAATAGGAACTACAGCGCCGAATTATAAATTACACCTGCACTCGACTGAAATGTACGATGGAGGCGGTCAGCTTGCTACTTCTTTGGGAACAACCACTTTTCAAATGACAAATGCAACCACAGGAACTGCTTCGGATGCAGGTTTTATGATAAATGTATTGGGACAGGATGCAAATATAAGTGTTAATAATTCAAATGGAGGCTTTCTAAAATTAACTGCTCCAACAATACAATTAAATTCTACGTCAAGTACAATGTATTTATCATCCCAAACAGGCGGTGTTTCGATGAATATGTCGGATTATTCCTTCAGAACGACTACCACGGCGAATGTAATGAAAATATTAGCCGGAGGAAATATCGGCATTGCAACCTCCACACCGGGAAGCAAATTGCAGGTTTATGGCAATTCAGCTATCGGCTATAGTGCTTCTACGGCTGCGCCTGCAAACGGTTTGGCAGTGTACGGTAATGTTGGAATAGGAACCATAACTGTTGGAAGCCCTTTACAGGTGAATGGCGGAGCAGCTATAGGCTACAATGCATCAACGACTGCACCATCAAACGGTTTGGCAGTGTACGGTAATGTTGGTATTGGTACAACATCCCCCGGTGTAAAACTCGAAGTGAACGGAACCTCCGGGCAGACGTTAAAAATAGTTGATGGTAACCAGGGAACCAATAGGGTGCTCGCATCCGATGCAAACGGAGTGGCTTCATGGAAATCTCTCAGCACTTTATATATAACGACCAATAATTGCACTACAACAAACAAAATTCTTAAAATGACCGGCAGCACTACTATGGATTGCAGCCAGATTTATGATGACGGGACAAACGTAGGAATAGGCACAACAAGTTCGCCAACTGCAAAACTTGAGATTGATGGCGACAGATTAATTTTAAAGGAAAACAGTAAAACCCTCACACTTGATGCCGATAGTTCGGGCAAGATAATGATTGGCGGCAGTACAAATGTTGTTTGGTTCAAAACAGGCTCCGACTATAACACTATCAAATGCGGAAAAATCTGGGCTCAGACTGAAGTTAAAGTACAAAACCTTGACCCTTGGCCCGATTATGTTTTTGATAAGGAATATAGTTTAATGACCTTGCCGGAAATGGAAAATTTTATTAATGTAAATAAACATCTGCCCAATGTGCCTTCATCAAAGGAAGTGGAAAAGGATGGTATCAGCCTTGGAAAAATGGATGCTACCCTTTTGCAAAAAGTTGAAGAGCTTACCTTATATGTGATTGATCTGAAAAAAGAGAACGATGCCTTGAAAAAGGTTAATGATGATTTGGGAAAAAGGGTAAATGCACTTGAGGTGAAAAAATAATTGGTATTAAATTATTGTGAGAAAAAATAAATTAAGAAAACAGCAATGAAAAGGATTGACAAAAAAACAGGTATTCGGGTTTTATTTCTAGTATTGTTTCTTGGTTTGCAATGCTCCCAAATATTCGGGCAGAACGTGATACAGTTACACAGGAAAGATGGCAAGCAAAAGGATTATATAGTGAAATCCGGAAGAAGAGCAAAAATTAATACCTGTTATATGCAAACAATAAATGGAAAGATTAAGGAAATTAAAGATAGTTCCATTATTATCGGCAGAGATGCAACGGAAGTACCAATAAAAGACATACGATATTTTTATTGCCAGAAAATTAATGTTTGGAACTTTATCGGGGCTGCTTGTTTTTCCTTTCTAGTAGTTAATGGTGCTTATTTTTCTATTCTAGGAACCATTGTATTAGGTGCTAGTTTTGGATTAATGTTAGGGGTGGTTTCAATTCCAATTCCGTGCATTTCGACAATATATTTTCTTTCACATAAAAAAGAATTTAATACGCAATTGAAATACGATTTAAGTATTGTTAAACCCAAATAGTAATAAAATGAAAACAAAACAAATATATTATATTTTAATGCTGATACTTTTATTTGCTGCCTGCAAATATGAAGATGGTCCAATTATCAGTTTGCGAAGCAAAGGAAATCGGCTTTTGCAAGAATGGGAAATAGAAAATGTGAAAGTTGATGGTATTGACAGCACACAGCGTTATAATGATAGCTGCGGTTGTACCCTGGGATTTGTCAGTGATGATAATTATAAAGGGATTGATGTAGTTATATTAGATAATTGCAAGAATTTTTATGGGGGGGGTAATGATTTTAATGGTGATTGGTCATTTGAAAATCATAATAAAATTCTCAGAGTATGGTTTGATAAATTTTATTATTATTATGAAGGTTATGGCCCAATCGGATGGGGTAAACACAGCAATTGGGAAATACTTAAATTAACTAATAAAAGATTTTGGTTTAAAACCAATTTTAACAATAAGGAATATATTTTCAAACTTAAGACAAGCACAATATGAAAAAGAAAAAAATAATAAAATTTTGTATGGTATTATTACTATTTATAATACCATCAATAATAACCGCACAGAATACGGAATATAGTTTCAAAAAATTATGGAACTATCAAAACCGATTGCGTTATTATGTAAATCCGTCCTGCGACACCTGCACGGCTTTGGAAAAACATGGAGAGGGATTAATAATGAATCCCAGAAATCTATGCGTTAATCCTGTCGCCAGTTATGGTCAGGAAAATATAGTATTGGGATATTATATAGGAGTGCTGGCCACTGAATACAGACTTTTGGCCAATAACGGGCAAAGTGTAGATGCATTAAAAGCATTAAATGAATTAAACCGCGTTTTGGATGAAGTAATAAGAAAAGATGAATGTGCCGAATCCAGAGCGCCTTGGAATTTAACAGATTATTATGACGGCTTTTTTATCAGGGAGGATATATTTTCGGATGAATCAGGTGGCGGACCAGGGCATACATCGAGTTTCCTGAACCATCATGAATTAAATTTTGGTTTAACTTCTAATGATAATTATTGGAATCCAAGTATACATAGAGGAATCCCTTTATATATTAATTCTCTTGGCGATACCAATAGTGATGAATCCCTATATTATCGTGCAGACGGAACCCCATATTCCCACTGGCCTAGTGATTCCTTAAAGAATAATGCAATGAGTCAGGATGAGAGTATAGGATTATTTCTGGGTATGGCATTGGTTCATAAATTTGCCATGGGAACCACTGCTGATGACAAGGCAAAAGAAATTACCGATTTAATAATTATGAAAATAAGAAATAATGATGCAAAGGGCCTTAACTGGGACATTCATTATCCTGATGGGAGTAAAATAGATAATCATCATGGTGGTAGGTGTGGCTTTTATTCTTATGGGATTGCAAAGGCAGGGGTATATATTGTAAGACCTCACAAAGGGATAAGGCATTATTTAACGGCTGTTGGCAGACTTGGCAGCTCTTTAATATGGAAAAAGTTTATACCCAATTATTGTTTGATGTGGTGTAAATCAATAAATATGCACATGGAAGCCACTTTAGGTGACATAGGATATTCATGGAAAAAGAATACTGCAGGTATTGTTCATGATAAAACATTCTTGTATAACTGGGAAGATTTTTATCTTCTATTTTATAAAGTTTTACATAATTCCAGTAAGACTACACTCACTGCCGGTGATTGGAATGATGCATGGAACTTAGCTTTAGAACAAATGGCTAATGCACCTTGTTATGGGCCATATTGTTATCAATATGGAGATAACAACCCTCCCGAATTTTCACCCTACGGCTGGGGTTCGAGTTTAAAATTTACACATGATACGCTTGATCAAAACCAGGGTGAACATGGTGATCGCGGTAGTTTCAGTGGAGTTGATTACATGTTATTATATAATTTAAATAATATTCTTTTTTGTGGTAGTTCACCGCCATATATCAATTGCAGCGACAGAACATTGAGCGGTACATTGCCTTTATTGGCACAGGGGTTAGGTACAAATAATAATCCTCAGAAATATAATGTTATTCATTCCATTGAATCTACGCAGATTATTGATAATGTTACAGCTCCAAATCCTTCGGGTAATTCCGGAAATATTACCTATAGAGCGGGAACTTCAATCTCCCTGCTACCAGGATTTGCGGTGAGCGCAGGTGCTACTTTCTGGGCGCTCATTAAAAAACTTGATATTTGTACTGATAATGATACATTAATAAATAGAATTGATTATGAATTGAAAACTAATACATCTCCACTTATTGACAGTACACTATGCGGAACATTATATTATTGCAATACCAATAATCCGATACCTTATGATACCATTTTATTAGTAGAAAACGGAATTCCTGAATATGAGCATGTAGATACGGCATTTCTTGACACTATCGTAATCGGGGATACTACTTTTACTGATTCTATACATCTTGATTCCACTGTTCTTGTCAATGGTATAAGCATTGTGACCGATGCTGCCGGTAATTTCTGTTTTGAAGAAACAGATTTATTAGAACTGGGTGATAGTATTAATTATTCTTTCACTACTACAACCGGATCGCCATTAAGTCCGAATATTTCACAAAACATTGAAGCCTGGATGGCCGCAAGTCCAATAAAATTATATTTGGGATGTGGAAAAAGAATCAGGAATCAAACAGAACCTGAGCAAAATATGAACATCCCTGTTAAAGTTTATCCCAATCCAAACAACGGTGGTTGGGAGGTAGATTATTATTTTCCCGATGGCCTTGACGGTCACTTCGAATTATATGATGCGATGGGCAGAAAAATAAAAGATTATCTACTTGATGCAGGAAAAAATAAATTAAGCATAACAGAAAATAATTTACAAAACGGCGTTTACACTTATCAGGTAATTCATAATAATTCCCTTGTAGCAAAAGACAAGCTGGTAATTATTAAAAATTAATTTCAACTCAATGCATTAATAAACCCCTGCCAGGCATAGCATGGCGGGGTTTATTAATTTTCAGGTAATCCCAATGTAAAACACTTCCGGCCCAGTGTCAGCCTCGTTTAGTCTTGTGTAAAACCTCTTAAGCCCAATGTCAAACCTCCTCGGTCCGATGTAAAACCCCTAAATCAAATGTCAAACATCTTCAGTCCAATGTAAAACCCCCTAAGTTCAATGTCTGTCTAGTCCTGAAATAGCTTGACAGGTTTTACCAAAATTTTTTAAGATGAAAGACGTAAAATCTGAACAAGAAAAAGAAAAATTTCCCAGAGAGAAGGGCGAATTTTTCATTGCGCACAA
>Ga0182027_10014331_pt1 | contig 10985 bp, 5 predicted proteins | sample 712E1DmetaG_FD_121300 | JGI IMG/M metagenome (GOLD analysis project Ga0182027, IMG submission 121300) | Permafrost microbial communities from Stordalen Mire, Sweden - 712E1D metaG (Illumina Assembly) | ecosystem: Environmental > Terrestrial > Soil > Wetlands > Permafrost | place: Sweden...
GGGGCTTGTAGTACAAATACTACATTACAATAAACATTCTCTTACGCTACTGGTAGCCTTCCCTGATAGCCTTTTTATTAATTTGAATATACCTTCGTTCGACTTTTCAATGTAATTCATCAGATAGAAATCAATATAAACAAATGAGAGAAGATCAGATCATGAAAAATATGAATATGACAATTGTAATAGCGGATGATTCTGTACTTTTAAGAGACAGGATCAAAGATTTGCTCAAAGACTACAGGAATGTTACCATCATAGGCGAAGCTGAAAACGGATTGGAAGCGTTGAAACTTATTATGGAAAAAGCACCCGATCTGGCAATTCTTGATATAAGAATGCCTCAAATGAATGGCATTGAAGTCCTTAAAAAAATCAGGGAAATGGGCTTGAATTCAAAAGTTTGTATGCTTACCAACTATCCATATAAGCAATACAGGGAAAGGTGCTTCGCAGAGGGGGCAAATTATTTCTTCGATAAAAACCTCGCAATCGAAGAATTAAAAGAAGTAATAGCAACTCTTTCAGCTGAAAAGCAGGAAAAAATGAAGATGAGTAATGATAAGATGGTCAACAATCACTTTAATCAGTAATTATTCAGGGAATCATGAATAAAACATTAGAAATAATTCATCGCAAGCATATAGAAGATGCATTGTACGAATCGAATCAATTCAAGAATCGTATTATCCAAAGTATTCAGGAAGGGATTATTGTATATGGCCTGGATCAGAAATACCTGGTATGGAATACTTTTATGGAAAAATTATTCGGAATAACAGCTTCTGAAGTTATCGGCAAACACCCACTGGATCTATTCCCTTTTGTAAAGGATGCCGGGATTATTGAAAACCTGAATAAGGTGCTGAATGGGCAAATAATCGATGGATTTGGTTATCAATATAATGTACCGGGTTCAGGCAAAGCCGGATGGGCAATAGAAACAATCAAACCATTGATGAACGACTTTGGTGAAATAATTGGAGCTGTTTCGACTTTACTTGACATTACTGACAGTAAAAAGGCATCGGAAGCTTTGATCGATGCAGAATTACTTTATCATGACCTGTATAACAACACACCGACCATGTTCATGTCGGTTGAACATAAGACTAACAAAGTTATTGAGTGTAACGAAACTTTGTTGAAAAAAACAGGCTTCAACCGGGACGAGGTGATAGGTCAGCAAATTTTTATGCGATACCATCCTGATTCTCTTGAGAAAGCAAAAAGCAAATTAGAAATTTTTAACAAAACAGGAGAAATCAGTAACTCAGAAATAGACCTGCTCACAAAGCTCGGCGGAAAGATACCTGTTCTGATTAATGCTACTGCTGTCAGGGATGAAAATGGCAAAATCATGTATAGCCGTAAAGTTCTTCAGGATATCAGCGGACTCAGGCAGGTGCAGGAAGAGTTAAGTCAGAGCGAAGAACGTTACCGTGCTGTAGCCGAAACGGCCATTGATTCTATTATTACAATCGATGATATCGGGATTATTGTTGGCTGGAATCAGGGTGCAACGCATACTTTTGGATACGGGGAGCATGAAATATTTGGAAATTCAATTTCAATGATAATTCCAGATAACTATTCGAATGGACATTCAGAGGGCTTTAAAGGGATTAAAGAGGGTAAAGGGCTGAATTTAATTGGTAAAACTATTGAAATGGCAGGTAAAAGGAAAAATGGCGAAATTTTCCCTATAGAATTATCACTGGCTAAATGGCAAACTGCAAATGATCATTTTTTTACAGGGATCATCAGGGATATCACAAAACGAAAGTTGGTCGAAAATGCTTTACAAAATTCACAGGAACAACTCAAAAAATTTGCAGCGCACCTTCAAAGTATCCGTGAAGAAGAACGTATCTCATTGGCCCGTGAGATACATGATGAACTCGGACAAATTTTATCAGCTATTAAGATAGATATTGGACTATTCATGCAAAAAATAACCAGGAATAATGTATTACCGACTTCAGAATTGTTGCTCGATGAGATTGATAACATTTACAAATTAGTTGATAAAACAATTATTACTGCACGGAAAATTATGTCGGAACTTAGACCTGAAGTGCTTGATACTATTGGCTTTGTTGAAGCTGTGAAATCTTTTTCCATGGAGTTCCAACAACGGTATCATATAAACTGCACCTTTGAGAGTGATTTTTCGAAACTTAAAATTAATCCTCAGCAATCAATAGCTTTATTCAGGATATGTCAGGAATCACTTTCAAATGTTGCCCGGCATGCTGAAGCCACTGAAGTGACAATTAAACTACAAAAAGCTGATAATAAATTGATAATAAAAATTATTGATAATGGGAAAGGGATTGATGATCAGCAAAAAGCCAGAACAGATTCATATGGAATTATAGGTATGCGCGAAAGGGTATTCTTGCTGGAAGGGGAACTTTGTTTGATAAGTCATCCGGGTGAAGGCACAACTGTTAAAATTGAGATACCCTACTTTAATAAATAAATCATTTCTTAAATTTTAAAAGGTATGATAAATATTTTTATTGCCGATGATCATGAACTTATTCGTGGAACATTAATCAGGGTTCTTCTTGAAGAACCTGATATGAAGGTTGTTGGCGAAGCCAAAAACGCTATGGAAGTTCTTGAAAAAATGCGTAAAACAGAATGTGATATTATAGTACTTGATTTGAATATGCCTGGCAGAAGCGGACTTGATATGATAGTCGACCTGAAAATTCTTAATCCTCAACTTCGGATTCTTATTCTAAGCATCTATCCTGAAGAGAAATATGCCATACGGGCACTCAGGGCAGGTGCAAATGGATACATTTCTAAGGATGTTGCCTTACAAGAACTGGTAACAGCAATACGAAAGATTTATACACGGGGAAAATATCTGAGTGCTTCACTAGCTGAACAGTTAGCATTTGATATATGCACAGACAAGGTTCCTTTACCTCACGAACATTTATCGAACCGTGAATTTGAGATCATGTGTATGATTGCTTCTAACATGAAAGTCAATGAAATTGCTGCCGGCTTATTATTAAGCATTAATACGGTAAATACTTACCGGACACGGATATTCGAAAAAATGAATGTAAAAAGCAATGTTGAACTCACCCATTATGCTTTGAATGCCAAACTTGTTGATTAATAAAATGAGTAAGATCAATTAGACAACTTTTAAAAAGTTGTCTAATTGATCTAGCAGCACTGAAAATTGATCTAGCAGCACTGAAAATTGATCCGGCAGCACTGAACAAACAAGTCCTTTGTCGTAACTAATACCTGTCCTGAGTCTGCAGCCACGCTACAGCGCAGTGGATATAAGGCTTAAAAATCTTATATTAGTACAACCCGAAATCAAATTTTGTAGCAAAAAATACGACACCGATTGTCATATTTATACTACAATTGTTTAGGTTATTTTTGGCTATTTTGTGATGTGAATTTTTTGCATTTTCCAAGTCTGTTTATCGTTATATCACCCGTTTGATTTAGAAATATCTGTTAATTTCATGAAAAATAAACCTGAAATCAAAACAAAACCTGGTTTCAATATCCCATGGCTACTTGCTTTGGTACTAATTGGCCTCATCATATTTACAGTAATTTTAGGTACCCGGTACAGCAAAATCCAGTTAAAAAAAATCAGTGCCAGTGAGCAAAATATGCTTTCTGCAGTAGTTGACCTGAAAGTGACACAAATTGTTAACTGGCGGCACGAAAGGGAATCAGATGCATTGTCTATTCAAAACAACAGCAGTGCAGCTGCATTTGTTAATGATTATTTTAATAAGAAAATTCAAAAAGCCGAAATTTACCGTTGGATAGAGTCATTTTCCAAAAGTAATGGATATTCAAGCGCGACAATTTTTGACACTAAAGGTAAAATCAGGTTTTCATATGGAATAAAAGGCGATACAATTGGCCGTTTAGGATATGAGTTATTAGACGAAGTATTTAAGAAACAATCGTATATACTATCGGATTTGTATTTTTCAGAAGCTACAAAAAAGGTAACTCTTAATTTATTGGTACCTTTAATCTATTGGGAACAAAAAAACCATCCAATTACAGGTGTTATCCTTTTCAGGATCGATCCATATAAAATTCTCTATCCTTTAATTCAATCCTGGCCCACAAACAGCCGGTCGTCAGAAACCATTTTATTAAGGCGGGAAGGCAATGAAGTTGTTTTCCTCAATGAGCTTCGTTTCCGAAAAGAAACTGCCCTGAAATTAAAATTTCCGGTTGCAATGCAAAACCTCCCGTCAGCTATAGCTGCCAGGGGATTTGAAGGAGTTTTTGAGGGAATTGATTATCGTGGAGTGGATGTTTTGGCAGTGACCAGAACAATACCTGATTCCCCATGGTTTATAGTAGGGAAAATTGATAGGAAAGAGATATATGAACCTCTTTACCAACAATTGCGGCAATTTAAAATTATAATATCGCTGTTAATTCTGTTAATAACAATTGCATTGGGTTTCTGGTGGAGAAACCAATATGTAGCTTTTTACAGGGAAAAGTACCATTCTGAATTGGTGCTTCGTGAAAGCGAACTAAAATACCGGAATCTGTACAACAACACACCTGTAATGCTTCATTCCATTGACAAGGAAGGAAAGTTGTTGAGTGTTAGTGATTACTGGTTAAAAGCAATGGGATACGAACGCAATGAAGTAATTGGCAGAAGGTCGACTGAATTCCTTACTGAAAAATCTAAGCGTTATGCTCAGGAAAAAGTGTTGCCTGAATTTATGCAAAAAGGGATTTGTGAAAACATTGAATATCAGTTTGTAAAAAAGAACGGGGAGATCATTGAAACACTCCTTTCTGCGGTTTCAGAACAGGATGAATCGGGCCAGGTAATTCGTTCATTAGCGGTAATAACAGATATCACAGGCCGTAAACAGGCAGAACAGGAGATCTCTATGCTTGCCCATGCCATGAAAAGCATTAAAGAGTGTATAACCATTACCGACATAAACGATCATATTCTGTTCGTAAACCAGTCTTTTCTGGAAACCTATGGTTATACCTACGATGAATTGATCGGGAAACCTATAAGCATTGTCCGTTCACTAAATAATCCCCCCGAAGTTGTACAAAGCATTCTTCCTTCAACATTACAAGGTGGATGGGAGGGGGAGCTCCTGAATCGTAAAAAAAATGGCATCGATTTCCCGGTATCTCTTTCTACTTCCATCGTATATGACCATTATGGGCATCAAATTTCACTTATTGGTGTAGCCACCGATATCACCGAACGTAAGCAGGCTGAAAAAGCGCTGCTTGAAAGTGAAGAATGGTTCAGAACCCTATTCGAACAGTCGGGTGATGGAATCATTTTCCTTTCACTTAACGGTGAGATTGTTTCGGTAAATGATGCATTCGCCATAATGCATGGTTACAGTGTTGAAGAAATATTGAAAAAGAAAATGAGTGACTTAGACACACCTGATAGCTTTACCCAATATTCCGCCAGGATTAACCAGATACTGTCAGGTGAAAGCCTGATATTTGAATTGGAACATTTTCACAAAGATGGCCATAGTTTCCCGCTTGAAGTTACTGCAAGCATCATCACAATAGGTGCCGAAAAATATATCCTGGCATCACACCGCGACATTACGGAACGAAAAAATGCACAGGAAGCATTACGTCAAAGCGAAATATTCCTTCGTGGTATTCTTGACTCCACCGATGATGGTATTCTGGCAGTCGACAATAATGGAAAAATTATTAATACGAACTATCGTTTTGCCGAACTATGGAATATTCCGAAAAAATTAATTGCACAGAAGGAAGATAGTGCCCTTCTTGAATATGTACTTAACCAGTTAACAGATCCTGAATTATTTCTTACCAAGGTCAGGGATTTGTATAACTCTGAACGAACTGATTTCGATATAGTGCAATTTAAGGATAACAGGATATTTGAACGGTTTTCAACCCCTCTTGTACTCGATAAAAATATAGTTGGGAGGGTTTGGTCATTCAGGGATGTTACCGAACGAAAACATGCCGAGGAGTCATTACGTAATAGTGAGAAACGCTTTTCTGCTATTTTCTATAACAGCCCGATTGGAATGTATCTTACTAAATTCCCCGAGGGCAGGCTCAAAGATGTTAATCAGGCTTTTTTAAATCTGATTGGTTTTACACGTGAGCAAATTGTTGGCAAATTAACTACTGAAATAAATGTATGGATTGATCTGAAACTGCGTGACAAGCTTTCAAATGAGTTGAGTGAAAAGGGTACTTTAAAAAATGTAATAAACCAGTTCCGTAAGAAAACAGGTGAGATTGTAGATGTGGAAATGTCGGTCGAAATGATTGAACTTGAAGGCGAGCCATACGACCTGATAGTCATTCAGGACATCAGTAAGCGAAAAGAGGCTGAAGAAGCAATCCAGACTCTTAATACTGAGTTGGAACAACGTGTTAAGGAACGTACTGCCCGGCTCGAAGCTGCCAACAAAGAACTTGAGGCTTTCTCTTATTCTGTTTCGCACGACTTGCGTGCCCCCTTAAGGGCAATCGATGGATTCAGTGAGATCCTTCTCGAAAATTATTCAACGGTGGTTGACGATCAGGGGAAAGATTATCTCAATCGCGTTCGTGCAGCTACACAGCGCATGGCACAATTAATTGACAATCTGCTGAACTTATCAAGGATCAGCCGGACAGAGTTGAACTTTCAACAGGTAAACCTCAGCTCTATTGCTACTGTAATTATGCAGGAACTTCAAAACATCCAACCCGATCGAAGTGTCGGCATCGATATTAAACCTAATGTTATAGCTAAGGGCGATGCTTCTTTACTGCGATATGTGCTTGATAACTTGTTGGGAAATGCCTGGAAGTTTACTTCAAAATGTGAGACTGCAAAAATTGAATTCGGCTCAAAAGAAATAAACGGTAAACAAACATATTACGTAAAGGACAATGGTGCAGGTTTTGATATGGCATATTATGATAAATTATTCGGCGCTTTTCAACGATTACATTCTTTAGCTGAGTTTCCAGGAACAGGTGTTGGCCTTGCAACAGTTCAACGTATTGTTCATTTGCATGGTGGACAAAACTGGGCTGAAGGGGTACCAGGCCAGGGAGCTACATTCTATTTTACATTAAGTTAACGAATGCATTAAATATTAGGGGCAAGGCACTGAAAGGAAAATAAGATTTTATTTAGAAATCAAAACAATCAGATCAATTAAAAATTTCCAAAACACTATATAACGGTATACTAACTATGAAAAACAAAATCATCCTCCTCGTTGAAGACAATCCTGACGATCAGCTACTTACCATTCAGGCATTAAAAAATAATAACATCATTAACGAAGTTATAGTAGCTAATGACGGAGTAGAGGCTCTTGATTATCTTTATGGCAGAGGCCTGTATGCAGGTCGCGATTCATCCATATTACCGAGTCTGATTCTTCTTGATATTAAACTGCCAAAAATAAATGGCATCGAGGTATTAAAGGACATACGTAATAACGAACTAACTAAAATCATACCTGTCGTAATACTTACATCTTCGAAAGAAGAACAGGACCTGATAACAAGCTATAAATCAGGAGCAAATAGTTTTGTGCAAAAGCCGGTAGATTTCAATCAGTTCAACAAGGCTATAAAGCAACTTGGGTTTTATTGGCTTCTCCTGAATGCATTACCCCAATGTTTTGAAAAATAATACATATGGCAAAACAATTACGAGTTCTTCTTATTGAAGATTCAGATGATGATGCTCAACTATTGCTGTTTAAACTAAAAGAGGCGAACTACGATCCTCACTGGAAACGTGTCGAAACATATGAAGCGGTTGTTTCTGCCCTGGATCATGGTGAGTGGGACCTGATTTTATGCGATTATCAACTTCCTGGTTTTAGTGGTATCAAGGCATTATCTACTTATAAGGAAAGAAACCTCGACATTCCGTTCATCTTCGTTTCAGGCATAATGGGCGAGGATGTGGCAATAGATGCAATGAAACTGGGAGCACATGACTGGATCATAAAGGGGAATTTTACCAGACTCATTCCGGCAATCGAGCGGGAAATAAGGGAAGCTGATATCAGGCTTAAACAAAAAGTAACCGTGGAATCCCTGCGAAAACTGTCAATGGCAGTCGATCAGAGCCCTGTTTCGGTAGTTATTACCGATATCAATGGATCAATAGAATTCGTGAACCCCAAGTTCACCGAATTAACAGGTTATACTTTTGATGAAGCTTTGGGACAAAATCCACGTATTCTTAAATCGGGTCTTACTCCTCTTAAAACATACCTTGAATTATGGGAAAATATATCCAATGGGAACAATTGGAAGGGTGAATTTTGTAATAAAAAGAAAAACGGAGAATTATATTGGGAATCTGCTTCTATTTCGCCGGTTTACAATACCGGAGGGGTAATAACAAATTATGTAGCTGTAAAGGAAGATATTACTGAAAGAAAGCAGGCTGATGTTGCTCTTCTGGAAAGCGAAGAACGATTCCGCAAAATCTTTGAAGAAGGTCCCCTGGGAATGGTTACTACCGATGCAGACTTCAATTTCATCAAGATAAATGAAGCCTTTTGTAAAATGATGGGTTATACTGAAAATGAGCTCAGTTTTCTCACCTTCAAAAATCTAACCCATCCTGATCATTTGAACAATGATCTTCAAAAATTAAAGGATCTGTATATTGGAAAGATAAAATTGTATCAGACTGAAAAAAAGTATATAAATAAAAAAAACGAAATTATCTGGGGAGCGCTTACTGTTGCAGCAATTAGAAATAAAAAGGAAGAATTCATGTATTTTCTGGCAATGGTTAAAGATATTACCGAACAAAAGTATGCTGAAGAAAATCTTAATATCATGCACGAACGCTATAGCCTGGCTGTGAAAGCAGGGAATTTTGGGGTTTGGGACCGTAATGTGCAAAAGAATAAACTTGTTTGGGACGACAGGATGCATGAATTATACGGGTTACAAAAAGATGAATTTTCCGGTACATATGAATCCTGGTTGAAATGCCTGCATCCCGAAGATAAGGTTCGTTGCAATAATGACATCCAGAAAGCTTTAAACGGTGAAAGAGAATATAACACGGAGTTTAGAATTTTGACACATTTAGGATCGGTTAGATATATTAAAGCTTATGGATATGTAGTCAGGGATCCTTCAGGGAAGCCAATCCGTATGACTGGTATCAATTACGATATTTCTGAAAGTAAACTGGCCGAAAAAGCATTGCATGAAAGTGAAGAAAGATACAGGATATTCATCAATTCTATGGATGATATGACCTTTTTAAAAGACGATAAGTTTAAATACAGGATTGTAAATAATGCACAGGCCGGATTTTTCGCTAAATCAACTGAGGAGATCATCGGGAAAACCGATTTCGAACTGATGCCTAAACTGGCAGCTCAAAATTGTTATGAATCCGATAATAAGGCACTCATTTCGGATGATGTTACTGTGAATGAAGAAAAGGTTGGGGAAAAAATATACGAAACCCATAAGTTCAGAGTGCCTTTACCCGGTAATACTTTTGGGGTTGGGGGTTATATAGTGGATGTTACCAAACGAAAACGTTCCGAACAACTTCTGAATGCCCTGAACCAGGCTGCCATACAGATGGGTTCTGAACTTGTTTTGGATGATATTTTTGATACCGTGTCGAAAGAACTTCAAAAAATTGGTTTTTCATGTATGCTCTTCCCTATGGATGAAGGTCAGGGTAAACTTAGCACTAAATATCTGAGTTATGAGTCTAAAATTTTGAAGTTTGCTGAAAAACTAACCGGAATAAATCACGAAGATTTTTTGATTAACATCGCTGATTTCCCTGAACTTGGGAAGGTAATTCATGATAAAGAAAGCCTCTTAGTCGAAGATTCATCATCTTTCCTGCGACATGCATTACCAGGGCCAATTAAAAAGTTTACTAGTGAGATCGTTGAGATTCTGGGAATGACGAAGATTATTCATGCCCCATTAATCATTGATAATAAAGTGGCGGGAATTTTTTCGGTTCAGTCGAACGACCTTACAGAATCTGACAAACCGGCTATTACAGCATTTGCCTTACAAATGGCTTCATCGTGGTACAAAGCCGATTTGTATCAAAACCTTAAAAAGAACTTGTCTGATCTAAAAAAGGCTCAGGAATCATTACGTGAGAGTGAAGAAATATTCAGTTCTTTCATGGAACACAGCCCGATATATGTGTTTTTTAAAGATCAGGAAACCAGGCCGCTCCGCCTGAGTAGAAATTATGAGAAAATGATTGGTAAGCCTTTGAATGATATTCTGGGTAAAACAATGGATGAACTTTTCCCGTCAGAACTTGCCAAAAGTATGGTCAGGGATGACCTGAATGTGATTCATAACAACATACACATTAATGTGATTGAGGAACTAAACGGACGGGTATATGAAACAACAAAGTTTCCGATTGTTTCACCCGGGAAACCTACTTTCCTGGCAGGTTATACGATTGATATAACAGAGAATAAACTGGCTGAAGAAGCATTAAACAATTCTCGTGAACAACTTAAAAAATTCGCAGCACACCTGCAAAGCATTCGTGAAGAAGAACGGGTATTATTAGCCCGCGAAATACATGATGAACTGGGACAGATTTTAACAGCCATTAAAATTGATATGGGATTGATGAAGCAAAAAGTATCCAGGGGCTTAGAATTAACAACTACAGAGGAAATAATTAGTGAGATCAATAATTTATTCGGTTTAGTGGATAAAACCATTAAAACCACACGTAAAATCATGACCGAACTCAGACCTGAAGTTCTTGATGCCCTTGGCTTTATTGAAGCCCTGAAAGCACATGCTAATGAATTCCAGGAAAGGCATCAGATTAAATGTGAAGTCATAAGTTCCCACTCTAAACTTGATTTAACCCAACAGCAATCGGTTGCATTATTCAGGATATTTCAGGAAGCACTTACAAATGTAGCCCGACA
>Ga0182027_10014332_pt1 | contig 10985 bp, 7 predicted proteins | sample 712E1DmetaG_FD_121300 | JGI IMG/M metagenome (GOLD analysis project Ga0182027, IMG submission 121300) | Permafrost microbial communities from Stordalen Mire, Sweden - 712E1D metaG (Illumina Assembly) | ecosystem: Environmental > Terrestrial > Soil > Wetlands > Permafrost | place: Sweden...
AACACGGCGTAAAGCCAGTATTCCTCTCGGCGGTTCGCCGCTGCAGCCCATTCGTTCGTATTGATATGGATGTTGCCCGTCCGCGCCCTTCCCTTGATCTCAATGCATCTGCGCTTGCCGTCAGGACGGTGGCTAAGTACATCGAATCCGGGCCAGGGAGTGTTCAAGCCGGCCTGCAACGACAGTTCGGGCGTATGAACATCCTGCACTTTTGCTCCCAACGCCCGCTCGTGTGCCATCACCAGTTCCATGGCAACCCGCTCCACTTCCGCGTCGTAGCGCATGCTCTCCTCGTCGTTCGCCGCCGGACGCACCAGCACATGCGCCAGAAATTCCACCGGCCCGACGCCGATCAGCGCCGGCTCACGCAACACAGTTTGTTCCGCGTCTTGCGAACGTGCTGCCCACGCCCGCTGCAAATCTCGGATATGCGCAATCTCGCGCTCAGCCGAGGGATGGCCTTCGTTCCGGCGCTTGTTCCACACTGTCCGTGCTTCGACAAGTTCTTTTTGTTCGTAGAAAAACCCCTGTCGCAAAAATTCAATCCGCGAAGCAAGGTCCGCATTCAACCGGTCACGATGCTTCTGTGCAAAATCTTTGGCGACTGTGGCGACCATGAATGCCCGCGCCTCCTCAATGCGGCCCTGTGCCGACACCGCCAGCCGCTGCGCGTCCAGCGGCAGCCCGCCCGTGCGCGGTTCAAGCAAAAGAAATTCCTCGATTGGCCGCACTGTCATCGTTCCATCCTCATGCTGGCGCACAGCCACGAGGGATTGTTCCAGCACTTCGTCGCCTTTCAGCGCCGCCAAGGAAGGGTCGGCACGGCGCAAAATTGTCACAGACGCCAAATGCAGCAAATAGGAGTGTGTTGACGATGGGTCAACGACCACCGCGCCACGCATCGCATGCGGCATTGCTGCGAAATTCAGGAGTTGCCGCAGTTGCTCGAAAACAGGTTCGCCCGGATGAATCCAAACAGGCCCTTCAACGCCCCGTTCAGGGCGAGTGAATGTGATGTCGAAATAGTCGCTGGTTTTGGCTTCCAGCATCGGCAGTAGCGGATCAAGTGCCCGAGGCCGTGTCGGTATCAACCGGAACCGGTTTTCCTCCAATGGTGAAAGCCTCAAATTTAGCAACGGCGTCGCGTCCTGGACAAACTGGCGGACATAACCCGGCAACAGTTGTGAATATACTTCCGTCGCCATCTTTTCTTTCAACGCGGGCAGTTGTCGTACCACGTCGCCACCGTCTCCGTAAAGCCGACGTTCCCTTTCAGCAATCGCGACAACTTGTTCTTTCGTTAATTGGCCGCCCATGTCCAGGGAGAGTTGATCCATGTCCTCGCCGTCCAAGGAACGCCGCATGTAATCGGTGATGCTCTTGCCTTGGAAGACACGTCCGATCACGTCATAGACTTTCTCCGATTTCAGCTCCTTGCGGATGGATTCCAGTTTTTCGAGCAATATTTTGATCACTTTGCCCTCGCGGGTTTTGCCAGCAATCATGTTGATGATGAAAACTTCCGACCGCTTCTGTCCGTAACGGTGAATGCGGCCCATGCGTTGCTCCAGCCGCGCCGGATTCCACGGCACGTCATAATTCACCATCACCCAGCAGAATTGCAGGTTGATGCCTTCACCCGCCGCATCAGTGCAGACCATGATCCGCGCCCCGCCGTTTTCAATCGGCTTTTTGAAAAACAAGACTTGTTCGCCACGCTCCACGTAATGCATACCTCCGTGGATGCTGGCGACCTGCCCGGTGAAACCCAGCCCGTCCAGGCGGCTTTTGAGATACGTCATGGTGTCCCGATGTTCCGTGAACACCAACAGCTTGTCGTTGCGAAATCTCTTGTCCTCGATAATGCCCCGGAGTTTTTCAAACTTCGATTCGTGCCCCAACTCTTGCACCTTCCGCGCCAACACCAGCAGTTTCGAGACGTATTCCTTTTCGATTTCCAAGTCGGCAATGGTTGTAGCCACGAAGCTGCCAAGAATTTTCGCTTCAGCATCTTCATTCCCTTCGTTCCCTTCCCCCTCCTGTTCCTCGTCAGCCGTATGAGCTTCAAAGGGGTCGTCATTGTCGCTCAATTCCGCCGCCTTCTTGGCCAGTTTCACTAAGTCAATGCGCCCGGCAACAACGTCCTGAATCACACCCTCCAATTTTTCAAATCGCCGTTCCAGGGAGCGCAGCAAAGCGTAGGTTGAACTCGCCATGCGCCGCTGGAAAACACCCAGCGCCAATTGCGCCGCCGTTTTGTTAAGCATCTTTGCCCGGTTGTAAATGAACCGGAGATAGTCTGTCGTCTGGTCGTAGAGTGCCTGCTCACTCACTTGGCCTTGCGTCAAGTCGTAGGAAAAAGTGTCGGTCGTGCGGCGTGGATAAAGAGGCTTCCCCTCAAAAGTCACCATTTCCTCCTTCGTGCGGCGGATAAAAAACCTTTCGCGGCTTTCACGCGGCATTGCCTGAAACGCATCAATTGTGCTGAAGGTTTGCGGATCGAGCAGCTTCCACAGTGCGAAAAACGGATAGTCCTTCCCCATGTGCGGCGTCGCCGTCAGCAACAGCAGATGGCGCGCATTCCATCCGAGATTCCATTCGCTTTTCCGATTCGCCACGCCGGCCAGTGCCTCTGCCAATTCATACCGTGCCGACCGCCTCACCGTGAAGTCCGGATCTTGCCGGGCCGACAGTTTGTGCGCTTCATCGAACACCACGAGGTCGTAGGGCGACACCGCGGCTTCCGCCAGCCGCAAGAACGCCCGCTCGCCACGCAGCGTATCCACAGAGCAGATGACCCGGTCGCAATCCGGGCCGGTGCAAAAGGGATTGCTGTTTCGTGCGGCGAGATCAGCACCCGTGATGACCACGAATTCCAATGCGAACAACTCACGCAGTTCGTTCTGCCAGTTCCCGACCAGTCCCGCCGGCGGCACGATCAGAATGCGGCGAATCAGACGACGAGCCAACATCTCTCGGATATATAGGCCTGTCATGATGGTTTTGCCCGCGCCAGCGTCGTCGGCCAGCAAGTAACGCAACCGGGGCTGTTTGAGCATGTGTTCGTAAACGGCAATCCGCTGGTGCGGCAGAGGATCGATCTTGGAAACCTCTGTGGCGAACGCCGGATTCGCCAGATGACCGAACGTCAGCCGCTCGCCTTCGACCATCGCCCGGACCGCCATTCCGTCGCCCATGAAGTCCACTGCCTGTGGCAGAACCCGGTTGCCCGATCGCTTCTGGTTCTCGGGTTGCTCGCCAATGACCTCCAAAAACCTCTCCCAAAAAATGGGAGATGGTTCGACGCGCCCCTTTTCCCAGCGTGAAACGGTGACATTTGTCATGCCGAGCCTTTCCGCCAGCTCGCCCTGCGTCCAGCCTCGGCCCAACCGCTTCGCCTTTACCACATCTGCAAAATTGTTCGGGACTTCAGTCATCAGAGTTTGAATTTAACACATGTTAAAATCACTTGTCAACACGCAAAGAGCATGTTATTTATATCACCATGTCCGGTCGGCATGTCACGGTCGGAATACGACGAAATGTTATGGCTGAAGTGAAACATATCTTAATCCTGGCAAACTCGGAGCGCGAGGGAGGACGATGCATAGCCGGAAAACTGGCAACGCCGCTTGAAGGCGAAAACTTCGACGTCGGCCAACATTGGGTCCGGCTCAATAATCCAAGCAGTCCTGGTGGCGGCGCTGTACCCTACGAGCATACCCTTTGTCGCCCGCCAAGCCGTAGTGCCGTTCGTCCCCTCGACGTTATCAAAGTCGCCCTTTTAGACAGGTGCAATAATCCAGATCATCCAGAGGACTGGAATTACGATCCCAACCAGCCATGGGAATGGGTGGCCGCCTCTAATGTTGGCTGTTTTGCCGCAGTCGTGGATACGCCCCCAGCCCTCTGGAATGACGGAAACGATAAAGCCGTTCAGGCAGGATACATTCGCAAAATGGCCAATCCCGCAAGCCTTTATCTAATCAAGGCTCCAAGTCGTTGGAATTTCAGTTGGTTTAAAGAGTGGAATTCCTTCAAAGGCTACCACAAGAAACGGCGCCGACTTCAAATGACCTTTGGCAGACAATATCACGATTTTTCGGTGACCGATTCGAATTTCGACGGTCGTTTCAAACTCCCGAATGCAGCATCGCAATGGCCTGACTCCCCCGCGCCGCTTACAGTTCCAAATCCTGGCGACATGTATTTCTGCCTGAGCCTGACCGGCCTAACGCCGCCGGATTTCGTTAGCCACCACTACAAAATATGTGCAACAATCTTTGAACCGTGAAACCCGAGATCTTCACCATCGGCCATTCGACGCAGTCATGGGAGCAGTTCCTCGAACTGCTGCTGCGGCATCGTATCGAAGCCATTGGCGACGTTCGGAGCAATCCTTACAGCGCCCGTTTTCCCCAATACAATCGGGAGGTTCTGGCTCGCGCGCTACGGGCGGCCAACATCCGTTATGTTTTTCTTGGCGACGAACTCGGCGCGCGTCGTGCCGAGCGGGACTGTTACGTTGATGGTGTCGCCCGCTATGACCGCATTGCGCGGACGTTGGCGTTTCGCGCTGGCCTGGAGCGTGTGCAAACCGGTGTCGCTCGTTTTCGTCTGGCTTTGATGTGTGCGGAAAAGGACCCACTGGAATGTCACCGCACCATCTTGGTTTGCCGCCAGTTTCGCAATGACATGGATATCCGCCACATCCTGGCTGACGGAAGCCTGGAAACGCACATGGATGCCGAAAACCGCCTGCTCGCCGAGGAAAAAGTTCCCGGCGACGATATGTTTACCCCCCACGAGGACTTGATTGCCAAAGCCTACGACCGGCGCGGCGGCAAGATTGCCTACCACGAGTGTGGCGAACCCGCCGTGCAACCCTGATCTTATGCCCTCCGAACCCATCCCTGTTTTCACTGTCGGCTTCACCAAAAAAACCGCCGGCGAGTTTTTCGAGAAGCTGCGGGCGGCCGGCATCAAGCGCGTGGTGGATGTTCGGCTGAACAAGGTTTCGCAACTCGCAGGCTTCAGTAAGCGCGACGACCTCCAGTATTTTCTGAAGGAAATTTTGCATGTGGATTACGTAGAAGCCCCTCTCCTTGCCCCCACCCAGGACCTGCTCGACGCCTACAAAAAAAACAAGGGTCGTTGGGAAGACTACGAACGTGACTTCATCCACCTGATGGAAGAACGCCGCATCGAAGAGAAGATCGACCCCTCACTTCTGGCCGGCGGCTGCCTCCTGTGCAGCGAAGACAAGCCCCACCAATGTCACCGCCGCCTGGTCGTCGAATATCTCCAGCGTCGATGGGGCAACCTGGACATTAAGCACATCGTCTAACACCAATCAAACAATATGCCTTGGAGCGAATATCGAGTCGGTACGCCCAGCACCAGGCCTGACTGGGTGAACCAAGACTGCCAGGCATTTAGCCAGGTGTGCCATGTCACCCACATCGCGAACGCCCTTTCCATAATCCCCGCTGGCGTCATCAATCCGCAGCTAGTCACGGACAAAAGCAAGCTGAACAAGGATCGAATACTCGTAAACTGGGCCTCCCCCAACGATTGGAACACCGTCGGCTACTTCTACGGTAACGTCCGCTTTGCCTACGAGTGGCGACCGCTCATCGCGGGCCAGAGATTCTACTGGGTGGAAGTCATGGAAGAATACAAACCCCCTGCCCCTCGCATTCTAATCACCGACAAGAACTACGACGGGCACCCCGACCTCATTCCATACGACCCAACAGTTGGCGACGGCCCATGGTGGTGGGACAGAAAGCAGGACATCCACTACCGCAACGGCCACATCAATCTGGAACTCATGCTTGAGTTCCCCCTCTTTGTGCATGACGCGGCGTCAATCAGCACCGTAAAGCACAGCGACAAGCTATGTCTCGTGCATGGCCCGACCTGTCGGGACTTTGCGATGGGGCAGCAAGAAGCCGCCGCCCGCTTCCTCTCTGGAGTGCTCGGCGAAGGTCTCCAGTTGACGCATGCCAAGATCGACGCCGACAACCTCCGCGATGGATGGAGGCTACTAAACTGGGGAGCGAATGGTTACCACGGTGCCGGTGGGGTCGACGCAGCCAACCCCGCGGCCCCTGTCCTTGCTCGCTGCATTCTCTCCGCCTACCAGGAGAGGCGGACGGAGGACGTCCGCCACCTGAAGTCCCTGTTCACCGACCAAACCGCCCTCAAAACCACGATCAAAACTCTCGCCGAAGCCAAGTTCCCCGACATAGACCGGGACCTCCTGGATGACCTATGAGCGCAGCCCGCCTTGACCTCCGCGAACGCCCCAACTCCGGCTGCCTCGGATGCGACCGTATGGCCCGCAAGGATTTCCTCGAAAACGGCCTCTGTAAGCAAACCAAATCAGTCTTGGATCAACTCCCGGTCCGCTGCGTCGGTGGTTGGGCCTACGACAAGATTTACCGCCTGGTCCAATACTTTGGGATTTTCGCCAGCGGCATGAAAAACCAATGGCAGGGTCTGAACTACATCGAGATCTGTAGCGGGCCTGGCCGGTGCATCATCCGTGATCAACGGCTGGAGATTGACGGCACGGCCCTCTCCATCATCACCCACCCCGTTTTTCCCCAGCTCAAGAAGGCCCTCTTCGTCGATGCCAGTGTTTACGTGGTGGATGCCCTGAACAACCGCATCGCCGCCGCAGGCGCAACCGCCACGGCCCAGGCCGTTCTCGGCGACTACACCGATCTTCCCAGCCTCCAGCGTCTCCTGGCCAAGCTCCCCCAAAACCACCTCAACCTCGTTTTCATAGACCCAACCGAATGCGACTTGCCCTTCGCCGCCGTCCAAGCGATTGGTCACCAGCTCAAAAACGCTGACCTCCTGATAAATGTTGCCATCGGCACGGACGCCACCCGCAACCTCGGCTTTGCCATCCTCGACCGCGGATTTGAAAAGGCCAAATCCAAATACGAAGCATTCCTCGGTTCTCCGGGTTTCTGTTCCCGTGCAGGTACCGTCTCGCTCGCAAGGGTCGGCGCCAACGACGACCTCCGCCGTCTTTTCATGGCCGAGTATTCCAAAAACCTCGCCTCCGAGGGCTACGCCTTCACCGATACACGGCCAGTCGAGCACTATTATCAACTCCTTTTCGCTTCTCGTAATCCCAAGGGCCTTGAATTCTGGCACAAGGCGTGCAGAATTGAGCCGAACAATCAGCGCCTCCTGCTCTGATGTTCTGGCGCAATGGCCCTGAAATCATCAATCGAATGGACCGAGGCAACTTGGAACCCCGTCACGGGATGTTCTAAGGGACTGTAACGAAATAAGTGTAGCAACTTTTTGAGGGGAATGATAGTTTTATGGAGTGACGACCAACCCTTTTATTAAACAACGATTCTCCCTTCTGAGCGGGTCCCTTGATGAGCGCATGCGCCGACTGGTCGCGGCCGCCGAAGCGAAAGTTGCTGGGTATGGTGGGGTTTCGTTGGTGGCTCGCGCGACGGGTGTCTCCCGGCGTGCGATCACCGTTGGCTTGGAGGAACTGAAGCATGCCGCGTCCCCGCCGGCAGTTTCGGCCCCAAGCGCCAGGGTTCGCAAAACCGGGGGTGGGCGTAAAAAAGCCACGGCCCAAGATGTTACTTTGCTCCGCGATCTGGAGCGGCTCATTGAGCCGCTGACACGGGGCGATCCCGAATCCCCGCTGCGTTGGACGTGCAAGAGTCTGCGTCGGCTGGCGGCCGAGTTGGTGGCCGGTGGTCATGAGGTGAGCCATCGGTTGGTGGGGGAATTGTTGGAGGAACTGGGCTACAGCTTGCAGGCCAACCGCAAAACCCAGGAGGGTTCGGCCCACCCCGACCGCGATGCGCAGTTTCTTTTCATCAATCGGCGCACCCAGGAGGAATTGGCACTTGGCAACCCGGTCATCTCCGTGGACACCAAAAAGAAGGAACTGGTGGGGGATTTCAAGAATGCAGGCCGGGAATATCGTCCGCAAGGGGAGCCGCAAAAGGTGCGGGTGCATGACTTCATCATCCCGGAACTGGGCCGGGCCAATCCTTACGGGGTGTTTGATCTGGCCAGGAATGTGGGTTGGGTGAGTGTCGGGGTAGATCATGACACGGCGGCATTTGCCGTGGAATCCATCCGCCGCTGGTGGCGGCTGATGGGCCAGGCGCATTATCCCCGAGCCCGGAGTTTGCAGATTTTCGCGGACGGCGGAGGCAGCAACGGCAGCCGGGTGCGGCTGTGGAAGGTGGAACTGCAAAAGCTGGCCGAGGAACTGGGCTTTCCGATTCAGGTATGCCATCTGCCGCCGGGCACCAGCAAGTGGAACAAGATTGAGCACCGGCTCTTCTCGTTCATCACCCAAAACTGGCGAGGGCAGCCGCTGATCAGCCACGAAGTCATCATCAACCTAATCAAGGCAACCACGACCAGCAAAGGCTTACGGGTGGAAGCGGCTTTAGATGACCGTCAATATCCGGCGGGAGAAAAAGTCTCGGATGAGGAATTGGCGGAGGTGAATCTAACCCGCGCTGAGTTTCACGGAGAATGGAATTACACAATTTCACCCCGACAGCAAAAGCTTAAGTTGTAACACTTATTTCGTTACAGTCCCTAAGATCAGCCCCGGCTGCAAGCATTGCTACGCCGAGCGCATGGCCCGCCGGCTCCAGGCCATCGGCCATCCCCACTACCGCAACGGCTTCGAAGTCGCGCTCCACGAAGATGCCCTCGACCTACCGCTCCGCTGGAAACGGCCCCAGGCCATCTTCGTCAACTCCATGAGCGACCTCTACCACCGGGACGTGCCGCTCACCTTCATCAAAAAGGTCTTCACCACGATGCACAAGGCCAACTGGCACCGCTACCAGATCCTGACCAAGCGCGCCGAGCGCCTGGTCGAAATCAGCGACAAATTGCCTTGGGCGGCCAACATCTGGCAGGGGGTGACGGTCGAGCACCCCGACTACGCCGATCGCATTGACCTCCTCCGCCAAACCGGCGCCCACATCAAATTCCTTTCCCTTGAGCCGCTACTCGGCCCCATGCCCAAGTTGAAACTCCGGGGCATCGATTGGGTGATCGTCGGCGGTGAATCCGGCCCGGGGGCCCGTCCCATGGCCGCCGAGTGGGTCACCGACATCCGCGACCAGTGCGAGAAGGCCTGCGTCGCCTTCCATTTCAAACAGTGGGGCGGCGTGTTCAAAAAGCGCACCGGCCGCCTTCTCGAAGGCCGCACCTGGGACAAAATGCCCGACGTCCCTCTCCCCGGCCAGCTCGAGATCGCTCCCGCCTGAACCACCCCACAGGCCGTCGTCTGTCTCACTTCAGGTCCCGCGTCCAAAGAACCAGTTCCTCGTCGGTCAGCATCTCGAAATCCTCGAGCGCTTTCCGAACTTGCGCGGCTGTCGCCCGGGCCAGCCCAATCCGCCGCTGGAAGCCCTCGACTCGGTCCGATAACATCGTCAACTGGATCCTCACCCGGCCCGCATCAAAACTACCCCCGCACCGCACAACCTGGGCAACCAACAGCAGCGCCTGCAAATGGCCAGCGACGTTATGCTCTTCGAGAGTTTTCCCCAAGAGAACCGGCTCTCCCCTCCGATTTGTGTAAACCCGGCCAAGATAGCCCGTCGGCTCCTCGTCTCGGTACTCAGGCAATGTCCCTGTGAAGATTTTTAAGTATTCACCCAACCGCGGCGTGACCCAGTTCTGTTTCACAACCCCACGCCGCAGGTAAACGAAAAGCAGCTTGGTGCTGGCCACCATGACATCAATGAAGTTGGACAAGCCGTTGATATTCCCCTTCCGCTCGTGCTTCTCCAACACATGATGCTGGTGACGGTCCGCAAATTCGTAAATCGCCTGCTCAAGTTGCGGAAAGTTCTGCCGCGCCGCCTTCAGCCACTCCGGCATCGTGTCAGGATGGAATGGATCCCGAACCTTAACCCGAAAGCCTCGCCTCTTGCCTCCCCATCGGCTCTCATCCTGATAACGAATGTTCAACTCCATCAATTGCCGGATCAACTCGGTCTGGCCCCGCTGGTGCCCGACTTCATCCAGATGCTCCACCAGTCCACGACCCGTCTCACGCAGCTCGGCTTCCCTGCCAGAGCCTCCCCCGCCTTCCGTCGGCTCGTGTGTCAACTTGTGCTCTTGGATAAGCCACATCGGCACACTGCTCTGCAACACCCCGCCCTTCGACGCGAGGAGGTAACACAAAACCGCACCGCTGAATCCGCCGCTCAACTCCGGTGGCAATATGAACTCCTCCAATCCCGAAGTCGTCACCCTCACTGGCCGCGTGAACGCCAGATCACGCTCGCTGTAATGCTTCAGCGCAATTGTGGCGCTGTCCGCTCCGAATTCAGCCCCCACCGAGTAGCCCACCGACAACCTTCCGCCCTCATCCAGAGCGCAGCTTTTTACCCGCAATGGCGGCGCCGGTGTCGCATCCTCCGATGGCGGCTGCTCCTCCCCAGGCTCAAATTCTGACGCGGCGATCTCTTTCCGGCTGAACCCATCGTGGAACAACGGTTTCACCACGTCGCCATCAGCCTCCCACGCCAGGCAGGTCTCCACATTTCCCCCATCAAACGCTGCCTCCGTGAAATTTGCGCTACCAGCCAAACAGAGGCTCTTTCCGTTCACACTCACCGCCACAAGCTTCGCGTGCAAACGCCGGCTATCCTCGTTCGGCAGATCGAACAAGCGAACACCCTTCCGCAATCCCCTCAGCACCTCGGTCGGCAGGTTGCTGCTGTGTTGCTGCGCCGTGATCTCAACCTGACAACCAGGCCACCGCTCGCGAACCCGCTTCACCAAAGCAAGGTCAGCGTCGTAAAAAGGAGAAATGATCTGGATCTTCTGCGGCCGCTCCTTGCCGATCCTCGCCGTCATCCACTCCCACAATCCGCCCCGCAGAGTATGCACCAGCACCGGCCCTCCGTCCACACCGCCGTCACGAATGCTGCCCAGCCAGGGAAATTCCCCCT